>ERZ778019.3479-NODE-3479-length-11486-cov-3.480098_pt1 | contig 11486 bp, 8 predicted proteins | sample MGYA00375749_ERZ778019 | MGnify/ENA primary metagenome ERZ778019 (study PRJEB29350, sample SAMN05389821) | bioreactor metagenome | isolation source: Ammonium sulfate bioreactor | place: South Africa: University of Cape Town | collected 2014-03-17 ... | reverse complement strand
GTGGGTGGGTGGCATGACAACGAGAGAGATATTTGAATGAGCAACCATGGTGCTGCTGGTGGTGCTGGGCAACCGCTTCTTGTTCTCTTCAACGTCGTCGTTGTTGTTGCCATGACTTTCTCGCTCGCCTCCCTTGGTGGTATCGATTGGTGCGGCGGGAGTAAGGTGGCAAGGGACGGCGAGGCAGAGCGAGGGAGAGCGAGCCGGAACTAAGATAGTGCGCGGGAGAGCGAAAAACAGCCGAGTGACAGCAGGTGCGCGTGTTGTTTCGCTGCCTCGTCTCTCGCGCAAGCCGCCATGCCTCCTCGTGGTCGCGCCAAGAAGCGCAAAGCCAGCGACGCCACCGATGATACTCCATCTCCCAAGCGCCAAAGCACGGCGTCGACCTCTTGTGCGTTGTGCAAGTACCGCGGCTCGAACGACGAGGCGCTCCCCAAGCCCCTGTCGAGCCGCAAGCACGTGCTCAACGTTTATGCGCGACTGTGCGACGCTGTTCGCTCGAGCTCGAGCGATCACGTAGCGAGCCTCCTCGACGATGCCATTGCGTCGCTGCCCGATGCCACGGTGCTTCTCATGCCGTTGGAAGATTCGTTCGGCTTGCTGCATCTCGCCACCATTCGCCGCAACTCGGTGGTGTTCGATGTCGTGCTCCAACGCTGCAAGGCCGTCGCTACCGCCGCGGTCTCGGCGGATGACCTCCTGGGGACCGCCGTCAACGCCGCCGACGAGTATGGCCACACGGCGCTCCACTTTGCTGCGTTTCTCGACATGCCAGGGCCGCTGTTGGCGCTCCTGCAGCACCGCGCCGACCCCAACGCCGCCGAGTGCACCGGCATGACGGCGTTGCACTTTGCCGCGCGGCTCGGCCAGCGGCACATGATCGAGCTGCTCGTCGAGCACAAGGCCAACATTGACGCGCTGTGCAAGCCGGGCCTCTTCCTCAAGAACGGCGAGTGTGACACGACCACGGAGCTCTCGGCATTGACGCTGGCGCTCCTCGGCAACCATGAACATGCAGCGCGACGTCTGCTCGAGCTCGGTGCCAAATGTTCGCTGCAGCCGGTGCTCCACTGCGCGCGACTCGGGCTCACCAACATGATTCGCCGCGTGCTGGGACCGTTCGGCGCGCCCATGACTGGCCCTTATCAGAATGGCGAGTCGTACACAAGCACGCCATTGATGGAGGCGGTGCATGCCGGACACCTTGAGACGGCACGAGCCTTGATCGAAGTTAAGAGCGACGTCAACTTTGTGCTCGGCAGCAACGTCACGGCCTTGTCGTACTCGTGCCAGCACCCGATCGAGCTCACACGAATGCTACTCGAGGCCGGCGCCGATCCGTGCGCGAGCTATCGTTTTTCGTACAAGGCACACAAGGATCCGCTGTCGTTAGCCATGGACAAGCACGATTGGGATCGTGCGCGGCTGTTGATGCAGTATGGCTCCGATTTGAGGCGCCTCTCGTCGGAGGTCCTCGCCTCGCGCGACTTGCAGCAGATCGAGTTTGCCATCGATCATGGCGCTACCGTTCCTCTGGACCAAAGTTACCTTCCTCGTGGGGCACTTGCTTTTATGATGAATCGAGGTACGTTGTACAGCTCTCTCTCTCTCTCTCTCTCTCTCTCTCTCTCTCGCTCTGATGAGGTGATTGCTTGCTTGATGGTGTTCCGTTCTGGCACAGAGTACCACTGGAGCCTTGATCGGCATCGATTCGCGCCTGCGATCGTGAAACAAGCGATCGAGACCATTCTGCTGATTCGAACCGCCGCCGCTGCCGTCAACTCGCGCACACCTCATGCCATTGGCTGGGCATCGAACGAGTTGTTGTTCGAGATCTTTGCGTATGCGTGGCACGGGCCATCGCTCGAGCGCTGCCTCGAACCCGTCGAAAACCCCAGTACCTTCTTACTGAGTGCCATCGAGCATAACGACATTACGACTGCCAAGATACTGCTGCGCCTCGGGTGCTCGCCGAACGACCGCTACCGCTCGCACCCGTACTATTATTATCATTTTCGAGACGACGACGAGGAGAAACAAGAGCCTACGGCCTTGCACTACGCAGCGATGCACAGTAGCTGCGAGATGATCCAACTCTTGCTCGACGCCAAGGCCGATACCTCTCTCGCGCTCGATCAACGGACTCCTTTCGACCTGGCACTCCAGCGTGGCGACGTCGAAGCCGCCAAGTTGTTGTTGACTCGAACGACGGATCGCCTGTCGGAGCTCTCAATGTGCTGCCTGGCCGAGGGCGGGAGTATGGAGCTGCTCAAGGTCGTTGTGTCGCACGTGGCCAACAAGGCCACGCTGTCGGACTTGATCAATCCACGTCGTTCGTCGTCGACGCCGCTTGCCATCGCGGCGAGCGACGGCAACACGGAGATGGTGCGCACGCTGATCGAGCTCAAGGCCGACATTCACTTGCGTGACAGCTTCAACGGCTCGCCATTGGCGCAAGCGGTCGTGAACGACAATTGCGAGACGCTCCGCACGCTCGTGGAGCTCCGAGGCGATATCCACGTGCCGATCAAGCTCTGCGGATCATTGTTGCACATTGCGGCGGCGCAAGGTAGCTGCAGCACCATAAGGCTCCTGATCGACCTGGGAGCCAACAAGGACTTTGAGGTGCGTGAGCGTGAGTGAGCCACTCACTCATTCATTCGATTTGATTGAATTGATTGATTGATTGATTCATGGTGCAGTTCGAAGAGCGCCTCGGGCGGTTCGAGAGCAAGCGGTTCCTCCCGGTCGATAAGGCCTCAGCGAGGCCCATTGCTCGCATGACTCTCATCACGCATGGTACGCCACAACAGCACCGACGAAGAACAAGCGCCCGTTCTAACGCGACTGCTTCACTCGCGGCACGTGAATAGAGTACCGATGGAGCCTCCGAGGACACCAACTGGCACCGATGCCCATTCGACAGGTGGTCGAGAGCGTGGTCGAGATCAATGCACTTCACTGGGGCTACTGGATTCCGATCGAAGTGTTGGAGTTGATCTTTGAGATGCTCTGAGCAGCCACCCACACAGCACATTCACTTCATCATCGCCTCACGCACGCACGCACGCACGCACGCACACATAAATGAGCCAGCCTGATCACCATCACCATCGTCATCATGTGGTCCTCGCTACGATTGGTTCACGAGGAGACGTGCAACCAATGATCGTGTTGGCGCTGGCACTCGAGCGCGAAGCAGCTCTCGCGTGTCGTGTGACGCTGCTCGCGCCACCGAACCACGCGTCGTTCGTGGCATCGTTCGGCGTGGCGTTTGCACCGATCGGCGTCGATACGCTCGACTTCTTGCAGCGCTTCCAAGCGGGCCAGCTCGGTGGGCCGGAGCTCGAACGACTGAGCACCAAGATGTGGGTCGACAACAACGATGACACGTGGCGCTTCTGTGAGCGCGAGCGACCGAGCTTGCTCGTGTACCACCAGGCGATTGGCGCCGGGCCCTCGATCGCCGAGAAGCTCGACATACCGGCGATCGAGGTGTCGTTCGCACCGTGGGAGCCGACGGTCGAGTTCCCGGTGTACATGGCGCCCGAGCAGCAGCTGCTGCAATCGCGCGGCGCCGAGCGAGAGTGGATCGGCAACATGATATCGCACGTTGCCTGCCACGAAGGCGCGGCGTTTGTGCACAACACGAGGGCATGGGTGGCGGGTCGCGAGCGTGACATGCAGCTCGCACCGCTGCCGGTATTCGGCTACAGTGAGGTACGCCGTCGGACGCTCGGGATTCCTCATGTGCTGGCGTGGAGCGAGCATGTGCTGCCGCTGCCGCTCGATTGGCAGCCGCGCTCGCTGTGGCACGCCGTTGGCTACTGGTTTCTCGACGAGGCTCCGCACGACGAGGCAGAAGCCGCGTTCGAGCCGTCGGCCGAGTTGGCAGCCTTCCTCGCGGCTGGCGAGCCGCCGGTGTTCGTGGGCTTTGGCAGCATGGTGAGCGGCGAGAACGACAAGGTGCTCGCGAGCGTGCTCGAGGCAACGCGTGCCACCGGGCAGCGATGCGTGCTGTCGTCGGGCTGGGCCGGTCTGAGCAGCGACTCGCTACCGGACAGCGTGCTGCTGGTCGGCGCCGTGCCACACTCGTGGCTGTTCCCGCGTATGAAGGCCGTCGTGCACCACGGCGGTGCCGGCACCACGGCAGCGACGGTTCGTGCTGGCGTGCCGTCAGTGGTCGTGTCGCACATTGCCGACCAGTTCTTCTGGGGCTCGCGCCTGCATGCTCTGGGAGTCGCCGCGGCGCCAATGGCCGTCGGCCAGCTGTCGGGCGAGCGACTGACGGCGGCGTTGCGAGAGATTCTCGACTCGCCAACGATGGCCACGCAGGCGAGAGCGCTGGCTGAACGTGTACGCAGCGAGGACGGCGTTGCGCGTATGGTGCACCTGGTGCGCGACACCATGCGCTCGAGTGGTGGCATCTTTCAAGGCCGCAACGGTGGCGGCTGGGCGATGCCCGACTCGTGGCGCTTCGATGCGAAGGCCGTCACCGAGGACGGCACGCCCAAAGTACCGATCGATGCGTTCTGGGACATGGTGCGCCTCAAGCTCGCGGAGCAGCAGCCACACGCAGCGGTGGCGTACGCGTACGAGGCTCTGCGCCAGGCGCCCGAGCAGTGCACGGCAGAGCGCTATCGCCTGGTGCTCGAAGGCCTCGAGAAGGTGTCGCCGAGCACCGATGGCACCGGTACCATCGCACCCGAGGAACGACCGAATGCTGAGCAGGTGGCACACGTGATCGAGCGTATTCAAGCACTGAGTCACTGGTGGTAGAGCGAGGCGCGTGTATTAATGTTGGTGGAGGTTGCCGCCACGCTCAGAGCACATCATAGATATTGGAACACATATTACCTACACAACATTCACAATTCACAAGAGACAGAGAGCTACTTTTCTGTGGTTCCGAATCGATCCGCCGTATCGAGAAGGCTTTGATACTCGCGAAAGTTCTGCCGGCGGAACAGGGAGACATGTGGACAAATTAGCATCGAGAGCGAGCGGGAGGGCCGGATATTGCTCTCGTGGTACGCGAACGTACCGATGATATCCATGCACGGTCGTCGAGCAGCGCTGAGATCACGTCAACATCGCTCATGCCACGGGGTAGCTTGCCGATGGCACGGCGTACGCACGACCACAGCGCATACTTGAAGTGATAGAGACGATGGTAGAGGTGCGTGCGTGCGTGGCACGTTCGGCCGACCTGGAAGCGCATTCGCTGCGGCCAGTGGCGGCTGCCACCTTCGGCTTCGAGGTCCTCGTCGCTGCCACTCTCCTCGTCGGCCTCGTTCTCCAGCGGTAGCTACCACGAGCAAAGCAATCTCTCCCTGTGGTTAGTGTGCTTGTTTCGAGCCAGTATCTCTGCGCGAGCACGCCAGAGAGGACGACTGCAACATACGTTCATCTCGCCGTGCCACAGGCGGCGAGAATCGTAGGCGCGACCTTCGAGGCGAACGCAGATCGTGGCGGCACGCATATGGCGCCGGCACGCTTGGCACTCGGCCGTGACGCCCATGTCATCCGAGGCGTGGTAGCGCGGGTAGCGTTCGAGCGCGTGCTTGAACTCGGACTTCCACAGGCTGCTGTGCATGAGAATGTTGGTGCGGTCCATGATGGCGGTCTGCACTTGCGCGATCGCTTGGCGGAACTGCGACTCGGCACTCTCGGTGGCGATCAAGAAGATAAAGTCGGCGTCGAGGCACGCGCTGGCGAGGTACTGCAGGTACAGCACGAAGGCCTCCTTGGGAGCGAGGCGGCGCGGCAGCAGAGCCATCGCTGGGTCGTGGTGATGAGATTCGGTCCGCGAGCGGCGGTGGCTGCTCTTTGTGCGCTGCTCTCGGGCACGGGTGCGGTGGCCGCCGCCGTGCTCGTCGTCGGGGCTCGCAGAATCGCGCTCAATGTCGTCCTCGTGTGCCAGTTCCAATTCGAGGCTGGCGTCATCCGCTTGCGGAGGTGGCGTCTCTTGCTCGTTGGCATCACCGCGACTCAGACGCCGACGTTTGGTCGGGCTGGCCGAAGGTGAGAAGGTGTCGGTGATGCGTGACTGGCGCTTGCGCTTGCGAGAACGCAATCCGGCCGCCGTTGGTGAAGTCGCAAGCTCGGCCGCTTTGGCGAACGAGCGCTCGAGCGGTGAGAGATATCGTGTCGGCGAGTGTCTCCTATCGTACAGTTGCACTCGTTGGGTGGGTTCGCTGTCGTCTTCATCATCGTCGTCGTCGTCTTCTTCTTGGCTCTCGAGGGTCATTTCGATACTCTGTTGCGGCTCGCTGTCGTCATAGTCGTCGTCGTCGTCGTGTACAAGCGGGTGCTCTTCTTCCTCGTCTTCCTCGTCAGAATCAGCGAGAAAGTTGTCTCCCATATCGTACGTGCTGCGAGTTCGACGGCGAGCAGGCAAGCCGCCGGCAAAGAGTCGTGAGATGAGTGATGGTGCCACCTTGTCCGTGTCGTTGGTTGGGCGAGTGCTGGGAGCGGCTCGTTTGGTGGGAGATCGCGTGGTGGTAGGGGCGCTGGTGGATGAGGTGGTCGTTGTGGCTGCCTTGGCGCGATGGCTGCTGGAGAGACCCTCGATAGAAGCAGAGGCGTCGTCGGGTTCCAACGACGTAGCGGACTCGTTGTTATCATCCTCGTCATCTTCATGCTCCTGTTCCGTTGTCGCGGCGTTGCTGACTGATTCGTCGCCTTGCCTATTTGTGACGACTGTGGTTGGTGGCAGGCTTGGTGTTGGCAGATCAGCGATCGTCGAATTCAACCGATGCAATCGCTTCCGTGGCGAAGTGAGAAGCGCACGAGTGTGCTCGGTGGCATCGAGCTCAGGAGGCGAAGACAACTCTTGGATCAACTGCAGCTCGGCCTCGTCGGGCTCAGCGTCGACAAGTACCACAGCCAACTCGTCACTCTCTTCTTGAGCATGCTCGTCGACATTGACCGGACTCGCTCGGCTTGTCGTTGTCGTTGTCGTTGTCGTTGAGGAGCATTTCGATGTTGGTGAGGCTGCCCTGATACTTGTACCATCGTGAGATTGGTGGTCGAGTTCACCGACGGCAGGTGATAATGATGAGCACGGTGACTTGGGCGACACGGGAGGCGAGACGCGAGCATGGCGCTGTTCCATCTCGGAGATGATCTTGTTGACGTCGACCTTGCCGCCGGAATGCTTGGCTCGAACTAGTGGCCACGACGGAGTGTTGCTTCCAGTCGGACTGCGAGATGAGGCCGGGCGCTTCTTGGTCGGGCTCGCGAGCACGATCGTCTGTGGCTCGGCGGCCACGGGAGGCGCGACGACGACCTTGAGACCTCGCTCGGCCAGTTCGATCCAGTTCATGTTCTCGGGCTCGAGAGGAGGTGGCGGCACCGATGCAGGTGGCGACGGCGAGCGCGGCGGAGACTCTGATGGCGACGTAGATGACGGCAATGGCTGGCGATGTGAGTTGTCCAAGCGCGCTGAAGGGCCGAAGGCGTGGCGCACTCGGTCGGCGAGGTTCTTCTTGTTGACGATGACGAACGGAATGCGAGCCGAACGGCGTGTGGGCGACGTTGGACTCGGAGGGGCTTGAGAGGTGCCGAGTTGTTGTTGTTGCTGCTGCTGTTGCTGCTGCTGCTGATGGCCATTCTGAGTAGTAGTAGAGTGTTGGAGAGGCTGCTTGTGATCCTCATCGTCGTCGTCATCGTCGTCATCGTCGAGAACCATCTGGGGCCGTTTGCGCTTCCGCAGCGTGTAGCGCCTCGATACGACAGGTTGGTTGTCATCGTCTTCTTCGTCGTCGTTGCCTCCTCCTGGTTGTTCTCGTGCATCACGGTCATCGTCATGATTCGAAGATGATTGGCTATCGAGCAGGTGATGCTCGTCGTCGTGCTGCTGGCTGTGTGTGGGCGAGAATGACGGCAGTTCGAGGTCGACCGAGGCCGCCATGGGATCGAGTGGATTGAAGGGTCGCATCGAGGACAGGAGGCGGCGTTGTGCCTCGGTGGGCGCGGACTCGCGCGCCAACGCCTCGCGCACCTGCTTCTGGCGCGGACTGTAGTACGCCAGGTGTAGCTTGGGCGTTTCGCCATCGGTCGCGTGGTCCTCTCCGTCGAACGGCAGAGGATGCTGCTCGTTGGCGATGCACTCGTTGCCCGAGTACATGAAGACGTGGCGCGGGAACGACGAGCGCATGCGGTAGACCTGCGCGTGCTCGACCACACACTTGGCGACCACGCTGGCGAGCGCGTACTCCTCCGAGATAGTCGACGGCAGAACCTCGGGATCGCAGTGGTACGGCTTGCGGCCCTCGGGAGTCTCGGACGGTGCGTAGAATCGGCGCACCTCCATCATTTTGCGAGTGGCAGCAGATGATGCACCGCCGTCGTCGTCGTGGTCGGGAGTCTCGAACAAGCACGTGATGAGGCCGATCTTGCAGAGCTTCAGATCGAAGGCAGCAGCGTCCGCAAGCGATTCAGGTGCAGCATCGGGAGCGAACAGCACCGTGTCATCGACGCTGACCGTGAGGCAGTCGCGCACCACGGCGCGGTCATAGAAAGCCACGCCATCAACGACGTGCAGCGGCTGCGGGTTCAGCCATCGAACCTGCGGCGGATGATGTTCAACAACGGCCACCACTTCCACGGCAGCAACGTGCTCCTCGGCTTCGTTCGGCTTCGAGGCAGTAGAGCGACGTGAACGACGCGGACCCATGTGGATATGGCACGAACGAGAGCAGAACCAAGCAAACGAGAGGGAGCGAAGGAATGAAGTGCGAGGGAATGAACGAGAGGCAACGAGAAAGCGCGGGAATGCTCGATACCTGGAAACGCCTCCCGGAATCTTTTGGTGGATATTTCTCTTGGCACGGCTCGAATATCTCGCGAGGATATTATCGAGGTTATCGTTGTCTGTCTCTCTCTGATCGATGGGAACAAGCAGAGGCAGTAGGGATGAGTTCTCCAATTCGATAGGATCGGGGTCTCTGAGGTCGTAGCATCGCGTGGTGGTGTTGGTATGGCACGCGAAGCAGCAGTGGCTTCCTTGTTGTTTGGTTGCCACTTCCCGTCGCCGCCTCGCTGCTGCTGCTGCCACCAGCGACCTCGCTCTCTACCATGACGCTCCCGTAGCTGGCGCAGCTACTGCAAGCACTCCACTACTGTACTCCTGTCACCTCTCTTGTCTACGTCCTCTCCTGCCTTGTTCTGCCCATGTTGTCTCGTCTCACGTGGTCGCACTACGACTCTGGCTCGGCGCACTCCGAGGACGACGTGGCTCTTGATGCCGCAGCGGCAGCCGAGGCGCAGCCCGTTGGCGGCGGCACAACGACCGGCGCTCCCGGCGGCGGTAGCTCGGTCGCCGCCATGGCACTCACGACCTCGCCGCTCCACCGCGCTGCTCTTCGTGGCCACATCGAGCTGGTCTCGGAGCTGCTCGCCAGCCGCGCGCCGCCGACCGTGTGCGACAAGAACCACCGCACGCCGCTGCACTACTGCTGCTGCGGGCGCGACGGCCACCGCGTCATTGCGGCGCTGCTGCTCGCCGCCGGTGCCAGCATCAATGCCGCCGGCATCTCAGGTGATACGTACGTCGCTCGCTGCTGCTGCTCGCCTCTCGCCCGCCGCTCACGTGGCTGCCATCGACCTCGACCAGGCCGCTCATGTGGGCAGCGCGCGAGGGCTCGGTGCCGCTGGTAGAGTTCCTGCTCGACCACTCGGCCGACATTGACGTCGTCGATTCGTCGCAGCTCTCGGCACTCCATCTCGCCAGCAGCCAGGGCCACACCGACGTCGTGTCGCTGCTGATCGAGCGCAATGCGACGCTGGATCTGCGCGGCTGGCTCGACCGCACGGCGCTGCATTGGGCCGCAAAGGCCGGCTTCTGCGCGACGCTCGAGCGGCTGCTCGAGGCCGGCGCCGACGTCAATGCGCTGGACGCGTGCGACTCGAGCGCCCTGTGCGCCGCGGCCGAGAACGGCCACTACGCCGTCGTCAAGAGCCTCGTGAATGCGCGCGCCGACATTGACCCGAGCGTGAGCGCGTGCTCGCCTGCCGCCGCGCATCGACCCGAGTCGGCGCTGCACCTCGCGAGCCAGAACAACCACAAGGCCATCGCCACCTTCCTGCTGGCTCGCGGTGCCGACAAGTCGCTGCGCACGCCCGAGGGCCAGACGCCCGAGCAGCTGGCGCAGAGCGACGAGATGCGCCATCTCCTGCGCCACTACGTGTGGCAGTGGTCACTCAAGCACCACCACCGCCGCACGCCCAAGCGCATTCGGCTCGTGATCGAGGTGCTGTTGGCGATACGCACGCTCGAGCAGCACTCGTTGCTCGCCAGGCTGCCGCTTGAGATGGTGTTCGAGATCTTTCGATTCCTCTCATGAGCAACTAATGCGGCCCCTTCCTTCCCTCCCACTTGCTGTGCACCGAATCATCCATCACCAATGCGATCAAAAGAAATGTACACTATGACTATCGAATCGAATCCAGCAAAGATCGGGCAAGAGGGCGAATGGGTTGTATGCGCGCCCGCGTTACTGTTCTTTCCTTCCCTCGCTCGCTCCAACACAGCCGCGCTCGCACAGATGGGGCGCGACAAGAAGAAGCCCGCTCCACCTGCGGCTGCGGCCCCAGCTCCTACTGCCGCTGCTGGTAAGAAGACCGGCGCCAAGGCAGCAGCACCAGCAGCGGCGGCACCATCAGGCAAAGGCGCCAAGACTGCTGGAGCTGGAGCAACGAGTAGCGCCGCCACAGCATCAGGCAAGTCGGGTGGCGCTGTCGGTAAGGCCGGAACAGGGACTACTGCTGCCTCTGCTACTGCTGGTGGTGCTGCTCCGCTCAGCGGTGCTGGTGGCGCCTCGGGTACGGCTGGAGGAGCTCCTGGACCTCGTCCTCGCTCGCCAGCACTTGCAGGTTGGACCGGCAAGGTGCCGATGACGATGCTTGTACGCACAATCAGCTGGCCGCTTGTTTGCTGGCTTGCGAGCCCGAGCTCGAGATGCCGTGCTGACATGTACTGTGTTTGTGTGTGTGGCACTGCTACATCAAGAACGAATGGTGCCAGAAGAACAAGTACCAGCGGCCCGACTACCGCCATCGACGAGGCGGCACGATGTATGTCTACGAGCCGCCTCCTGCGCCGGTCGAGGCCAAGCCCAGCAAGGCTCACCCGACCAAGGGCGCCAAGCGTCTCGCTCGTGAGGCCGAGGCCGCTCAGGCCGCTCAATGCGCTGCCACTGACAGCCCTGATGCTACCACGAGCACTGCGGAGAGCGCCACCAGCACCGCCGCCACAGCAAGCTCGACGACAGCCGGATGTGCCAGCGATCCAGCCACCAAGATCCCCGAGCATCGCTTCACGATCGTGCTGGTACCGCAAGATCCCAAGCACCAGGCCGATCCCGACAAGCGCATGGAGGTCGAGTGCCGCTTCGGCTGCGACGACATCAACGATGCCAAGCACATTGCGGCCGTGTGTGCGCTCCATCGCATCGATCCCAACGTGCCCCGCTACCGCGTCC
>ERZ778019.3467-NODE-3467-length-11513-cov-12.687555_pt1 | contig 11513 bp, 14 predicted proteins | sample MGYA00375749_ERZ778019 | MGnify/ENA primary metagenome ERZ778019 (study PRJEB29350, sample SAMN05389821) | bioreactor metagenome | isolation source: Ammonium sulfate bioreactor | place: South Africa: University of Cape Town | collected 2014-03-17 ... | reverse complement strand
TCCGTGAACCATCATGTTTTGCCATTAGTCGATATTTTCATGGAACGTTTCTTAATTACTTGTTTTTTCTTAGAGAATAAAAAAAAAGATTTATTTTTAAATAAAGATAACAGATGCATTAGATTTACATGAAATGAATAGTGTTAATGGACAATTTATTTCATCGGATCCATGTTTTTCCAATGGAAAAAGTGATCAATCATTATATTCAAAGTAAATTTCTTGGAGAAATTCATTAAAAAATTTTGAAAATTCAATTGAATAGTGAGAAGAATATTGGAGATCTTTTTAATTTAAATATTTTAATTCAATATCCAATCTATTGTTTATCAAGCAAATCATGTCAGCAACGATTTATTGACAAAATTTACCCAAAGATTAGTGTTGAACATGCCAATTTAAATTTAACAATTTCACTTTCAAATAAGATTTTATTTAATATTAATTTAACTTTTTGTTCATTTAATAATTATGATCAATGTTTGATTAATAATGGAATTTGTCAATCATGTCATATCGATGAATATCAATACGAAGATGAAGATCATGAAGATCAACACATTTGTCAAGACAATTGATAAAATACTATCTGCTTTTTTTTCTTATTCATATTAATAAAAATAAATGAATTAGTTATTAATTGTAAAATGACTTGATATTCCAGTAGAATTTTGTTTTCCTTCGATATTATGTTTAACACCAAGATGACGAATTCCGTATAAATCTTGTCCTAACCTGCTTGATCAATATATAAATAAGATCTTTCAGTAAAAAGATCATTTCTTGGATTAGTTCCCCACCATGAACATTCGACAGTTTGACCAGGTTTATTAGTTCTGATGGAACAGTTTTATTAGTAACTATATAATTTCGTTGCTAAATCGTAGAAGTTTTGTTGATAAGCAGCAAGAGTATGTTTGAATAGTTAATTTTAATCTTCTTCCACTCATTGTTCTAAATTCTCCAGGAACATCGAGAATAAAAATTTGTCCAATTCGAAATATTTGATGAGGTAAAACAAAATGAACCCATTCAATAGGTTTAGTAATTATTTCAGGAATTTGTTTTGGATCGATAGCTGCTGTTATATTTTCAATCATCCGTTGTAAAACAATTGGATTATCTTCAACAGTTAACTGCCAATTTTGTATTGACATATTTAGAAGAAACGGTTGACCTCCTTCAGATGTAATTCGATTTTGAGTAATTCGTTGTTGAAATTGGTTGGTTTCATTAGTTGTTATACTCTTATCAGTTTGATAACTTGCTGATAGACTAAGTTTTACAATAAAAGAGGCTTTAGCCGAAGCTTGACTACTTTTTCTTATTGTTTCACTGGCATATAATTCTTGACTTTTCATAAAGTTTTCATCAACAATTCTTCCACCGATACGAAAACGACTGGTATAATGTGTCCCATAGCGTAGTACAAGAAGCTGTGCTGCATACGTAGCTTTGATTTGTTCATCAGTTTTAATGTAATTTGCAATATCAATTATCTCTGTTTTAAATTGTGAATCAAGTTGACATGATTGAACTAATAAAACATCAGCCAAAACGTGTTCAATCTCATTACGTATTGTAACTGTATTTTCTCTTCCTTGTTGTTCTTTCAGTTGTTGATATTGTTCAGAGTAGGATGCACTAATACCAAATCCCAGAAAACTTAAACCACCACCAGTAGTATATCCTTTAGTATAACTTGTACTTGATGAATCGTAAATATCAATCACTTTTGAACTTAATTCCAATTGGCTTCGACGTTTTGGAATATGCGCAATACATTCTTGCATATTTATGGAAGAATTAGAATTTCGAACATTGAAAATTGGAAGCATGTCGAGGTAGCGCAGATCATCCCAACCATAACCTGGATACAGATCAATCGATAAAGCTTTCCCATGAATAGTAGCTGCTGTTAGTAGCACAATAATAACAGTGAATATTGTCATCTTTTACGAGCAAAACTTCCGAAAAGACGTTGCTTTTCGAATGCGATTGCTAATATGAAATCTAAGATCTTTTTATAGTTAAAATAAGAGACATTTCGATTTTTTATTAGTTTTTACCAAGTCATGCTCGTAACAATTGAGATAAGCAAAAACTGTAGACTAGATTTCATAGGTAAAAATACATTATAATAAATGTCGTCTAAAACAACCGCATTTATCTCGATTTATTCGAATAGTTGATTTATTGTCCCACAAACGATAAATTCGTAAAAATAGGACAATACATATCATACCCATGCATTTTATTGATAAAAATCATTCAGATAAAAGAAATTACATTTTCATTCACGCGAAATTGACGACAGAAAATAACTCAATTCATCTACAGAGAAAAACAAGACAGTTAAACGTTCATTGTAGAATAGTGACATCTATTCCTATCGAATTTTGACGTATAGTATATAACTGGTAAAATCAAATTGATTTATTTGAATAGGATAAAGAAGAAAAAAAAACTCAAAGTAAATTGTATTGATTAGATAGATACGCAAATCGATATATTAATGATTTGAATTGAGCTGCGAAATACTCAATCATCGTCGTAATGTTGTTCTTTTTCTGTTATGTTTATGAGTTGATGAGAAAATGATCGTAGTTTATCTATTTATTTACTTCCCTCGGGATATATATTTCTATTTCTTTTCTTCGAACTGGATTCCTGATCCAAACATTTTTGACATTAATTGTTAGTTTATTATTTTCGTTATAAGATCAAATCGAAATGAATTTCTCAGTTGAATGAAAATCAAAAAATGACCTTTGCGTGTTCTCTTTCGAAAATCATGTCAATCGGATGCTATTTAATGAATTGAATCAAAATTGATTAATATTTTATTTTAGATTTTGTGTTTATCCAATGGCTGATGATTCCACTAATTTTCTTCTCAGAGAAAAAGAACACGCTCATTCCGAAGTTTCATCGAGTATGTTCACACATTTTTCTAGTTGTTTAGAGAGAAAAAAAGTTTTTTTTTTCTTTCTTTCTATTCATCTCGTAACGTTGTTTCTTTTTTTCTTCTCTCTCTCTCTTTACTTGTAGTTTGCTGAGAACTAAACCTGCTGTTTCTGTTTAGGAGGTGGTGAGATAATCGATACAGAAAAAACAATGGCGGAAATGTTAAATGAAGTAGAAAGACAATTATTTTCTATTCGTAATTAGCTATCGTTTATTTGTAGTCATCCGATGGAAATAATTCGATTTCAGAAGACAATTCTGTTCAAAGTAAAATTTCCTTTTTGTTTCTTTTCAAATCAACGAATGTTTGCTAAAGAAAAAGACGATCAACCTGATTTAACCAAAAGTATCCTATTCCATGGAGTGACTTATTTGGGATCGGCAAGTACAAATGCGCCTCGATCTGAAGAAGATCTTCATCGGTAAATTACAAAAAAAAACAACGTTTAGCCATTTGTTTTTATTTCTAACAAAAAAAACAGAACGATGTCGATTTTAAATGAGCAAAGTCAAATGGCAATAGATGTAACTTTGTGTGTTCCTGACAATGCCGATGGAGTTGTTCGGTATTTTTAATTAATCTTTTAATAAGAAAGAAAAAAAGACAGAATTTGTGTGTTTTGTAAAGACTCCTGGATCCTGAGAATGAAAGTGAAATCATTTGTTATCCAATTAGTCAAATATTATTTTGTGCTCGCGGTCCAACGAACAGTTTGTTGGCGTGTTGTTGGGCGTTTACTACGGCCCGACCTTCGTTAATGACAAATGCTCAAGAAAAGTCAACGAATGAAAATCTTTATCAATCTCAAGTTTTTCGATGTGAAAATCAAGATGCTGTAAAAACCGAAAACTTTCGAAATTTACAGAAACAAAAGACTTTTTTTTCGAAATAGATTTATCGGATTTTATTGAGTTTCGCCAATGCATTTCGTCGAACATCGATTCCTCCTCGTTCGACATCGTTAATTGGCCAAGCTTTTCAGCAACAAACAGCAATAAATTCGCCATCATTCGATGGAAATCTCAAATTTCGTTGTTATTTCGATATCAAAGAAGAAATTCTCGATAGTAAAGGAAATACAAATCTCGTTTCTGTATCCAGGTAAAACAAAAAAGCCAAAATTTTCAAAATTTATCTTTTTATTTCCGATGAAAATAGACCGGAAAAGAATATTTTCACTCTTCGAAAGAATTGTTTGAAAACAGTCACTGTTACTCTTCAACAAATCCGAGGAACAACATTAACTATCGAAAGGTTCGATTTAACATTCGAATTCCATTGATTTGACTTGATTTTCGTTGCAGATGTTTTGGTTTACTTCTTGCTCAAGGACGAAATGTTCGTGCAAGTGATATGCAACTACTTGATCTGGTTTGTTTTTCTCTTTTTCATAATTTCAACAAACATTGTTTGCTTTTGCTAAAGGAAACAATGGCGAAGTCTGATGACGGGAAATCTTATATAATTAAAGGTTATTGGAATCCATTGGGACGTGCCTTTAAAGATTTAGTTCATTTAAACGAAGAAACAGCGAAAGGTTGAGCTTTTTTTCTTATCTTTCGAGAAGAATTTAATTTTTCGTTTTGAAAAAACGAGTGTAGGCGCTTGTATATTTTTTACAATTGCATTTGATCTTGTGATGAACGGAATTTCTGAGCCCGTTCGATTTCTAGTCGAAGCGAAAGCTCGAATTAGAGAATCGAATGATTCGTCGACTCAAGATCTTAGCGAAACGATTTGGTCGTCATTTAAAAAACCTCAACCATTTGCCGAAGAATTCGATTTGATGATCAAACAAGTAAATTTACACTTTTCAAAAAAAGTTTCATTTCGAACAAAAATCAAACTTAGACTTCATCGAACAATTCTCGTCAAGATATTTTATACGAAGTCGTTCAATTAGAAAGCAAAACTCAAGCTGAACGACGTTCGAAAGTCCGTCCACTCTCTTCAAGTAACAACTTTGAAATCTCTTCTCTCATTTCATCCGTTGAAAAGGTCTTTCATCGAACGAATTCAACGATGAAAATACCGACGAAACGATTGTCAGTGGTTACGGTTACGTCAGCAAAGATTGTGACGAAGAAATTCTCGAGAATTGGAATGAAATTTTAATAAAATGGAGAAAAATCTATCCTCAACGACCGAAAGGCTTGCAGAAACTAGTAGAAAAAGGAATTCCCGAAGCGTTACGTTGTGAAGTTTGGCAATTGTTAACTCAATCAATTACAAACGAACAACAAACCATTGAAAACTATCATCTCCTATTAACAAAAGAGTCCAGTTGGGAAAGAATCATTATCAATGATCTCAATCGAACATTTCCAGCTCATGAATATTTCAAAGAACAAGGTGGAATCGGTCAGGAATCTCTTTATAAACTCTCACGAGTAGCTATTCTCTCCGAAAAACAAAGATTTGTCTTGATTTCGATTGTTTTCCAAAGGCATATTCAGTTCGAGATGAAGAAGTTGGTTATTGTCAAGGCGTTTCCTTTGTAATCGCAACTCTGCTGATTCATGTGAGAGTCTTTGTATTTGTTTGACATTCGAAGATTTGTCATTGATTTGAATAGATGCCTGAAGAACAAGCCTTCGTTTTACTATGTAAAATCATGGAAGATCAACGATATTTGCTCAGAGAATTGTACAAAGTCAATTTCGAGAATCTGCAAATGAAATTTTTCCAATTGAAATGTTTAATTGAAGAACATTTGCCGGATATCGACGGGCATTTCTATGATTTAAACATTCAATGTCATATGTTTGCCTCACAATGGTTTTTAACTTTATTTACCGCAAAATTTCCACTTTATCTCGTTTTTCGCATCATGGATCTTTTCCTTTATCAAGTCAGTCGATTGTTTTCGATTTCAAATCATCGAACTTGTCTTTAGGGTTTCAATGCAATATTCGCTGTTTCCTTAGCTCTCCTCAAAATCAATCAAAAAGACTTGCTCTCGCTCGATTTCGAAGGCGTAATGAGATACTTTCGAGTGAATTTACCTCGAAAATATCTGCGTGAAGAATACGCCGACGAACTCATTCAAACGGCTTGTTCAATCAAAGTACAATCAGTTGACAAACTTTCGTTTTTTGTATGTCGCTTTTTTCGTTCGTTAGATCAATCCGAAGAAATTCAAACGTTATCAAGAAAAATATTTTCAAATCAAAGCCGAAGAAGAACAAAGAGAAAATCCGTTCGAACGTCTCGAAAGTGAAAACAAACGTTTGACTGAACTTTGCATGAAATCGGAGTTCGAAAACGAAATGCTCGCCTTAGAATTAGTCAACGATCGAATCAAACTCAAACAAAATCTTCATTCGGTTCGATTTTTCACGAAATCAAAACACAAAATTTTCACTGAAAGTTATCGTTTAGGCGGAAGAACAAATCGAAAATCTAACAAAAGACTTAGAAACCACGAAATCAATTGTCAAAGAAAACGAACAATTAACTATTCGTTTGAATGAAGAATTAGAACACGTAAATTATTCTCGTGATTTTCGGGGAAATTGAATCGCCTTTTTGTTTAGATTCGAGAAGCATTTCGAGAAACTTGTGATGAACTTCAATTGACACAAAAGATGCTTTTCGATTCGAAAAATGTATTGAACCGAATTTGTCCAAATCGATAAATTGTCACATTTGAATTTAGATTTGTTGTCAATTGGACGTGCAATTAGATAAACAAAAACGCACATCGTCTCAACAATTCGAATATTTCCGAGAGAATTCTTGTGAAAAATGTCGAGACCTGTTGAATTCGTTCGATGAAAATGAGAAAATGTCGAATGATGACGATGGTTCGAACTCGTTAAACGATCGTTTACATCGAACAGAAATCGAATTAGCTGAGAAGAAAGTTCAATTACGCGAAGCTCTGACTGAAAACGAAGAATTAATTCGTCAACTTCGTCAATATTCCTTCAATTCCACTGATTCCGATGCCAACTTACGTCCAAATTCTACTGTTAGCTGGATATCAAAAACTGTGAATTCAATTAAAGAAGCGACGAATTCAACAAATCGAATGAAAGTTAATTAGTCTATTTATTTATCAAAAATAAAATCTATTCTTCTTCTTTTTTTTTCTAATTTCAAAAATATTTCTCACATTTTTTCTTGAATTTTGAGATAAAAATGTCAAGAAATCCGTTTGATTTCCGTTATTCATCGGCAATTGTCAGTCGAGTAGCCGCAAGTTTAAAAGACGCAGCTCTATTTCAACGAGATGTTAAAGAAGTGATTAATGTCGACAAAGCCAGACAACAACATCAAGATTATATATCTATTTTAAGGTTTGCGACTTTTTCGTCTCGAGGAAAGATCGACTTTTGTTTTTTGTTCTTGAAGAAAAATTGGCCTCGATGTTATTGAATTACAATCGGATGAAAGTCTCCCCGAAGGAGTTTTCGTTGAAGATACAGCTGTGATTTGCGATGGAACTGCGTTGATCTGTCGGCCTGCTTTAGGAACGAGATTCAAAGAAGTAATCGAACGGTTTTCGCTTTCAATTAGCTCATTGTTTTGCTTTTTAGACGGAAATTATTCGAACAATCCTTCGACGTGAAGGTTTAAGTATTGTTGATATCAAAGATCCGTTGGCAACACTCGATGGCGGCGATGTTTTTTTCACTGGACGAGAATTTTTCGTTGGTCTTTCGAAAACAACGAATATGTCAGGCGCAAAAGCGGTTGCTTCAGCATTTGCTGAATATCCTGTGACTTTACTTCGAGTATTGAATTCGATTTTCGATTGGATTCTCATCGATTGACAATCTTTTCAGGTTAAAAAAGGTGCACATCTCAAGAACTATCTCTCCATGGTTGGACCCGATACTTTAGCTATTGGACGATCTGATATTGCCAAAGATCTGCTTCGTGTAAACATTGATTCACATTTCTATATCGATTAAATCGTTTCTTTTTAGCAAATGGAAGAAAATAGTGAATATAAATCGTATAAAATCATTTCATTGCACGACGATCCATCGGCGAATTGTTTGTGGGTGAATAATACGCTTTTACATCTACCAATCGACCATCGATATGGTGAGAGTATTCGAGTAAATTAATTGTTGAATAAAAATTGACAAAAAAAAAGAAGGTTTTGTTGTTGAAGATTTTACTTCATCGGCTTGGCCCAACGCTCTCGCATTTTGAAATACAAAATCGTGAATTTGCTAAAATCGATTCTGTTCTTTCCAGTCGATGTCTGCTTTTCAATCGACCCAAAGAATTTTCCACGAATGACAAATAATCAAAAAAAACCAATCTCTTGTTTTAGTCAATTTAATTCTAGTCATTCGATTTTTTATCGATAATATTCTTTAATAACTTATTTATTAATAAAAAAAAACCCAAAGTCTTATATTTTTATCATATGACTCAAACAGATATGAATTACGAAACTCGATGAAACAGAATTTCTCATTTGGGTTTTTTCGGCATTTATAGGGAATTGACAGCTAAACATTGTGCTACCCTTAAATAAATTGCAACATGGCAGAAAGAAAAGTATTTGACATCGCCAAGCATGTTCCACTTTTCGGTCTTGGCTATCGTGCCATTCGAGGCCTTGCTTATGCAGCGGCCGGTGATGAAGATGAAGCATCACATTCAGTAGAACTCGATGTAGCAGATCTTAATCCAATACGATCCTACCGAAATGTTACAAATGGTGTCATCGGTGCCTGTGCAAATCTATCAAAAAATATGTGGCTCGGCAAGCGAACACTCGGCATATCACCTGTAGGTCTAACATTGTCAGCTGGCTTCGATCTATTTCATTGGGGTATTCAAATCGATGGAGTTATTTATGAATTGTTGAAAAACAATGGAAAAGTCTTTATTAACATAGTTTCAAAAGACGACGATCCGGACGATTATGAAGCTCTTTGCAAACGATTTGACTGGTCAGTATTAGCTGCTCATTCATCGTATGTCAGTAAGACTGCTCTATACCAGTTTGCTAAGTCATTTGAAGCTTATGAATATGAAGCCGTACTGCCAGAAAAAGGGAAGTTGAATTGTCAACTTTTCGTTATTTTGATGCTTACAGAAGCTAGACAATTATCATTTGTCAAAGCTATGGCTGTCCTTCTTGTTTTAATACCGAATCTTGTCTTTTAATGTATTGATTTTCTTCAGAAATAAACTATTTATTTAAAAAATATCGAAAAAAAAACAAATTCGAATAGAATTGGTGTTTTACCACCATAAATACAAATAATTCATTACGGATAAAAACGAAAAGTCGTTGAGCAATTTGTCTTTATGAATAATTTTCAATAATTTCTGTTCGAACATCGGCTTTGGATTGAAAAATGCAATTAAAAACAGTTGATTGTTCGTATTTAAATGGCAAATCGATAGATCATTTAACGAAAGATTGTTTTTGCTTTTTGATCGTGAAAAACGTTGAAAAAATTTTCTTTTCCAACAATCGGATTTCAAAATTTCCGTTGAATCGACTGTCTTATTCGGTAATAAAAATCGAACGATCATTTCTAATTGTTCATCATCGATTTCGATTTCTAATCGTTTAACATTCGGCGTTAAATTCATGAGAATTTCAATTTGTTCGAATCGGCAAAGTCCTCGAACGAGAACATTTTCAATTCGATTGTGATTTCGAACGAGATTTGCCGATGCTGACAAATACGATGCATTCGTAAAAAGTGTCAACGAATGAACGTTCGGCAAACGATGTAACAATTCACTTAATTGTTGATAACCAAAATCCGGACATTGAACACTGAAATTCGTCAATTTAGTAAAGTCAAACATTCGATTGAGATCGGAAATAAACGAGAAATTGCCTCGTGCACCTTGACCCCACAAACATAGATCAGTTGTATAGGGAAATTGAAGTGAACTATTAATTGTCGCACGATAATCATCGATATTCACACGTCGAGCCAAGTTTTTGCCTTGATCTCGACGTGGACAATCGTCATTATGTGCACGAGCATGTAATTCATATAAATTTCTCCTTAAAACCGAAAAAAAAACACATTTTTTTACTTAAAAAAAAAACGAAAATACGAGTCGTACCGGTAGGGATTTGTTGAGTAGAAAACCGAATCACGAACACCTCGACGAGAAAAATGTTGATGAGCAAAAAACCATTGTCTATCAGTCCAAAACGATGTTGTAAACCGGTCAATCCATCGATGATACGTGTTCTGTTCAGTTTCACTGTTATCCACCGGTTCCCAATAATGTTCGAACTCGAATCGACGTAAATTCGGTAGATTCTCAACAATCAATTGTTCCCAACGTTCAGCGATTAAATAATAATCATCAGCTCGCGTACAAATATTCAATTTTTCGAGATTGGCAAATAATTTCACTGTTAAAAATTTCAATGTTTCAAATGACATTTGCCAAAATTTCAACGAAACATCGGTTAATTGACTTGATTTGATTTCAAATGAATTTAAATTCGTGTTCGTTGTTGTTTCACTGATCGACAAATGTGATAAACGACGAAGATTCGGTGTGTAAGACAAAAATATCAACAATTGTTTTAATGAACAATGTCGATGAATACTCAATTCTTCGATTGAACTACGGACATTTTCAGCAGATTTTAAAAGAATACTTCCACCGTAGAATTTTGGATTGATTCGACAGATTTTTAAAACAGGTAAATTGAAAATTAAACGATAGATTTCACTTGAATCACACACTTCGATATTATTTTTGATTGTTAAAGAATAGAGACAAGGTAAATTCGAGAGAGTTCGGAGAATCGGTTCGACAATTGAGAAATTAATTTGACTGAAAACAAGTGTTTCTAAATGATTAAACGATTTGTTAAATGAAAATCGATTTAAAAAATCATCGACGATCAGTGGATTCGAGAAAGATAAGGAATTTATTTGATTTTGTTTGTGTTCGATTAAATATTTACAACAATCATCGAATTTTGATTTAGACAAATTGGAAAAATCTAATTGAATATTTGATCGACTGTTGAGCACAAGATTTTTATAATGATTATTTAAATAAAAGAATATTCCAAAGATATCACTCATTGAAAAATAATCAAAAATATCGTAAACGATTTCAGCTGGTAAATCTTCGAATTTACCCATCATCAGATTCAAGTTGATTTTTTTTCTTCCCTAAAACGAATCACATGTTCACACAATAGACAAGATCAAATGATGACTCATTTAATGGAACAAGAAGAAGACATTCCACCGAATAGAAATGTCCTATCCATCTGATTGGCTCATTCATTTCCTCGTTCAACAACTTGTAGAAAAAGAAAAGAAATTATATCAATGAGCATAAGGAAAATGTATGCTACAGTTAACAATATACTTTTTTCTCCCTGAAATAGTCAATTTGTCAACACTCTCAATCTTTTTTTTTCGCAATAAGAATTTTTATTAGTAGGAAAAAAAAATGAAAACTTAATTAAATTGTTAGGAATTTCTAAGCATGAAAAAGAACGCTCAATGTATTAGCATTGTTATTTGTCGTAATGATATCTGGTTTACCATCGTCATTGACATCTACGACTGATGAA
>ERZ778019.3453-NODE-3453-length-11583-cov-3.811155_pt1 | contig 11583 bp, 16 predicted proteins | sample MGYA00375749_ERZ778019 | MGnify/ENA primary metagenome ERZ778019 (study PRJEB29350, sample SAMN05389821) | bioreactor metagenome | isolation source: Ammonium sulfate bioreactor | place: South Africa: University of Cape Town | collected 2014-03-17 ... | reverse complement strand
ACCCCGTCTGCGACACTATCAACATCTCCGTACCGCATCTACCAAGAAGAGAAGCCCCTGCCGTCGGTCTCGTCTTCATTGCCCACATCACCGCGGCAAGCCACGGGCGCCATCGTTGCCACTCGATGAGAATGTCGAGTGTCAACCAATCCATCAAGCTCGACAAACCATGATCGCCACCTACTTTGACTTGTTATTTTGTTTGTTTGTTGTTGTTGTTGTTCCTTCTGCTCACGCTGCTCCAACCGTCTATTTCAAACCCCATGCAAATGGATTTGAAGGTCGGGTGGTGATCTTATATAGTGTCGATCTCACGTTGCTGTGTGCTCTCTCTTCTCTTCTCTCATCATCTCATCCCATCTCATCTTGTGTTATCCGCTCTATCCATCTAGCCATTTGTATTTCTCCTCACTCTCGCTCTGTCTCTACTTTGCTTGGTAGCTTGCCCTATGTATTCTGTCCATGTATCGCCCTCTCCATCCCTACCTCGCTTTCCATTCACCGTGTCGCTGCTGTTTTTGCGCCTGTTATTTATCAATCCAACCTGCGTTGGTGTATAACGAACCTGGTTGTCGCGAACCTCCTCTACCTTCTCTCTCATCCCCCGCTACTGCCACTGCCTCCATGACTGCTGCATATCCAGCTGGTTTGTTGATTCATGCGCACATTGTAGATCTTCTTCTCCTCTTGCAATCGCTTATTCCGATGAATGAATCCTATATTGTGCAATTGATACCGATCTTTGTATCTACATGTCTACGATCTACTACTCCCGTACTTACTTGCTTGCTTGCTTACTTGCTTACTTGTGGCTTGTGTGGGCTCGAAGCTGCTTGGTGAACGATTGCTGTGCGATGCGTTCGAGTCGTGTGAGCGATCGCTTCTCTTTCAGTGTTGCCAATGTCGCGCGCATATCCGTAACCTCCTCGCTCGTTGGTTCAGGATACTGAACGAGCACCAACCAGCCAGCTTGTCAATCATCAATCACCTGACCGTCGTCGCACAGGGGGTTGAACATTGGGTACCTCGCCGCATAATAGCGTGGGCCATAGGGCATCTTGATCATCGAGTGGATCAGTCAACACAAAGATGTAGCGACGATGTCGCGTGCCTTTCAACAATGACCCCATGCACTAGGGCAGCAGCAGCAGCAGTCGTAATGGTAATGGCATCAGTGGTCTCGTTGCATCAAGGGCGTGCATCACATGCCATCTTACCTCATGTACACGACGGCGTCGCATTGGCTTGATGAACTCCAATATCTGGGGCTCGATCGTGATAGCTCGGGGCCCGTGGATCTCCTCTCGACTTGGAATCTGTTGGTATTGTGGTAGCGAGAAGATCGTGCCATCCAATGCTTCTGAGGTCGAGGTCGCTGCTCCCTCTGCCGCGCTCGCAGTAGCGGCACTACTGTTCTCGAGAGCGGAATCCAGCGAAGCACAATGCGTGATGCACGTCATTAGACGTGCTATGAAGCGGCTACGCTCGGCCACGACCTCGGGAGCCGTAGCACTCCACCATAGCTGCGATACCCAGCCTCCACTCTGTGCCAATCATGATCCACCATGCGACCATTCCATCAAATGCCTCCTGTTAGAACCTGTCGACAGACTCGTGTGTCTTTGGTCCGAGCTCACTCTCCAGAGAGTTTGACGCTGTATCGAAGATATCGGGGCCGAGATGTAGATAGATAGATCGTCGTACTTGAGCCGGCACCTCGAGCAGGTTGTAGGCCTCAAAGGTCGAGCGAAAGATTGGCACCAGCTGCTGGTGCACCTTGACAATCTCCTCAAAGGTACGCAACAAGCGCCATCGTTGAACTCGAGTATGATCCTCGACATCTTTGACTTCGACTTGTATCTCGTATACCTGTATCCAATACCCGAGCGTCTATCAGTTGAATCGACCCCAATACGAGAGAGAGGGAGACAGATCGAGGATTCTAGACACACTAACGGATTTCTCGATAGTGTACGCAATCATGACCGACGTTTCTCCATCGTGTGCGAGGAATATCTCAAAGCAAGAATCTATTGAATGGATGGAATGGAATCATACCGTGAATATCATGCTAAAGGTTGAGACAGATAAGAGGGTAAGGGTTGGAAGCCCTGGAGCGACCCCGATCGAGACTCGAAAGATATCGCTGCTGGTGGAGATCGGGATTGCAGCAGTGGAGGATGACGCCGACGATGTCGAAGCTCGCTGGCTCACATCGATCTCTTGGTGCTGAAGACTATTCGGTTGCTGTTGGTCATCATCGTAGATGTGGATGATGGTAGGATTCTGCATGGTGCCGGTGTTGGTGTGGAGGATAGACGGCGATGGAACGAATGAGAGAGAGAGACGAGGTTAAGAACAGTGAGTGACATTCCCTTCGTTGCTCGCGTGCTACGTCATCATCCTCATCTGCTGCGTCGGTGTTGTTGTTGTTGTTGTTGTTGTTCTGCGATCGTACATATGTGCGATTCGAGGTGAGGATGGAGTTGACTGATTATTCACGTTTCGATGAGGGTATGTATTGGTGGATGTGGTTGATTGGTTGGGTTGGGTTTGCTTCGATTGATTCGATTCGATTCGATTCGATTGTATTCGATTCGCAGATATGTACCTCAAGGACACGCGGTATGCGTGCGACTTTTGGGAGGAGCATCGATTGAATGTATCAGCGATGCTTACGCGAGTACGTCCACGCACTAGTATCCCCTTTCGAGTCTCGAGTATCGTCAAGTGGGCTGACTCGATGGCATCCAATAGCTCTTGACTGAGGAATCTCTGGCCAAGATGCTTGCCAATGCTCGAGTATGTTTAGGGTGAGCCTGTGGGCCAACTAACGAACGATACTGACTGACTCGCGCATCGAATCGTCCACACACATGCGTCCGTGATCAAAGGATCTAGTCATGACCTATCATACACGATCAGGCACTATCCCGAGCTCGTATCTCAGCGAGATTGAAGCAGCATACACTCGCCTCGAACGACACGTACTCTCACAGTCCACGGCGTCCAGCTCGTCGGATGGCGGCGGCGGCAGCAGCAGCAGTAGTGATACGAGGCAGTACCATGAGCTGAGTGGCAAGTACCGCGAGCCTGGGGGCGCCAAGTTGCTCGTGTTCGATGCGATGGATGGGTTCTATCGTACGCTCGATGCCGCGAAGCATCAGGCAGGCAAGACCTTTGCTCAGATCTTTGCGAGCTGCTCCAATATGGATCCGTTCGTTAGGGTACGTACGCGCGATGATGCTCGAGAACCACGTCGAGCAGATCTCTGGAGGAGGTCTTGTGCTGGATCGGTTGGTGGACGATAGCGAGTATCATTCGATTGACTTGGATCGAGTGTGTGCTCTGATCGAGCGAGCAGGCTGTGATGCCGATCGAGTACGATGCCGAGCAATGCAACGCACTCTTTCTGCCTCAGTTGCTGCTGTACTTTATGCGGCTATTGAGCCTGTATGACTCGGCGCTCAAGGGCCAGTCGGTCGAATCGTTCACTCAAAGCGCTCCGAGTCAGGTTGGAAGAGACTCCCACCCGAGCTCGATGAGCCTCGTCGCAATGACTGACTCACGATTGAACCCATGGCCCTGCAGGTCGAGGATTCATTGGACGAGGACACGATCAAACGAGCGTGGAGCAAGGCCGAGATCGATCCAGAGCTTGCGGCCCATGCTGACGACATACTCGACGAGAGCGACCCCGACCTGGTGAACGTCACAGTGCAGGCGAGCAAGCCCGGTGGCAAGGAACTCATGATGCTACGAGCAGCAGCCCAGCGAGCGAACGAGGAGCTCTCGAACGTGTGGCTCGGCTGTCGCGAGCAGTTCCTGGCCAAATGGATGGGTCCTGGCGGCGATGGCGCGCAAGCACAGCCGCCGGTCGATCCACTCGAGCGAGCCGCCGCGCGACTGAGTGCCCTACGTCGCGCGCGTACCAACGTACTTGGCTTGGCGAAAGGTAACTATCGCTCGGCCATGTTGTACTGCCCCGAGCTCTCGAGCAAGGAGCTCTGCAAGGAACCGAGCAGCTCTACCCAGTCGAGCGACGTACCACCGGCCGATGATCGCCAACGATCCAAGAGCCTCGAGGCCCTGCTAGCGCCGAGCTTCGTCGAGCTCGTGTCTCTCGTGGGCTCGGGTAACCTGCGCAGGAACGACCGCTTCCTGCTGTTCATCAAGACCAAGCTCTCCAAGATGGGCAAGCAGGACGACTTCTCGGTCATTGCTGCGATGCGGCACTTGGTACTCACGGCGTACTGCTTCTTGGTGGTGGCTGAGACCATGGAGATCGCGCTCGATCGCGTGCTCATGTGCATTCCCGGTTACTCTGAGGGCGAGATCAAGGCAACGAGTCGCTCGGCTGCCACTCGGTCACCTGTGCCTCCGACGCCAGTTGCTGCCGGTGCTGCTGGTGGACCTGCGGCTGGTACCGACATTCCAGATGACATTCGAGCGTTCTCAGATGATATCTTCAAGAACACACCTTTCGTATCGACGAGCAACAAGGCACGCACCCGAGCGACGCCACCCGCCAACTCACGATATGCCCCAGCCTCGACACTCGCCAACAACTCGTCGGGCCGTAAGTGCACGTTCGTACGCTGCGGCCATCGCGAGAAGGACGGCCAGACCTTTCAGGTCTGTGGGCCTTGCAGGCGCGCAGGAATCCAGGTCCCGTACTGCAGGTATGCCCTTGGGCCTCTCGCCGCAAAGCGCTCGCCATTCGTACGCTCAATGTATATGCGCTTTGATTGCTCGTGTGCGTGTCTTGCTCTCTCCCTCGCCTGCGTGCAGCCGAGAATGCCAGACTCGAGACTGGAAGGTGTCACACAAGCAGCAGTGCGTATCGCAACGAGCCAGCTCCTCGACGGCTGCCGCGAGCACCACCAGCGATGCCGCATCGTCTCCCACACAATCCGCTCCTGTCGCGGATTCCTCGGCCGCTGCCATCACTGCCGTCGAGGAGCAAGCGACCGAAAGGCCTGCTGTCGATGGTCCAGGCGATGCCTCGAAAGCCGTCCACACGCCCGCCGAGGCCAGCGCCGAGCAACAACCGCCATCGTCTCCATCGCCGTCCCCGCAAGCAGCGGGAGCACAATCCAACAACACAAGCACTCCAGCGCAGTGAGTGAGAGTATGTGCGTTTCATCAGATATCAACCAACCAACCGATCGATCAATCGAAATACACCTGCCTATCATTCAGCCCTCCATCCAGACCCAAGCATTGGTCTGCAACTTGATCTCGAGTCACGATTCCAATGCGGCAGCACTTACAACGCGGGGGATCTCGATGGACAGTGAGAGACGGAGAGGCGTTTGGTTTGGGCCGCAGAGCCGCTGCTGTACACGACGCTGGACCGTCTCACCTGTCTTTTTCTCTCCCGTCGCTCTCTCCTCGACAGCAACCATGCACGTATCGCTCCGCGCCCAATCGTTGTTTGCGGCTGTCTTGGTGGCCACGGTACTCGCGTGCTCGTGTGCCTCCTCGCTACCTGCAAGATCACTCGCTGTTCCTCCAGCCCAGCGTACGTCGTGTGTGAGAGGTTGTAGTGCTCGGCAGCGACTCATGACGCGCGATCCCTCAACTCAGGTCAAGCGCTGGTCGAGCTCTACAACGCCACCAACGGCCCCGCTTGGTTTTCTCGTGTTAACTGGCTCAAGGGCGATCCATGCGTCAACCGCTGGGATAGAGTCACGTGCCAGGGCAATCTCGTTACCTCGCTGTACGTACTCGCGTGCTTCACGACCTCGCACCCTCGCTGGTGCACGAGATATTGACCGCCGTCATGTGGTACCAGCTCGTTGGGCAGCAATAATCTCAAAGGAACCATCCCATCGTCCATCGGCTTCCTCGGCAGCTTGACGAGCCTGTACGTCGCGAGCTCCTTTGTATCGCCGCCATCTCATCGCTCTCACTCGCCAATGCTTCGACCCGTACCACACATACACACACACACACAGGCTCCTGGGCTCAAACGCCTTGAGCGGTACTTTGCCAACGTCGATCGGATTCCTCGTGAACTTGCAGACCTTGTATGTGGGACCTCGCTCGCCTGCTTGCGCGCTCTCTCCCTCTCCAATCCATCGTCGAGTATCATTGAAGCTCCTCGCCCCGCTCACGCATTCGATCAACGACAGAGACTTGGACAGCAACCAGCTCTCCGGCACACTTCCTTCATCGCTCGGCAACTGTGTCAGCTTGGCCACTCTGTACGATGGATGCCAATCGTCCAAACAATCGTCGTTGCTTGCACAATCTCATGCTATCTCTCTCTCTCTCGTGTTCAATCTGTGTATCGTGATCTCTTGCGCGCACAGAGACTTGAGCTACAACCGATTCTCGGGACCGATTCCTGACTCGGCGATCTCGAACCTCGCGAACCTCGCGTACTTGTACGACTCACTCGCCACGCCTCTCGTCTTGGCGCACTTCTGACTTGCGTCGCCTCGTCAGTGACATGAGCAACAACACGCTGTATTCCACCATTCCACCTTCGTTAGGAAACCTCCCCAACTTGAAGACCCTGTACGCCCTCCATGGATCGAAAAGAACGCCCTCCTCTCGTTCGATGCTGACATTCTCTCTCTCTCTCTTGCATTGCACGCGATCCAGAGTGCTTTCGTTCAACAATCTCACAGGCACCATCCCTCCCATGGGACTCAAAGGATCTGTGCTCTCGAGTCTGTACGTGGCAAGAGCGCTTGTTTGATGTGCTGGCCGCAGAGCGATTGAGAGATGCCATGCATGAGTGGTATCTCACACCGAGGCGCGCAATATCATCGCATCGATCAGATATCTCGACCACAACCGGCTCGAGAGTCCGCTGCCGACCTTCCTCCAACAATCGCCCTTCACCAACATCAACCTGCAGTTCAACTCGTTTGTACGTTGCACAGTGCTCTTGTATCGTCCTCTGGTCGCTCTTGTGATTGTGTGATTTATTGGAGTTGAGCTCAGACCTGTCCACTTCCCGATTGGTGTGCCGCCTACCCTCGAGGTAACGACCTCTGCTCTCCATGTATGAATCTCCCTTCCTCTCCCTCTCTGTGCTATGAGAGCATCACTTAACAATCGGCATCGCACAGGCACCTCGAGCTCGTACTCGTTGAATTGCTGCTTCTACAACAACACCGCCACGGGCCAACATCTCGTGGAGTGCATGGGCTTTCAGTGCAAGTCACTCGCTGGATACTCGCTGGTCAAATCGGAGCCGACCTCGAGTTGCAGCTCGTGCTTGGCATAGATAGAACGTGCGAGTCTCTGTCAGTGAATAGCACAATAAAGATGCTGCTCGTCCCTAGATTGAGGTTTGATTCGTAAGTGTATTGGCTCTCCGCTTCGAAGAAAGGGACACCAGCGTCCTGTGGCTCTCGAGTAGTTTGGTGTCACTGCTTGAGGGAAAGCCAAATCAACAGCAGAACAAGGAGCGCGAGAACGCCCAGGCCCACTCCTCCTCCAGCCACGATTCGCTTCCTCCTGCTGGTTGGATCCATGGTTGCGACAGGGGTGATGATCTACACAAGCGGGCGTGAGTGAGAGACTGATGGCGGAGGCGTGGGCCGAGCTCCCGGCCCGTCCTTGAGGTACAGAATGACAGTACCACGTACGCCGCGAAAGCCTTGAACCGCGCCAGTTGGCACCGGAGCATAACCCGCCGGCGCTGGAGCGGCGGCCGAGGTGGTGGGGGTTGTGGTAGCCGACGGAGTGGCTGCGGCCGGGGCGGCAACGCGCAAAGCGCTGAGCCGGTACTTGGTGTCGTAAGCTATCGAAATGCTGTTGCCGTTGTCGGCACGGCGGTATCCTACTCCGGTCCGAAAGTCGATGAAGAACTGGATGGCAGCGTTGGACTGGTCGATGGCGACCTCGTCGACGGTACTGCTGGGGCGGATGACAAACAGATAAGGTTCGATCTTCCAGGCCCAGAACTGGTTGGCCTGAAGCTCGCCGTAGTCCCAATGGCGTAGCGCATCGGAGAAGCTCTCCAAGGCCGGGCGGAAGTTGTAGCCAGCAATGATCTCGTCCCACTTGAGACCCTCGAGGTACTCGAGCTGTTGATTGCGTAACTTCTTCCTATCGCCATGTACCATGAACATGGGCAAGGTAATGTACACCTTGTTGTTGTTGACGAGAATGTCCACCTTACTGGAGTGGGCTCCCATGTTGAGCAACAAGCCGATCAGCTCGGACGAGGAGACGATGCACGCAAGCACAGAGACAGAGGAGTGGATGAGAACGTGCTCTACGAGCGCCGTCCCGCATATAAAGGTCCAACAAAGCGGTGGGGCGTTGGGTGACGCCTTGAACGCTCGCGCGTGACGCTCTGTCGACTCTCGGAAAAATGCAACTTCCGGACGACAGCAGCCTCCTGTGCGTTTCTCCCGATCGATCTCTCTCGCTCGCTCGCTCCCGATCTCGATCTCGATCTCGATCTCTTTCTCGCGACAACTCTACTCCATTTCGCTTTGCTTCGCTGCGTTTTGTTTCGTTTCGTTTTCGTGATAAGGTGTCGTACATGTTTGTTAACTGCGCAGATGCAAGAACCAGATACAATTCACAGAGAGAGATAGATAGACAGTTGCTGCAATAACACACACGTGCGCGCAGGTATGCACGCACGGTCTTGCACTCGTACGCGCGATAACGTTGAAGCGACTCAAGCAACCAAACGACCACCACCACCACCACGGCCTCAGGCAGGATTGGTTCGGTGCACATGATAGAGCGCTGCGGCAGTATCGTCGTCGTCGTCGTCGTCAAAGTCATCATCATCGAGCTCGTCATCGTCATCGTCATCGTCGTCGTCGTCATCTTCGTTGTCTTCGGCATCGAGCTCGTCGTCATTCATCTGCTCTTGGATGATCATTCGAGAAGCGAGGCGGCACTCGTCGATCGTCAACATTGAAGGTTTTGCCGATGCGCTTGGTACGCGACGAACGTAGAACTGCATCGAGGACACGACATCGCGAATCAGCTTGTTGACGAAGCGATCGGCAACCGCTAGCGACATGCCGTCGACTACCAGCGCCGATGGTGATGGTGATAAGGAGGATGTAGTCGGTCCAATGATCCTGTCGATGTTGCGAGCAAACGTGAGGAACGAATCGCGTTGCGCTACATGAGCCACCACATCGATCGTCGATTGACACCACTCGCGCATCAGTATCAACAAAGGAATATCGCGCGAGGTTGGGATACAATGACCTACCAAATCGTTCCGAGATTGGTCTGAATGACGAAGAAGTCGCATGAGGTGGCGGATGGTTTGGCATGGTCCGAAGAGCTCGAGGCTGCGACTCTGTGCCGGACGGTGGAACGAGCTCGATGGGCGACGAGGGCAATGCGCCATAGCTCGAGATCGGCATGAATCCAAAGGCGATCGAGTGCGCTCGCTTATCGCCCAGCCGTGAGTCCAACGCAGGATGGCGATGCGATGCCGATGCCGCTGCTGCTGCCGCTGCTGCCGCCATATGGCGAGTGCTGGTGTCCGGCGCCGCGAAGCTACGCTGTCGAATGCACGATATCGCTTGCGTTTGGTGCGATGGCGCCGAGGTCGAGGACGAGCTCAGTGGCGGTGGTAGCGACAGCGGCGATAACATTGGTGGCGGAGAGCTGTCGGTGCTCGCCACCGCTGATGATCGAGATGACATTGACGAGGATGCTGCTGCGGCGGCGGCGGCTGCTGCGGCGGCGGATCGGTCTCGTGAGTTCGAGATCGTTCGTCGTGGATTGTTTGAAGAGGAGGAGGAGGACGCGGAGAAGGAGGAGGTGCTGGTGGCACTCGTGCCATGAGCTATGGGCGATGCTTGGTCGATCAGCGTCGTTACAGGCGATGCATCTCCTACACCAGAGTTCGAGGAGGCGAGATTGATCGTGGTCGAGGTCGAGGTCGAGGTCGAGGTCGTGGTCGTTGTGGTCGCCGTCGTGGTTGCCGTGGTCGCTGCGAGAGGCTGCTGCTGTTGTTGCTGTTGTTGCTGCTGCTGTTGCTGTTGTTGGAGGTAGCTCTCGAGCGTCTCTCGGTTGGCAGCGACGAATCGTTGGCAGTACTCGACACTGCCGCTGGATGCCTCGATGGATTCAGCCGTAATCTTGGATACTGCGGCGTCGATGGAGCGATCGATGGGGGTGAGTGTCTCGCGCTACGTTGCAGAGAGCGGCCAAGTCGATCTCGACGTACCAACGGATGCAGCCGACGGCGTCAGGTGGCGCAGGACCTTTGCGACGTAGAGTCGATTGCGCAGGAGGCGCAAGAAGCGCGAGTACGACTGCCACAGCTGCGCCTGGTGTGCCTGGTGCTGGTCGCGGCCCCAGTGCTGTATCTGCTGCGTGCAGTGTGCCATCTCGCGAGCAAACACGGCGAGCACCGCTGCCTCTTGGGCCGATGGTTGGAGCGATGGTACTGGATGTGGGTAGAGTAACGAGCTCGGCGATGATGGCGTGTGTTGTGGACCGCCCGGGAGAGAGTAGCTCCGCATCATCATCTTGTGGTCGATGGAGGGCTGGCTGGATGGGTAGATGGATGGATGCGAGACGATGCCGAAGGACAAGGCAGATACTGATGGGCAGCTCGTGTATGGCTGAGGGCTTGAAGGATTGCTAGGCAGATAGGTAGGTGGGTATAGATAGATAGAGATAGATAGATAGATAGAGCCAGAAAGGAGGGCAACAGCAGCGTGCGCCTCTACGATATGAAAGAGAGCGCGCGGGCAGTGAGGTGAGCTAGCGAGCGAGCTGCGATGCAAATGAACGAGCGGAGCCGGCGACCGACCCCCAATATCCGGACCCCGTATGGTGGTCTCGAGAGATGGATAGGTAGCTAGCTAGCTTGCTAGCTCTCGTGCTGTTCGATAGGTGAGGCCTGTGCGGCTACCCGCATTTATTACAGTAGATATGTGAGGGGTGGGAGGTCGTCGGTTGCGGGTACCAGGGGTATCCCAGGGTCCGAGGTACCTCGGACCCACTCACCCATCCGAAAGCCCCGACCATCAGCCCGCAGTTGTCCTCGTTCAGGCTAGACAATATACAACTGTGGCCGAGGCCAAGTATGACACAGTATGCCCCCATAAAACCATGGCAGGCCCGGCGGGGCGCACTGTCGATGGCGCTTGCCATGGTATTGAGGGGTATGGAGTGTCATGGGTGGACGAGGACAAAGACTCATATTGAGCAACGTATTTGTGAGAGAGAGAGAGAGAGAGAGAGAGAGAGAGAGAGAGAGAGGCCTCGATTGATACCTCGTTCAAGATTGCACACGACTTATCAATCATTCCTTCATCAAGACCATTGGTGCTTGCTTGCTTGATTGATTGATTGTGAGTGAGTGCTGGACGATGAGAATGACGGAGACAATGGAGAGAAGGTGCTGGATAGTATGTCACATCATCGTGCACTTCTTCTTGTTGTTGTTGCCAATGTACTTGTCGACTTTGCCGCCACCGAATGGCATTGGCCTCGGTGCTGATGTGTTTGCGTTCGGAATAGAGGACTGTGATGATGACGTAATCGTTGCGGTCTCGGATTGATGTTGGTGGTCAAGAGGAATCTCGAGCTCTGGAGCCTCGAGATGCGAGAAGATCTCGAACAACA
>ERZ778019.3447-NODE-3447-length-11612-cov-11.696461_pt1 | contig 11612 bp, 8 predicted proteins | sample MGYA00375749_ERZ778019 | MGnify/ENA primary metagenome ERZ778019 (study PRJEB29350, sample SAMN05389821) | bioreactor metagenome | isolation source: Ammonium sulfate bioreactor | place: South Africa: University of Cape Town | collected 2014-03-17 ... | reverse complement strand
AATATGAACCATGTATTGTTTTTTATATAGTTAAACAAAATGAAGGACAACTGATCCAAAAAGAATCGTATGTTAAATTTTCCATTTTAATTAAACTTTCATATTTGCTATCTTGTCTAGATGGAATTATTCTGTTCAACTTATTCTGACTTCAATCGAAGAAAATCGTTTATACTCAATTTTCACAGAACTTACTGAGGGACATATACTTCCTCCAAGTTTTATTGATCAAGATTTATCAACCTTGGTTTTAAATCGTAATGTCAAAAACTTAGTTATTCAAATCTCAACTCTATCGGTTGATAAACGTAATAAATTACTGGAGATATGTTCGTCTAAAGTTCATATTAAATCAATTTATCTATTGGGTAAACTTGTTGGAACAAAAGATGAACAATTAAAGTTCTTTCAGCAATATCCAAAAGTTTGCATATTGTGTGAAGATGAAGGAGAACTTGCTCTTCGTTGGTCATTGGATACAATTGAAGAATATCGAACATTAGGAGATCAATCCGTAAAACAAAATAAGAATACTGCTCGGCAGTTCTATCAACGTGGAATGATCCTATTTGATCACATAAATAAACTTTTTCAAGATTAATAAATAAGACTTTTTTCATTTTTCCTTTGGTTTTTAGATAGAATGTATACAAATAATGACAGACAATTACTAATCCATCTTGATCCTCCAGATAGATATGCAAATTATGAAAACCAGTTAGATGGTAGCATATATAAACGATTTACTCAAAGTGACCCATGCTTACTTCATGTTCAAGGACTAACGACTATTTCAAAAATAAGAGTTCATTTTTATCTTCCCGATTCCGCATCTAATCATATACCGGAACCAATCAATGGCACTAATGATACACGAATTCATCCTTATTGTCACGATGAAGATTCATTAAGAACAAATAAGGCTTCATATCCAGGAAATGCTATATACAAAATCTTTCTTGAAAACAGCTTAAAATTTTATATAGATTATTCTCAAATTGAACTTATGTATCAATTAAAGTGTCAACATTCTCAAGGATCACTGGAAGAAAATCAATGGGCTAATTTAGGAAGAAGACATATTAGTTCCTCGAGAAATTTGTTCCAGCAACATATCGATGCGCAATTGAGTGAAGAGGCGCAAGATTAGCTTTTTCAAAATTTACGTTAAAGAAAAATAAAAGATAATTCGCAGGAATATTTATATTATTGCTTTTGTTTTCTGTTTTATTCTTGTTCAAAGTTAAACAATAAATCAGTTGTCCCCACATCAACACCCTCAATGATACAGAGTCGTGCGAAATGTTGACAATTCTTTGTGATTAAATCGTATTCACCCTGACGAAATTTGTTATTTGCAAAATCTGTAGCAATCTGAACGATTTCGTTTGATTTTTGAAAAGATACCGGATATACAATAACTCGAATCTTAATGTTTATCTTTGAAGTAAGAGTATATTTAACTTCTGTCATTTGAAGAAAATTCATGCTTGATTGTACTCAAAAAGCACAACATGACGAACCTTTAGTATAGTCTTTTAGAGTTTTACATAGTGTCATTTTAGTCATATAATTTTTTCCATTCATTTCGATAACTCGTTGATGGTAAAATAAAAACAATAAAGATAAGAAGCGATGGTGTAAACGAAATAAAATAACCAGCGAGGAAAATCCATGGATCACGATCCAGTTTCATGCAATCTAGTACTAATGAAATAATTAAACGAGGTGACGCCAATAGAACTAAGATAGTAGGTGATATAATTAAATGCTTATGTTGTTTGAGTTGTTTTCTAATACGTTCTTTGCCGGCTTGTCGAGTTATTTTATGAAGAACAATCAATGCCGAAATAATATTACAAATAAATGGTGTCAAAAAATGAATGATTTGAATAATGGTATTGTACTTCTGAATCGATGATGGATAGCTTACAACGCACCAAATTCGTGCATCATTCTCGTTCTCATCATCATCGATAATGATTCGACGAAAAATTGTTTCATGCACATTTGAAATAGCACATGCAATGAATAGAAATAGAATAACGCGTTTAGCCATTTGTTTACTTCGTTTCGTATGAAATTTTGTCTTTCGAAATACGATAAATGCACGTTCAATAGCAACGCATGCACTTAGCCAATCAACTAAACTAAGACATATTCGAAGGATATAATCGATAATTCGACATTGAATATGCAGAAATGTTATGTTAGTTATGTATGTCATTTGAGTAAGGAGAAGAAAAGTTAGTTTAAGACTTAACGTTATTATAGTTAGTATCGAGAGAAGAGAAGCTGTGAATAAATAAAGGCCGCAACCGATTTTCTGAGCTTCACTGCTCTTGAAAATAAGTAACGAGAGAATACCATTAATCATACCAATGATAAAAATAATACTAATAAGAATAACACAGAATTTAACAACAAATAATTGTGTTTGAAAATCTTTTTCTGGTCGTATTTGATATCCAATAATACTATCAAGTGAAAGTGAAAAACCTTGACTTGAAAATTGACATTTCGAACCGTAGAAACAATCCGAACAGAGACAAGCTGATTTCGTTGGACATTGTGCATGATCTTGAAAACATTTGCCTCCATTCTCACAATTGCCTGAATCACCTTGACACAAATGAGTTTTGTTATGTTCGAATAAAATGCATATAGCAAATCGAGTTTCATCACATATACACATGTGAACCTCATCATAGAAACATGTGAGATTCGGTTTTATTCGACATGGTATCTGATAATATTTAATGCGATGTAAAAGATGAATCTTGGCAAACGTTGAATTGAATAATTCATCGATAGATAAACAACGATATTCTGATTGCGTATTGATTTGTATTTCGTAGTTATTCTCTTTTCGAAAATGAGTCGAATAATATTGATAATTGAATTCGATAAATGCAAGATGAAAATCATTGACAGTTGTACGAATGATAGTTGTTGTTTCGTAGGGAAAAATCTTTTTGAATGTTGTTATACGTTGATGTGTAGATTTTTGTTGATCTTGAATTAAATGTAATAGAGCTAAATGTGGACGAACCATTGCTGGATGAAATCCAACGATTAATTTAGTTAACGGAAATTCGCAATGTACTCCCCAGAAATCTTTCGGACATACGCATCTTTTGACAAATAACGCATTTCTTCGTTCATCATCTGGCACACATTTACCTCCATTTAAACAGTTACCTAAGTTTTGACATGGATCTAATTTAATATAACAACGAGGACCACCACGATCAAGTGGACAAACACAGATCGATGTTGGATAACTACTAATACATGTCGATCCTGGCGCACAAGAACAATTGCTTGCGAATTCTTGTCTGTGCTGACATTGACTACCAATCCAACCTGGATTACAACGGCAACGCATAATATTTTCATTGGTATTCGGATTCATTATTATACATGATCCATGATCGTGACAATTCAATGTACAATCGACTCGATTGCTGACTAATGCACGCGATGGAATTGTAATTTGAACAGCTAGTCGATAGACGGGCAGAAAAGGAAATTGAACACGATAATACCAACTGGCTCGATATTCGACAGTAGTTGCCTGCCGTTTATAGACATCAATACGAACACTATAATTTTTCGTTGAGTCTTTTGGACGAGAACTATAAAGTAGATAGATGTTCCATTTAATTGCACAATCCGTACTAGGACTATAGTAACGATGATCATACGATTCAATTTCATTATCATTCGTCAAAAGTATGAAAATAAATGTAAACATATCTCGCCAATCACTAGAACTCTGTGCCTGTACAGTTAAACTGACACGTTGATTTTGATATTCGCATTGATATCCATAGGTACTTGGTGGACATATACATTTCAACATGATATCAGTATCATTTGTCGAAACAACATTGACTGCAATTCCACGATGGCATAGTTGTTCAAAATATTCTGTATCCCGACGGATTATACGAGATGGATGATTTGAGGATATTTCACTGGAATTAAATTGTCGATCGATTTTGTTGACAAGACTAATTTCAAATCTTTCATAATCTCTTTTATCTATCAAATTACAAAGATGTTTTTGAATGGAGGATAGATTTTGTTGACGACAATCGAAATTCAGTTTGTCGAGTTTATTATCCGTTTTTGTTTCGCATCCTATTACATTTTCTATTAAAACACAATACGTTTCATTCCAGCAACGATAACGTATATTGTATTCGTGGGGTTTAATATTTCGACATAGTTCTCGTTCGTCGGAACCACCTAGACAATCCATAATACCATCGTTTATCTTTTCAATTGGTAAACAGATCAATTGTGTGGTCTTCGGTGAAAGACATCGGTGATGCCATGAAGGACATTTCAATTCGGAATCGTCACATCCCAGTTCATCTTCGCCTCGTGGACAATTCCACACAGAATTGCAATGTGTTTCAGTATTGTTGCAATTCCATTGTTCACAATCAGTTTCATCTGTCATGTTTTTTCCGTCAATATTTATGGGCAACATATCAAGTATGCCATCGCAAATATATTTGAATCTAATATTATCTCGTATGTAACGTTGACGAGAGTCTATTTCATCTTCACCATTGTCACACTCCTGTTCACCATTATTAAGTAATAATGTCGACCAGCATATGTTTTCATGTGTACATTTAAAACTGTATAGATCAGTTCGACTGATGTTGTAAGAACACGTATGAACTATTTCGTCATCACCTAATGGGCAATTTTCTACACCATCACGTAGCCGTTGAATAGAGATACATTTCGAAGATCCGCTGCACAAATATAACAATGAATGTGCACATTGTGTTTTATTAGATGAACATTTTTCTGCAAAATAGTTTCTTATCAATGTATTCATATTGTCCCATCCCGGATATTTCAGTAAATATTTGCCAAATTCAGCGTCATAATCAATACATGTATAGTCGGGAAAGTTAGGAAGAATAATCGTGTTGTTCAATTGACAATGAACTCGTTGTATACAGACATACGACGGTGTGATCACATTGTTTTGTTTATCAAATTTCTTCTTGCTATAAATATATTTTAGAGATTTAAGTAAAGAAGTTTCCATCGAAAAAAAGAATAGATCCGATGGACAGTCCGATTGTATAATTGACATACAAGATTTGCCAAATAGTTGTTCACAAAAGCATATGTCAGATACATGTGTTAGACAGGTCATAGCAGTAAAGCAGGATCGATTAAAACCTATCCATGGAAAAGGAGGTATTGGATAATTCGTATTTTCGTAACGATGACTCCAACAACCACCAGATAGAGGACGGCACTCTCCGTCTCCACACGAATAAGGTTGCAAAGTATACATTTGTGGGTAGCATGCAGTCTCTTCGCAACGAAATGCTGCGTCTTGATAGCATTGCCTATTATTTTCTATAGTAAATGGCTCATCTGTTCCATCCAGACAATCTGGATTCATACTATCATCACGGTAGAATTCGATTGGTATGCATTGACCATTATGACACCGAAATTCATTCTCATTACACAGATTTTCTTCTAATTTTACACATTCTCTTTCGTCTTCACCGTCTCGGCAATCCTCTCGTTCATCACAAATTTCACGCCAATCAAGACATACCTTCATCAAATCACGGTTACATTCTAAATGAATATAACAAGAAGGAATTGGTGGATAATAATGAAATCCCATCGTGTATTCAACATATATATGATATTCCGTTGATATAGTCTTGGAATTAAAAGAATATTGACAACGAGGACCAAACCATAGTGATGTACAATTATAGAAGACATACTGCTGTTCAGAATTGTTGAAATCAATATTTAAGTCACCATCAAGATAAGCTTGATAGTTTTCAATTAAATCCATTGATGCTGACCATTCCATTAATTGACTACTCGATATTGACTTTTCTTTCAGTTGAAGAAACGTATATGTTTCATGACGAACTATTGGCGAATGAGAATGAACAATTTTGGCAGATTTCTCGAAAGATCTATTGTCAGGACGAAAACAAAATGTCATAAGTTGATTTGACCAAGCGTATGTTTGCCGTGTACTTAATAAAGTATCAATCACATCATAGTACATGCAGTCATATTGTAATGGTCGAGCATCGCCTTCATATAATTCTTGATGATATACATTATACATATTTATTCGACTTTTAAACTCTGGTGTTTGAGATATTATAAACGGAACGAAAGATAATGCTATGTAAGCAAAGTATTCCAGAAACATAGTTGAAAAAAACTTTTATTGCTTGAAATAATCTATCAATATATATACTATCTGACTTATCTACTCCAAATATGTCAGAAAAGACATGTTGACTATTATTTACTATTTGATAGAGAAAAAATGCACAAAGAAAAGAAAACTGAACGAGTCATTTTTCTTTTTCATCCGTTTAATATTGAGTTTCTGATAAAATTATGACAATAGTCAATCACATGCATATAATATTAATATACTTATTGACAGTTTTAACGTAAAAAAAAACGTTGTGCCTTTCATTACTCTCTTATTCTGACAATAGAGAATAAAAAAACAAGTTCGACATGTTTTTTCTTCGTTTTGAAATTGTTTTCTTTTTTTTCTTCGTTTTGAAACTGTTTTCATTTTTTTTCTTTTCTCGTTTGTTCTCCACTATTTGCTTTTAATGAAATAGAAGCAATAAAAAAATTGCGTGTTACGCAGTATTATTCTTTCTTTCGACTGTAATTTACAATCGAAAAGACACACAATAAGTCTATCATCTTCTTCAAAGTGAGTGCTTTCAAAAACATCGAAGTTTAAAAGATTACAAAATGGCGTACACGAATGTGGAAGATCTATTACGATGTCCCATAACAATGGAAATATTTCATGATCCAGTGTTAGCACCAGATGGTAATACTTATGAAAGACAAGCAATTGAACAGTGGATTCGAACTCATGGGACAAGTCCAATGACACGGCAACCATTATCCATAGAACAGCTTTGTTCTAATCGCATTATAAAACAATTTATTGATAGTTTTGAGACATTATTGCAGCAAAAAGATTATCAATTCGTATTAGATGTTGATGTTAGAAAAAAGAAAGGACGACCCTTGTTTATGACAGTTGGAAAAACAATATATGCCGCAGAATGGATACCAACGAATAGCAATCAACCAGAAATAGTTCTGTTGAAGGTTGATGGCGCTCGAGCACGAAAAGAAGCTTCTTTTTATGTGAATCTAAGTCGTCATCCACATATTATTCGAACATTTGGTTTTGTATGTGATAGAAACAATCCCAATCAAGATAATTCAATACTGCTTTTACAAGAATACGCACCAGAAGGAAGTTTATATGAGTTACTTCAGGATCGAAGAACAGTTCCTGATGAAAAAATTCTCATTGAAATATTTTTACAGATTATTGACGCAATGATATGTCTAGTATATAATAATATCATTCATGGCGATTTAGCGTGTCGGAATGTTCTCGTATTTCGTTTTGATGAAAATCAATCGGAAAGGAATATTGTGAAAATTACTGACTTTGGTCTTAGTCGGTATAGTCAACTGTATTTAAAAGTATCAGGTTCTGCGCAAACAACATTGAATATAATACCTGTTCGATATGTAGCACCAGAAATACTTTCAGCAAATGTGACGGCGCAAGATTATACAGAAAAATCGGACGTTTATTCAATGGGTATACTAATGTGGGAAGCATATTCTAAAGGTTCAATGCCATGGGCAAATATAGAAAATGATAATGAAGTTATTCGTCGGGTCAGAAATGGCGATCTACTATCCAAACCTCCCAATTGTAGTCAACCTTTTTGGTCGATCATTAAAAGAACCTGGTCGAAGTTACCGAATGATCGGCCAACATTCAAGGAATTAAAACAACTTCTAGCCGCACAATACTATCAGTCCGGTATGTATTTGTTTATATTGATTCTAAATAAGAAACTAATTACATAGATGAAAATTATAGGTAAAATGTTACAAAACACCACTTATTACAATTCCATTGAAAGTCATAGAAAACAACTCCAGCAACAGCAGGAACAGCAAGATAGGAAATTAGCCCAATTTCACCAGGAGGAGGAAGATAGAGAATTTGCTCAACAGCAGCAAGCAAAATATAATAGAAACAAGTTTCAACAACAACAGCAGCAGCAGCGAGAGCAAGACAAAAAAATACCCCAGATGTTAGCATTAAATGATAGAGTAAACATCTTAAAAACTGATGCACGTTTGCAAACTCCAGGAAAAGTCATAGTGCAGCTTGGACAAGTAACACGTCAATCTCCTAACGAGTATTATCATTCTTATGGTTTCGGTGGCATTCCTGATCCTGCTTCTCAATTTCCACAAATTGCTGTTCTTCGTGATACTTATGATCAAGATTATGTTCATGGTGATCGCGCTACTCGAAATCGTTATGCTCAGACTTATGCTGCTATTGCTTCAGCTCATCCTAATATTCTTCCTCTTCCTAGTTATAACAGTGATAATGATTCTCCTTGTGAAGTTCCTCATCCTCGTTTTTGGTGAACTTCTTAAATATATCCTAAGTACAACCACAACGAAAAATAAAACATGATCACAAGTCTCAAAAGATAGCTTCATAGCATAAAAATAATTCAAAGTTGAATTTTCAATGTAATCAATTATTGGCACTGCGATAAAAGAATTAAGCTTTTTTGGTAGGAACTATATTTGTGTTTAGTCATTTCATTTTTCAATCATAAGTAACTTTTTCCTTTCTACATGTAGTGCATTGAATCTGGATGAAACATACATAGTATGGTTGGTTTTTTCTGGTGATGTCGCTTTTTCGATGTTTTTTTTATCATTGCACAATTACAAACACGTATGTGAAATATTACATCATCGTGATGAATTACTCACAAAAAATCATTTTTTAAAATAAATCTATATAAATACGAACTAGGTGTTTCGGTATACTGTACAGAGAACGTTTCAACATGTCGACTTTTTTAATCGTTACACGCCAGTGTCTTGAGTTAAGTGCAATTTGTCCAAAATGTAAATGGCATTGCAACAACTACCAAGCAGATGGCTTTTGTCGTTGTAGTCCATACAAAAACCGAGATTGTGATATAAGTCGAGAATCTTGTTGGAAAGATATCATAATCCGCATTGATACTCCATCAAATCCTCGACTTTCCGAAGTTAATATAATTATCGATGGTGATAATTTTCCACAACGAATTATAATGATATTAATTGATTATTTCCTACAGCAAGGATGTAAATCAGTTGGAATGGTTATTTCACCTTCGAAATACATCGGAATTCTTAGTGGAAGTTATGGTGAACAAGTCAAATTGGAATTTATTAGTCTGATCGAAAATGGCCATGTTCTAGTTATTCCAGCAGCGAATTCAATGTATTATGATCATACCAGTGGTTGTGAAGATGCAGTTGTTTTACACATTGGTATGTATCATCAAGCGATAGTCATCTCAAATGATACATTCAAACCAAAAATTGGTGAAGAACATGAATTCATTCCGAATATCATTCTTCAAATAACTGAAACTAAAATTTCTGAAAATGAAATCTTGCTCGCATTCACCAGTCCGTCGGATCCCAACAAAACAAGTTTCGATATTTTAAACACTGCAATAGATAATGTTCTCATCACACAAAATACACTGATCGATCCCATATGTACAAGTTCAACGATAGAATCGCATATTCCAGAAATTCTTCAGCGACATCAAATTTACAATCTGAATAAACATCTAGATCGATGTGATCGAGTTGTTTATGAGCATTATTCAAAATTAGACAAATATAATCAACAGTTAAATAGTTTTACAAAACAAATTGAAAAAGCATCGATTGATGATACGAATTTGATCGAAGCATTAAACGTTAGAAAACAACAAGTTATTGAAAATAGAGAAGAATATAAAAACAAAATTGCATCATTATTAGAAGAAAATATTAAATTTAGAGAAGAAATAACTCAACAATTAACTAAATCAGGTCAGCATATAGTCTTTGAAATATTCTCTATCATTTTTTTTTCTCGTATAGGTAATATTGATCATTTTAAACCTGTATCTGTTTGCTCCGGTCTTCCGTATTACGTTTTTGGCTCAGAAAACAGTCTTGATACTGATATTGTAGTCATTCTCCAAGATTATCAAAAACCGTCAACATATGTTGAATGTCAAAGACTGGTAAACAAATTTAATTACGAATTTCAAGATTTACAATGTTTTGAAAATGATAAATCTTTGAATATAAATCTTGCAGTTCTATCAAATGGTATAGTTGCGTGGGTATTGAAAGGCATTCCTGATGAAACCAATAACAGCGTCTTTCGTACATATCATTTACACAAACAATATCATCCACTTGAAATCCAACGGCTCGTTCCGCGTGATATTGAAAAGAAAATCATTCGTGCTACACGAGCTATTCTATCTCTGCTAACAAAATCGGAACGTCGCCATAATGTTAAAAATGCATTGAAAGCAAATCAATTGTATATTCGTCTCGATGCATTGAAATCGATTTGTTTTCCGAAACTCGATTTTAAACAATCGCAAGAAGATTTGACTGAAATCGCCAAAACAATTGCGTTTCAACTTGGTCAAACAATGGCGTTAGTCAAAGAAAATACAGAATTGTATACAAAAACACAAGTAGCAACATATGACCCAAGATTACAGCCGTATCTAATGAGAGAAACAGGATGTGATTTGGAGATATTAACGCAAGTTAAAGATGAATACGTTGCAATGATTGAACAAATGTTTGTCGAGCAGCCAGAATTGAGAATGAAAGCCGAAGTGCTAGTTACTGACTGAATTGCGCGTTGATATTTTAAGTTAAGTCCTTAAGTTTGTTTCATTAGAATCAATAAATATCGTCGGCATATATATATTTCTGTGCTTTTCTTTAAAGCCAAGTGCATCAAATTTATGTTACTAAAGATCATTCTTGACTTATTGCTCCATCATCTTTGTTATCAATAAATTAAAAATTTTTTTTTGAATTTATATGAACGTATATAACTGATTAAATAGTTATATGCGTAAAATGAAATACATGGCATTTCTCATAACAATTTTAGACAATTTCTTCAAAACAAAAATGGTGCCTCTTTTAAGAGTGAATCATATAATTATTTGATGATTATGGTATAAAACTTATTAATAACTCTAGTTCTAAATTTAACGATGCTTAAAATGAAGTTGATTGGACAAATAATCAAATTAAATTGCAAGATATTTTATTTTTTCAAAAGAAGAGTCACAAATAAAAATTTGTTTCTTGGTTAATAGTTACATAGTATTTAATGGTAATTCCAGTGATGGCCACAAGTACAATTTCGAAGAGCTTCAGTTTGATAACAGCTATCGTTATGATTATGTTTAATTTCACAACGTAACTTGCGAATTGTACTGACGAGATTTGGCACAAAAAATTTACAGCCACATCGTCTGCACGGCATTTTTATTTTGTTTGTAATGAAGAATAGAATCGCTTAACTTGAAACTGTGTAATAAGCTATTTGTTTCGTCTTTATATAGTGTGTCTTTACAGTTCTTTATCTTTCTTTTTCTCTTTGACAAAGATAAGAAAATGTTAGTGTATAG
>ERZ778019.3429-NODE-3429-length-11722-cov-13.980972_pt1 | contig 11722 bp, 10 predicted proteins | sample MGYA00375749_ERZ778019 | MGnify/ENA primary metagenome ERZ778019 (study PRJEB29350, sample SAMN05389821) | bioreactor metagenome | isolation source: Ammonium sulfate bioreactor | place: South Africa: University of Cape Town | collected 2014-03-17 ... | reverse complement strand
GAAAGCGAGATCTGTTCTACTCCATTTCACTTCTATGGTATGGACTTATCAAATATTTTGTTGTTAGTCGATTTTTTTGAAGAAAAATCACGATCAATATTTGAATATCAGCTACGAACTCAGCAGTACGTTGACTTGACAAAAAGATTTTTCTGATGGAAAAAAAAATTCGAATTTGTTATTTCATTTCATTTCATTATTGTTAATGTCAATCGAGCAACACCTCATATAGAAAGAAAGAGAGAGAGAGAGGGCTCTATATTAGAATAAGGAGAAAAAGAGAAAGAGTATATCACACACACGCAATAAATTAATTGTAGGAGAGTATATAAATATGTACATACAAAATCATAAATATAAAAGAAACAAGACACATGTGTTTTTTTTTCGTTTAACAAAAAGAATTTGACTAGAGTTTAATCTTCCATTGAATCATCATTGATTGTTTCTTGTTTTTTCGAAGATTTTTTCTTCTTTGGATTTGATTTCGCTGTTGAGTCATTATCACCTTTGTAAGCACTCATCTTCTGTTCATATTCAGCCTTTTCAGCATCGGATAATTTTTGAAAACGCTGTTTCGTCTAAAAACAATCTGTAAATTAGAACAAAAAGACAAGACATGTCGAACAACATACAACAGCATCGGCAGATTTCCATTGTGCGCCGAGTTCTGATAGAATTTCTTTCGGTGATAAACCAGGATTTTCACTCTAAGAATTTCGAAAAACAAAAAAAAACGAAATGTTAAGCTTTGATCGATTAACGAATTACTTTGATTTGTTCACGTTTTTCAGCGGAAAATAGAATGTAAGCTGATCGAAATCGTTTGGGTGCATTAGGATCTTTGGCTTTTTTCGTCGATGTTTTTTTCACAGGTGTTGCCGATTTAGTCGATGAAGTGATTGTTTTTGTCTTTGACATTTTATTTTCAAAAAAAAGAAGCCTAACAACGAATAGAATATAACTTCTGAACAAATCGCTGTCGTCGTCGTCCGTTTATATCTATCTATCTCTATATATATATAGATGTTAAAATACCTCGATCCAGTATCTTTGTACTTTCTAATGAATGCTTTTGTTTGAATAAATTCGTTGTAAAATCTCGTTCGATAGTAGCGTTCTATTTCGATTGGATCCATATTGTTTATATACGGACGAACAAAGAATAAACCAAAAAGTCTTTCTGTTGTAAATTTATTTATTTACTCGTAAGTACGTTGACATTCGTTTATCTTTTTGCGTAAATTCAATGGACACTTGATAATCTGTCTTGATTCTATGATGGATAGATTATCGTTGAGAGAAAACTTTTTTCTTTTCAACGAAAAAAAAAGAAAACTAGAAACTTGTGGGAACAAGCATAGACGACAAAATAAATATCAATGACAGAATTGTTGATAATCTACGTATAACGAGAAGAAGGAAAAATATCTCTTCTATCTATTTCTCGATATCTTAAGATGGAAAATGCCATGAAAAAGAAAACGAGATATTATCATTAACACATTTCGTCTTCGTGCGTACGGTCTCTCGGTCTGTTGTTGTTGTTGTTGTTTCGTGAGTATTTTTGTTGTACATGTTTAAATCAACTAAACGATTTTGATTTCGATGATAGAAAACAGAAGAAAAGAAAAACATGTCCAGACATGTTTAATCTGTTCATCGTCGAGCAGATTTGGCACATTCGTGTGTCATTTGAACACAATAAGAAATTGATTCAAACATTTTCTTTTCTCCGTCTCTCTCTCTCTCAAAGGTTTCAATTGATTAAAAAACTATGTGAATAGGATCATTATTTGACTGATTAGATAGAAAAAAAGCAGGAAGAATGATTGATAGAGTTTTTTTTTATTATTAAAACTCAGTGTTATTGTTCGAAAGGAAATTATCTGTGAACAAATCAATCTCATATTTAGCTATTATTTATAGCTTGAGGAGACCTTTCAAGAGAAATCGATGATGGCCTTTTGCCCATCGGAAACAGACATACGCGTCATTTGACCACCTTTTCTTTCTTTTTTCTCGTTCTCTCATGTGTACATACAAGCTCACAGGCACATGCACACGTACGTATATGCACTTCCGTTGTATTTCTTCTGTCCTCTCTCCCTCTCGTTTTTTTTTTTTATAAACGTATATATTGTGCTTGTAAAAAGAAACTGCATTGACACTTCTCTGTCCTTCGTGTCTTTATTGAAAAATCTTGAGCAAATAAATTCTACTTGTTCTCGAACGTGTGATTATCAATTAACTTTCTGTGAAATGAAAAAAGATCGTTAACTTTTGAGTTTCAAGGTTTCAATCTGATTCTAATCTCAAGCAAAACACATATTTCTCGTTTTCTTTCTTCTAGTGAGTGAGGGTGAGCTTTTCTTTGACTCGGTGTTATTTATCTTCGGATTGAATATATATATTGATGAAGTTGATTATCTTTCGATGTCTTGCTGATATTATTGCATCATCGACAGTATAGATGATCAATGTGTTAGTTCAATAACTCACTACGTCGAAGACGAAATGATAAGACCATCTGTCTTATCACGTCTATGTTTTCACGATAATCACAACATATCTTCCGGAATGATCATTCACACGGCTCGATCATCTCTAATGAGCTTGTCGCTTTTTTTTTCTCCCCTCTGCCATTTTTATTATCTCAATATCAGACAACACTTGCCCGTCGAGCTTTTTTTTCTTCTTCTTCTTCTTCATTTCTGGACAAAAGAAGTAGTCATTTCCGCATAAAGACGATCCAGATGAACTTGTCCATCTATTTTTTTGACTGTTGTTCTTTTACAGAATCGATCATTAAGATGAAGAAGTTTGTCGAAGAATTTATTTATTCAAGGTAAAACGCGATTGGGATTATTATTTTTTTTACTTCAATTCGAAAAAAATTATTCTGAATAGAAAATAATTCGCTCGTATCATGAAACGAACTAAAACAATCATTATTTCTCGATCGAACGATTACACAGGTGGTGGTTTCGGTTTTACTCTTCGACATTTTGTTATTTATCCACCATCATTTTCAGTTAATGACATTCTCCAGGTAGAAGAAACACATAAATCAATGGTATTTCGATCTAATTTGTGATTTAATAGGCATCATATAGTGTTGTAATCGATGAACATCAACAAAAGCAATTAGAAGATATTGATGAAGGCAAAACAACAACATCATCATCTTTATCGAATATTCTTCAGCATAATCAAAGCGAACAGCAACAAGAATTATCGTCGTCGAATTGCCCAAAAACTCTCGGCAATAGCGGTAAGCAGACAAACGCTATGTCGACGACAGTTTTTCTTTTCTTCTTTTTCTGGTCGATTCATCAATCATTGATGAGACATGTTCTATGAGAAGAAGAAAAGAAAAAAAAAGCGAAGAGAGGAAAACATCTTGTTATGTCTCTGTTTCTTTCTATTCGAAGATAATCTCGACGATAATGGAAATTTTCAATCGAATGATACGATATTTGTCAAAGAAGTTCGATTCGATAGTCCAGCGTATCGAGCTGGTCTAAGACAAGGCGATCGAATTCTCTCCGTTAATCATCAATCGATCCATGGCAAAACCTATTCACAAGTTATTGCGCTTATTCAGAATACGTTTGTATCCAACGACCGACACACAGAGAGAAAAGGTTAACCTTTCTTCTTTTCTTCGTTTTCTAGTCCTACTGATCTCATACTTAATGTTATGCCAAATGAAGATGATATTAGTTCTTTAGTAAGTATCTTTCTTTTTCCTTCTTTCCCATCGAGAAAAACGAGCGCATTGTTTATGTCTTTCGCCCGATCTAGACTTGTCAACAGCAACAACCACCTATACCTTCACAACGTTCGTCGTCATTTCGTTCGACAATCCCAATCATGTCAAATAATAAAACAATCGAACAGAAATTACGTAATTTACAAATTAATCTCGCTCAAGGTCGAACTGAACAAGAATTAGCTAAAGCTGGAATTTATTTTCCACCACCATCAACTACATCCGCCGCTGCTGCAGCTGCTGCAGCTGGTGGAACATCGGCATCGAACATTTTCTCGAATTATATCGATTCAGTTCATCGAGCTTTAGATTCAACCAAATCGAATTCACCAACATCGTATCAAAACGATTATATTCCCTATGAATACAAACAATCGAACACATTTAATCCTCCACCATTTCTGCCGTTAGTCAATCGAACTTTCGATGCATCGATATCACAAGACCAAAATCAATGGCCGTCATCGCATGATGAAGATTTGAAATCACCGTCAACGGATTCAACGACGAATGATAAAGATATGAAAACAGAATTTGTTAATTTTCGAAAGAAACAATTCGAATCCGGTGATGTCGAAAATGTTGTTCGAGATCCTCAACGTGAATCGAAAACAACGAAATATTCCGAAAAGAAAAAATACGAAAACGAATGGAATCGTTTGACAGCTGTAGCCGATGTCGAGTCCGTCATGGAACGAGCTTCACATTTCGAAGAAGTCGATCCTGATAAATACGCTCGATTAAAATCCAAACTGCCTAATTCACCACCGCCAACACAAGATGATTTTTCACTTGATTTCAATCCAAATCAAATCAATTTCTACGAATCACAACAACAACAACCACAATTGAAAATATTGAAAACAATGTCGAATACATATCAATCACCGTCATCATTTTCACTTCCACGAGGTTCGTTCTTTGTCTTTCGAACACACATCGATGAATATTCTATTTCTCCTGATAAGATATGAGACAGTTGCGATAATTTCTGCATAAGCAATTAACAAGAACAAAAAATCGACATCTGGTTTCTATTACATAGAACAGATGACTTTGTTTTTTTCAAAAATATCGAAAATTCTTTCACTAGAACTCGTTCTCTTTTCTCTCGCTTTCAGCTGGTGAAATAAACAATTATAATTATGATGGTCGATATTTAATTCAACCACCGACAACATCATCCGCAGCTCATTATGCACCATTAACAACCAACGAACGATTTCCACTGGAGAATTATTCGGCGAATTCATCTCCGAGAAGCGGAGGTGTCAATCTCATTCGACAGGATTCCTACATCTCAGCTGTTCGTTCGGCACATTCATCAAATGAACAAGGAGATTTCGGTAAATGTTGTTGTTGTTTGCTTTGCCTTGTCTTGGTTTGACGATGTATGCTTGTCTTTCCGCTTAGTTAATCTGCATGTTTGTAATCAGCTTGATTTGGTCTTCTATGATGAAACGCCCATTCTTCGACGAAAAGGTTTTTATTATAAACAAAAAGAAAGAAAGAGAATTATTTGTCTTTTCGAATGAATAGTTAATCAATACGGTTTGACACCTGAACAAGAATTGAAACAACGTCGAACTTCGTATTTAATTGCAACCGACCAACGAATGGCCAATCGAGGAGATTTTCCAGCATCGGACTTTGTTCGAACGTATGAACAATCGAAATTAAGGTGAAATTTTTCATTTTAAAATGCAAAACAACATAATTCTCAATTGTTTTTTTTAGAAATACGACAACGACTCCTCAACATCAAACACAAGCAATTAAAAAACTGAAAAACTTTTTCGGCGAAGGAGTACGTCCACACATAAACCAGCTGTTTTCTTTATTTTTTTTCTCTGCCTTGTAGACACCAGAAGTAACACACGCACTCGATCATCGTTCATCAGTTTCTCCTCTTCCTTCGTCAACCGGTACTCGATTGAAATCGAATTCCTGTTTCGACGGATCAACATCGAATCCTCGTCAATCGATTCCTCTAACAACCATGACTGACAATATCGAACCATCGAAAGAAGGCATTCTCTATTGTAAAACAGTATTAAAAGAAGGTCGACGAGCCGCCGATCGATCCTGGCGTGGAGCCTGGGCCGTTCTTCGGCACGGGGCACTCTTTCTCGGCAAAGAGAAAAAACACGGCCTACTAATTCCATTATCATGTGATTCATTTCCAATCAATCTCGAAAACGCCGATGTGGAATTAGCAAGTGATTACATAAAAAAACCTCGTGTTTTCAAATTAACAACGGCGAATCAAAGTGAATTTCTCTTTCAAGCACCGGATCTACAATCTTTAGACGAATGGTTAGACGTTCTCAATGAACATTGTTTGTCCATGCAAAGTGAACAGGAGAATTCGAATTCAATTGTAAAGAAAAGTGAACTAACACAACGAGCAAGTACGACGTCATTGCCACCGGTTGCATCGAGCATCGATGAAACACAAAAACTAACGCCAGCGAAAGTGAAAACTGCCCAACGAAGTCCATCGTTGAAACGTTCGCCGAGTCTTCGCTTTCGAAAATCTCAAAAATCGTCGATAAGTCAAGGTGCTCAAGCTCTACCAGCAATGAATCCAATCAATTCGCCAGCCAACGTTTCACCACGTCGGTCATTTGTCAAATCGATCGTTAAGAAAGGTCTTCGTACGTTAAAATCATCGTCAGCTCTCCTAACAAATCAAATGACCGGACAAATCTACGACGAAACTAGTGGCGAATCGCTTTCGTCGACAACGGGTTCGAGTCAAAATTTTCAAGGAATTAACTTCGGTATTGAACTCGAAGAATGCGAATCATCATCGATCTCACGATTCATTCCGATTGTTGTCGAAATTTTGGCTCGTCTCGTTGAATTACGAGGAATAAACTATCAAGGAATCTATCGAAATGCTGGAGGAATCACCGCTGTCAATTGGCTCGTCAGTGAACTCGATAAAGGCTCGGAAAGAATCGATTTTAATTCAGAGAAATGGTACGATATCAAAGCAGTGGCATCGACTTTGAAAACATTCTTTGCCAAACTACCTGATTCACTTTTATCATCAAGTTCGAATTTGTTCATTTTTTTTTGGAAGTTTTCGTATTGTTTTTTTCTTCAGAAATGAGCAGTTTATGTGTCGAATCTAGTCGAATTGAGAATCATTGTGATCGTTTAGTTGAATTGAAACGTTTAGTTATTCAATTAGATGATTATCGTTTTGAAACATTGAAATATCTTTGCGCACATTTTCGACGTGTTGCATCGAAATGTGACGTGAACAAAGTTCGAGATTCGATTTCACTTGTCAAACACAAACAAAACGAACTTCTTTTTAGATCGATGCAAGAAATCTGGCGATTATCTTCGGACCAACATTAATCTGGGATTCGAAAGCAACTTTACAATCGAATCTCGTCGATAATCCCGAGAAAATTCGAGTTGTTGAATCGTTTATTTTATATGTAAAATAAAACAAAAAACGAATGAGAAAATTGATTATTTTGTTTTGTTTAGTATGAATGGTTTTTTGAATCGATTGGATTCGATCAAATTCCAGTTGAAATCAATCCTCAAATGCCAATTTTACCTCCCATACCGAATTCATCGCATATGGAACCAGAAACTTGTCTAAACACCGAAACGAAACCTTCGGAAATCATCCAGCAAATTGTTCGAGCAGCTAAACGTCGTTGGTCATCGCCTTTATTTCTCGATTCTCTTTCATCATTAAGCACAACGACAACAACAGATCAACAAGCATCAAAACCGATTAATATTTCGGTTAAAAGGTAAAATTTCATTTTTATTCGAAAGTTATTTCATGAAATTCGAAAATTCTTCCAGCGTTCTTCGTCCGAATTGTAAGATTAACTTGAGTGAACCACTTTCTCCCTCAATTAGCCTTAAAAAGCATGAGATTCCGCTTCAATTTCATTTCCGAAAAACAAAACCTATCGAATTCGTTTTCTCATTTTCTTAATTAGAAATCGTCGTCGTGATAAAAAGTCCGACAAATCAACAACAGCACGTTCACGTTCAGTTGATTCATCATTAAATGATAAACCTGAACAAGCCGCCAGCACAAATCCTATTGTAACATCATCAACTGACTCAGCTGTCTATTCAATGTCAGATATAAGTTCATCAACAAGTACAAACATGAAAAAACCATCGCAATCATTGAAAGATATTTCGCATTTCTTTCATTATTTTACGTTATCAAATGAGAAACATAAATCAAAAACATTGACCAATATTCGACAGAAAAAACTTCGAAAGAAACTGACAAATCAAACATTCGTAGCGCCCGTTCAGAAAGGTTTGTCGAAAGAAAAATCGACTCCGGCTAAGTTTCGATATTTTTTAGATGATGAAATTTATGAACGAATAAGTAATTCGAGTATTTGTTTTATTGATCAATCGCCTGTTCACGAAATCGATTTTGTTGAACGAACAAGTTTATTAAAAACAAAGTTAAATCAACATGAAAATCTTCTTCGCCAATTAAAACAACAAATTCATCAAGTTGATCAACAACTTTTAGTTATTCAAGATGATTCATCTGCAAATCAACAGACAACACTCAAACGTCGACATACATTAAATTCATTTTTGGATTTCTATTCGAATGACAAACAAAACTCGTCATCGTCGTCATTATATGCCTTACAACTTTTGTGATCGATGAATTTTGTTTTTGTGATAAATCTATAGACCTTTTCTCTCTTCTTCTTCTTCTTTTTTCTGTAATTAGAATTTATTTAACATATAAAATAATTTATACATAATGCACAAAAAACATTGTTCTGATAGAAGTTGGTTTGCTGAAAATCGGTTCATTAATCGTTGCAACGCCGTTTTAAGCCACAAGTTCGAAGTATTTCATCTGCAAAATGTCGGCAGTTTCTAGTGAGATAATAATATGCTGCGTCATGATATCTGTCAATCACCTCTTGAATATCAGACCAAGCCACATTATCACAATTTGATTCGTACCATCGATCCGCGGGTATTGTGGGCCTACTTCGTTTCTGAAGTACACCAGTTAGTGAACCACTTTTTGCATGGTTTATTGAAATTGTTGCAGATTCGCCCCAACCAAGCTTTCCAAAAAATGAACCACCACGTTCGACTACTTCGAGTAAGTGATAGATTTCATCATTTGTTTGAAGCACAACAAAAACATGATGATAACCCAAAAATACTATTCCGTTACCATATAAACCAATGTTTTTGACTGCAGTCAAAGTTGTAATAACCTGTTGAATATAAATAAGTTCAGATGATCTACAAATAATAAAAGTATTTGCTTTTAAAACGATGTTACTAAGTCAAGCTGATGCAATATCTTATGCCGGCATTTATGAACAAATACAGTTCTTTCTATTTTCGCTGCAAACTATGGAAAAGATGGCGTTGTGTTACATCTTTTTTTTTATTTAGCAAATAACAAATAAAATGACACTAACAGCAGCTTTGATTTTCATTATTCTTTATTTATTATAAAAAAATAAAAATAAATTATAGAACACACATGAACTTCAGCCGACTAATATTTATTCCAAGATTCTATAGATTTTACTTAGTTCAATGTCGATTTGACTTTGAAAGTAACATAACATTGAGCAATTTTGCAAATAAGAAAAAAATATCGATCGAATATCGAAAATGATACATTCAGTAATCGATGATGATGATGATGACGATCATTATTGTTTTTGTTATTTGAGATTCTCAAATTTGTGTGTTATTTGATTAATGTAAGTCTATGGCATCGATGAATAAATATCATTTTCATAGATTTTTTTTCTATGTTGAATTGTTTATTAACAATTATAATCTTTTATTGACATAAATGTAAAAGAATAGTTGAAACAAACATAATAATTGATGTTTGATCTACAATTCAGTTTTCTTCTTCTTTATTTGATTAATGTCAATAATGGATAATTAATCTCTCACTGTATGTATGTTTCTGCAACTGAATGATCGAGTTAAACTTCGTCTTCTTCTCTCGAATCTAATGTTACAATTTTCTCATTCAATATTGACTCAACAACAAATACAAACACGTACGGAAATGAAAATTTTTTTATAAAATATCAGTAGATCATCATCATCATCATCAAGAGACATATGATTCAAATCGATGATGATCTGTTTTATAGTTTGTTTATGTGGGCGTTGAACGTTCATTGATATGTCATTATAATGATGCACTTAAAGCTTTTCGGTGTGTATTCGACTATGAGCAAGCATTGAGAGAGTTGAATAAAAAGATGAAACAATCTATCTCCTAAAGGCAAAATGATGATGATGATTTCTATTTAACAGATATCCGATCGTTTATTTTCATTTAATTGAGTATCGAATTAAAACTAATCAAGAAACTTGTCGAATTTGATCCGTTTGATCATCGAACTAATCTTTTACTACGATAACATTTCAATCGAACGAGACATTTTTGTTTTATTATTATTGTTTAAAAAAACATGAACAATGAACACACACACACACACACAAAAAAAAGAAAATGATCGATCTCTTTTTGTTGCTGCTGAGTAACTGATAATTATATTGATCGATAGAACATCAAAACGAAAAAACATCTCGAGGCTAATTTCGAATAATCTAATGATCAACTTTTAACACATTTTGTTTTGTTCTTATATACATTTGTTTTCAAGTTGAAACCGGGCTTTTTCTGTCTTTAGAAAGAGAAGAAAGATGAAGATTAATGATTAGTTGATGTTTGAGATAGAATTCGTTCGATTGAATACGATGATTTGTTGATTAAGCCAGGTGAAATCGATGATGATGACGATGAATTTCCATCGCTGGTCGTCGATGATTTCGATGTTTTCGTTTGTTTACGACGTTTACGTTCGTCAGCTTGCAAACGTTTTTTTTCTAATTCTTCTTGAGAGATCGGCTCGCCTGAACATGTTCGAGGATGAGCATTGTGAGCTGGACGACCTGGACCTTTTTTTGTATTCTCCATTTTTCTCCACTAGAGACACAAAAAAAGACGAAACTATAGGTCAATTAGATGATTTATTTTCGAATATTTTACCTTGGCTCGACGATTTTGAAACCAAACTTGAATTCTCGATTCGATTAAATCTAATTTAATCGCTAATGCTTCACGCATAAATACATCTGGATAATGTCCTAGTGATTTTTACAGAAAAACAAATGCAAAATGAAAGACGAAAAGAGTTTTTACCTTCTTGAAATGCTTTTTCAAGTTCATCGATTTGAGCATTGGTAAAATTGGTTCGTGTTCGTCGACGTTTGTTATCCTGATCGAGACTTTCGTCTTCATCATCACTTAAAGTTGTTTCTACGAATATCGAATCGAATAATCTTTCGTTTGTTGTTTAATTCTAAACTCACCTTGTTGTACAATCGATTGTTGTTTCGATGCGATTAATGATTGAATAAAAAATGGTGAAAAAAAATGATTTTTCAACATATTTTCATAGAGTATTGAACTTTTATTTAGTGGACTTATCGACATTTTCAATTATTACAAACTAAATTATTTCGACTTCGACGATTGACGAAGAGCGCAGGGAGAGAAAAAGAATTTCTCTTCCTATTTTTTTTTATTAATATAAACCAATCATTTTCTATTTCACATCGACAACTATCGATCGACCAATCGAGAAAGAGACTGATTTCTCTTGCTCTTTCCTTCTCTTTCTCTTTGCGTTTTGAATCGATGAGTTCAATTTGTAGTCATACAAAAACTAAACACATACGCCCCTATTTTAATTTAAGAATGTTAAAACTCGCAAGAGGAAATGTTCGATTTAATTTCTCTGCATGCAACAACAATTCGAGAAAATCATTCGACTCGACATTAATAATAATTATTATTTACACATACATTTCAAATTACAGTCTTCGCCGAATTGAAGTCATTCAAAGCTGAATCTGTCGAAATGCTTT
>ERZ778019.3428-NODE-3428-length-11731-cov-12.133950_pt1 | contig 11731 bp, 9 predicted proteins | sample MGYA00375749_ERZ778019 | MGnify/ENA primary metagenome ERZ778019 (study PRJEB29350, sample SAMN05389821) | bioreactor metagenome | isolation source: Ammonium sulfate bioreactor | place: South Africa: University of Cape Town | collected 2014-03-17 ... | reverse complement strand
AAGAAGAAAGAAAGAAAGAACAACAGTACCAACAAGTTATTATAGAAAAAAAAAAGAAGAAAAGCAAACAGACAAGCCTATATCTATATCTGCACAGTAGTGAGAAATCAAACGCCGTCGTGTTGCCAAAACAACAGAAAACGATGTCGCTCTAGTGAAAAAAATCTAATAAAAATAGGAATGAAGATGTTCTTTGTATTGATACTGTCGTCGCTATTGATATTTTTCATCTGATGGCTATTCGTCTCTCACTCTCTCTCTTTTTTTTATTATTCTTTACTGTGTAACTATTTATTATTATTATTATCAACAACAACATCATCACTTTTACATATAAACAAAATCACGCATCTCTTATATATATACATATTATTACTTTTTGTGTAGATAATATTTTCTCTTGTGGTATGTTGCTTTTTTTTTCGTTTTTCTTCCTCGAGAAGTCAAAGTACGGTCTAAATATTGACTGTAAAAAAAATAAATCATTCGTCTGCCTTTTTTTTCTCTTCCTCGGTGTTGTTTAATTCATTTCGATATATATATATATATATCAAAAGCAATAATCAATCGTTATCGTCCAGGTGTACGCTTATGTTTTTCTTCGATCGAGGCTTTTTATTTTTGTTTTTATTGTCGATATAAATCGATACGATTTCTATTGCGAATAGAGAGAAGGAGAGAGAGAAAAAAAACTTCTCGTCCAGAAATAAAAACAGATCACTTGCTCTAGTAAAACATATGTTTGTCTGTTATTTTGGTTGTCTTTTTCAACAGTACAAGCAAAAAGTCAATTTACAGTCGGATTAATCTTTTCAACGTTTTATTTCCAAGTACGTTCTTTTGTTTAATTAGACTCGTTAGAATTCATATTTCGTACACACGTTATGCCTTTATTCATTAATCTAACAGACAATAAGGATATTTTTCCCGACATAAAATGAGTTTTTCTTCGGTCGATTAGATCACACAAAATGCTTTCGTTTTTATTTTCTGACATTGATACATGTTGACAGGTAGATGTTGACTTTCTTCTAGTTTAAAACTTTCATTTTAATGATTCTTATCATAATTGAAAGAAGAAAAAAAAATGTTAACACGTTATTTTTCTTCAATGATTGTTCGAATAGTGAAAGTACCGACAAAATTTAATTAGAACAACAACAAGAACATATTCTTACATTTGAATAGAGACAAGAAAAAAAGCCTTGTTGTTTTCTTCTTATGAATATAGATATGTCTGCATATATATATATATATCGATCTAGGCTGAAAACGTGACAATCAAGGTGATGAAGAAATCGTAATTTATAAAATAAATTAGCAATGCCTAAGAATTTATTAACGTAATAAAAAAAGAACTTTCTTTTTTATTCATCGATAAAGTTTTCGAAAACTCACCTTACATTTCGCTCGAGGTAAGGAAAGTTTTTTTTTAATATTAGAGTTCTTCATATCGAGTTCACTAATATTCTTCTATATATATAATAACATTATATATCAGATAATAAAACAAGATTATTAATTGAAAATTTGTGCTTTTTTTTAAACATTTTTGAATATTTAAAGAAAAAGCCACACGATCGCATCGTTTTACTTATTTTATGTTACAGAAAACTTCGATTCCAGGTGTTGTTTACGTCTGTAAAATCAAAAAGAAAAGGATTTCGTAAATTAAACTATTCATTTTTAGTAGAAAAAAACTTATAATTAATAAAAAAAAAATATCCTCGAGTTATTCGAGCAAATCATGATAGTTTTTTTTCTTTGAAATACATTACAAATTGAAGACTTTAGGTTTTCCGATGATAACAGAATTCATTCTTTTTTTCTTCTATGAACAATCTGCACAATACATTGTTAGAGTACGGGTTCGTCGAGGTATTTGATAACATTCAATCATTAAGTCCACATTTTTGATAGCATTCATAGACCGTTAAATTAATGAACGTTTGATAAGATTAATAAATAATTTACATTTGTTAACATACTGACACCATTAGAAGATTTGAGAACAAGACTGGATGACATCAGACAGACAGCATAACTAGATTTTATAGTCAAATTTCCAATAGAAACTAAAATAGATATTTTCTTCTTTCTTTTTTGGGTTTAAACTTCTATGAAAGAAAAGAAAGAACACGTTGACTGAAGTGTCTTTTTTTTTAAGAACAAAAAACTCTTCTTCTTCGTTTTCTTAATGATTCTAGCGCATGTGAATTGACAAGCAAAATATCTAATCAAATAATGTGTAGTAAGAATTTGACTTCTTATTTCCCTTTTGTTTATTCAATATATTCATATTATCTAATGTTGATAAATATACATTGGAGAATCACGACAGTGAAAAATTAACTCGATAGATAACAAGAATATTTTCTCTTCATTTTCCACGGTTTATTAAGTGTCTTCTGTTTGGATAGGCGGAGACTTGGGCATGATGAATAATCAATCGATTACTTGTCATTGATGATGGAAGATTGATTCATCAATCGATGCTCTTTATGTATATATAGATTGATATACATATCTATATATATTATTCATTCATAAAATATCTTTTTCTTTTTTTTTCTCTCTCTCTCTATGCATAGAAAAGAGATATTTTTGTTTTATTTACATTTGAATAAATTTTTTTCCTTTCAGATCGATTATGAATCTGATTAAGCCATCAAAAGATAAAGAATCTTCAGGAGCCAGTTCTTCAAGTCAAGTGACCTTCGTATGGATAATCAACATAAGACAAATAGCAAACATCTATTAATAAATTCGTTCTCATTGTGTTTAGGCTGGTATTAAAACAACTAGTAAAAAAGAACTTCGTGGTGGTCGAATCCGAGCTGAAATCGTAAGTTATTCAAACATTCTATTTCCATAAACAAATACTGAAATCAGTTAGAACAAAAAAAAAGCTGTTTCTTGATCGTTTACTCTAAATATCAAATTTCTTGTTATGTTTTCTTTTTTCAAAGCTAAAAAAAAACATGAAGATAAATATAAATTTCTCTTTTTTCTCTCTCAGTCGCGACATCCGGTTTTTCTTTGCCGTTAAACATATGTCTGGCATGCATTCTAAAACTGTATTGATTCTATGCAAATTTTTCCGTTTTCTTTTTTTTTTGTGCCTCTACACGGGTGTTATGTGCGTGTTTTGAACGAGAAATATATTCAAGCACAGCAGCAAAAATAATAATCATGGAACAAACTCTCTGACGCACATATATATTCTATCTGTCATCGCTCCATCTCATCGAACTTCAATAGAAAAACATCGAGAAGGAAGAGGGTGCGAGAGAGAGCGAGAAAGCTGAGGCGAGAATAGCAAGGGAGAAAAATAGCTCGCCTTTTTTTCCCCTTTTCTTTTCTTTCTTTTCTATATTCTCATCGGGATTTTTTTTGCCTATTTTGCTATATCTCTCGTTGACTCCTCCGCTCATTGCTGTTGCTCGAGTTGTCTACTCTCTTATTCTTTGTAATCATCCATCCATCTATATATCTATCTATCGACGGAATATAAGCATTGAAGAAGAAAAAGACGAAGAAGGAAAAATATACGCGAACAAAAAAAAAGCGCTGTTGTTTATACGACGAGAATTGTGTTGATCTATTGAGTAGTAATCAACAATTACATAAATATCTCTTCATCGATTGAAAGATTATTTTTATTAAATGTAAACGAACTATGCTACGAGATATTCATCCATTTAAATCATTAACATCTCGTATAGCTGCAAATGCCAAGCAGACTGTAAGTAAAGAAGAAGAAGAAAAAATATGATTATTATTTTCCTCGTTTGTTTTTTGAATTTCTTTTCCCAGCAAAAAAATTGTCAAACACAAACGATTTCTTGTGTTTTTTTTCTTTGTATATTCTAGGATATCAATCGGGAAATTCAAAATTGTCGTGATGAACAAAGTGAACGATTTGATTTAAGCAAAAGTAGTGTTACAATTTTGCCGAATACAATTAAGGATGTAAGCATTTATTATTTTTTGTCTTTGATCGGAACTTACTTGTTGTTTTCTTCCAATTAGTTAATTCATGTTCGAGAATTATATTTATATAGCAATCGTATTCAACAATTACCGCCTGAAATCGGCAATCTTGTTAATTTAAAAGTATTAGCTTTGAGCGAGAATTCACTGACGACATTGCCAGACACAATGGATCGACTTGTTCAGCTCAAAGTACTTGATTTACGACACAATAAATTCAATGATGTAAATGAAAAAAAGAACGATTATTGATTTATTTCGTGTAATAATAAATGTTTTTTTAATATCTAGATTCCTGAAGTCATTTATCGAATAACAAGTTTAACAACACTCTATCTACGGTTCAATCGAATAAAAGAAGTTTCAGATATGATCAAAAATTTAATCGTATGTTTTTTACTGTCTTCATTGAGGTTGTTTTTCAATATTGATTTGTTTTAATTAGAATTTACAAATGTTAAGCTTAAGAGAAAATCGTATTCGTGCATTGCCAATAACAGTCGGTAATCTCCTTCAATTATTAACACTCGATGTTGCACATAATCATCTCGAACATTTGCCGGATGAAATCGGTAGATAAAAAAGCTAATCTTTTATGGACAGACGACGATAAACTAATCATTGATTTCGAATGTTTTTATTTTTTACAATAGGCAATTGTGCTCAATTGACAACATTAGATTTAACACATAATGAACTTGTGGATCTACCAAATTTAATAGGCAATTTAAAAAATCTTAGTCGACTATTGATCAGATATAATCGTCTCTCAGCCATTCCATCATCATTAGCTAATTGTTCGAAACTCGATGAATTCAATATTGAAGGAAATAATGTTTCGCAATTACCTGTTCGTTTATAGAGAAAATAAAACAGCGAATTCAATCATTGAAATTTATCTTTTTCTTTGTAGGAAGGATTATTATCAAGTTTAATTCATCTAAATACGATCTCATTGGCACGAAATAATTTCAATTCATTTCCATTAGGTGGTCCCACACAATTTACATCTGTACATTCGATTAATATGGAATGTAATACAATTGATAAGATTCCATTTTCGATATTTTCTCTTGCAAAATATTTATCAAAATTAAATATGAGAGAAAATTCGCTGACATCATTACCATTAGGTAGAGTACTTGTGTGTGTTTTTTGTCGTTGTTTCTGTTAGTTTGAATTAATCAACGAAAAATAAGAAAATCCCTGGTGACTAATGCATTTCGCATCTATTCATGTAATGAAGTACGAGGAAGAATGACATTAGAAACCTTTTCTTTTTTTTCTTCTCTTCCGTCTGTCAGAGTTCGTGACAGATATGCAAAAAAAAAACAACTGAATTTGTTATTAAAAAATATTGAATGTTTACTCGTAATACGATTACTAAGAATGATTTAATAATAATAATTGAACAAAAGAAGAAAACGACTATATTTTTCTTCTTTTCGTTTTATTTTGAAGATATTGGCTCTTGGACAGCATTAGTCGAGCTTAATCTAGCAACGAATCAACTAACTGTCATCCCCGAAGATATAAAAAACTTACAAAATCTCGAAGTATTAATCATGTCGAATAATCAATTAAAAGTACGTAATCATTTGTTTGCCATTATTCTAAAAGCATTTTCTTGTTTCGAGATTACAATGTGGTATTTTATCTTTTCTTCTTTTTTTTTTCTTTAGAGAATTCCACCATCATTGGGACAATTAAGAAAATTAAGACATTTAGACCTCGAAGAAAACAAACTTGATTCTTTACCTCAGGAAATTGGTATAAAATTGATAATCAAAAAAAAAAGAGTCTAACAAGAATTTCTCATTGGATTATTTTTGTGTTTAGGCTATCTGAGAGAATTAACAAGGTTTATTGTTGCTTCAAATCAGTTGACACAATTACCACGTTCAATTGGGTAAGAAAATTGATTTTAACAAGAGAATTTACACGAAAATAATTGATTGATTTATTTTTTTTGTTCAAAGATCTTTATCAAATTTAACACATTTAAATGTTGGAGAAAATAGTCTAACTCTTTTACCCGAAGATATTGGTCAATTGGAAAAACTTGAACAACTTTATATCAACGATAATCCAAATCTTGATGTTTTACCATATGAATTAGCATTGTGTACAAATTTGCAAATAATGAGTATTGAAAATTGTCCACTAAGAAGTTTACCACAAGAAATTGTGGCTGGAGGACCGTCGCTCGTGATACAAGTAAAACAAATATGACAATTTTGATATTCATAGAAAAGAAAATCTTCTCATTGATTTTAGTTTCTCAAAGTACAAGGACCATTTAATCTGAATTAACTTTCAAAAAAAAATCATATCTCTTTCGACAATTTTTCGTTTTTTTTTCGTTCTTTTTATTTCTATTTCTTAGTCAAATCGGTGTCTTTTTTTTCTTGTTTCTTGAAAATAAAAACCCGGTTATTCTCTTTCTTTCTGTAATTCTATGTACTCGTCTTCATCTACAAACACACGTACATCAAAATTTCATTTTTGAACAACTAAATTGTTTCTCTCGTTTGTTTTTTTTTTCGTGTAATTTTTTATACATTTGACAGACAACACAAAAAAAAACGTTGGGTGTATTGATTTGTTCGTATGCGTATGTGTGAGTGTTAAATGAAAATAGACATTAAAAAAAACGGCAAACGAACTGACTCGATGTCAATTTATCTATGAATCAACACTTTAGAAATAAAGGATCAGCAAAGGTTAATAGCTTTCTAACCTTGTTCGATTAGAGAACTTTTATGATCTTTGTTTAATCATATGTATGCGGAGAGAATACATTTTCTGCTCTTTTTTTCTCTCTCTATTTAGTCAAATAAAATGAAAACTGTGAGAGTTAACATAAATGTTAATAGTACTTGACTATTTTGTAAATATATCATCATCGAGAGAAAAAAAATGTTACCTTTTCAATCGCATTCGTAGTCAAATCATTTCATCGACGGTCGAATGATGTTAGCAAATGTTCGAGATTTAAATGGTAATTTTCAATGTGAACAAAAACGAGACGTTCGATTTCAATGTACATTTTGTGGAAAGTCACAAACAATAATTTTAATTTTACCATCAAATCAAAAACAAGGTGTGTGTGCGTCTGCGCGTATAACGAAGAAAAAAAGCGTTGTGTTCAAGTTCTACGCACAGGAGCATCTAGAAAATTGATCAATGCCCCTGTCCGCAGAATTTCTACACACTTTTCAATTGGATCATTTCGATTTTACGATTGAATTCAAATAAACATCGATATTTATTTTCAGACAATGTTAGTGAATACTCTCGATCTACCATCTATCCATCAGAAGACGAATCTTTATTTACTAGTCGACAAGTACCGATTATCAATCTCGATCTCGATGAAAGCTCATCACCAATTCCACAATCAAATCGTGATCGAACATCAATTGAACAAAATATTCAAGGTTTAATTAATGGTTGTGTTCGATCAAGTATTCATCAATTAGCAAATCCGAATAAATCCGATGAATGTATGATGAAATCAAATGCATAGATTCTAAATCTATTCTTGTTTTCTTTTTCAAAGCACAAGATATTGTCGAAGTTGAAGTCGAATATGATCCATTGTTAGGTAATGTTAAATCGACACGAAAACGTTCGAGTACAATTATAACTAAACTCGATGATTATCCAACGAAATCAGCGAATAACTATCGACAACAATCGATGAATAGTCGTTTTAAAGTCTTGCCAACGGAAAATGATCATGACAAACCTATTTGGGCTAGACGTCGAATATCACATTCGACTGTGAAACCATCAGATTTAGTTCGAGAATTCGATAAAAAAGAGAAATTAGAGCCCACTGCATACCGACGTTTGTCTCGAGCTGGTAGAGTCGATTTTTAATAATGTAATCTAAAATTTAGTTTTCATCAAATCTACCCAATAGATCTAGCTGGTGAAGGTATTGTACTCAACTCGACACCACGACCTGTAACTAAGTAAATTCTAAAATTTTCTCAAGTTCGAAACTTTCATCTACTGTCTAGCCCTCAAAATCCAGCAAAAATCAAAGATATAATTCTCCGTTGGTGCCAAGACATAACGCAATATTATAAAGTAATTTCTTTTTTGTCTTCGCTTTGAAATTGTTTTCTATGGATGAATTCAATTAGGCTGTGAATATTCAAAATTTTTCAAGTTCTTGGGCTGATGGTTTAGCTTTTTGTGCAATTATTCATCGATATTTTCCCGATGAATTCAATTTCGATACATTGACTTCAAATGAACCGCGAGAAAATTTCGATTTAGCTTTTACTGTTGCATTGTAAGTACTGACAACAATTATTTCAATTAGAAATCAACATTCGATATTTAGCGAACGTGCTGGTATTGAACCATTGATTGAAACTGACGATATGCTTTATATGGGCGCTAAACCTGACTGGAAAGTTGTTTTTACTTATGTTCAAAGTCTCTATCGTCATCTTTCACGTATTCAACCGCCATCGATTTTACGCGAACGTTGGTGACCAAATGAAGATACTCTCGAAATAATCATTCTTTTTTTTCTTCTTCTTCTATCTTTGCATTATTTTAACAGAAAATTTTCTCGCAAATAATATCTATTCTTAAATAATAAAGAACAAAATGTCGAATATTATTGACAAAATAACAGTATTCGATTTGAGACCATCGATCGAAATAGTTTCTCTTTCTCGATATATTATTTTCTAATAATCAATCTACATTCCATTTTCTCGTTTTGTCCCTCTAGCTTATCAGATTCTCCCAAGAGTTAGTTGAAGAGAAAAAAATAGAACAAGAAACATTCGCAAAAGAAAAGGAAAAAGCGAGAGAATCAGCCTGTTTGTCTGTGCATATGTTGTTCTCGAAAGATAATTTTCAAGCAAAGATGATTATAGAAAGTCAAGTGTGCTAGATTTCCTTTTTTTCTATCTTGATCTGCTCATTTTCACATGAATAATAACTCTATTCTCTCCTTTTTTTTGCCTATCTATCTGTGTCTGTCTGATGAGATTTCCTAACGGTGAAATTTGCCTATTTCTTCTTCTCGTTCGTTTCATTAGCCGAAAAGATTTCTTCTTTTTTTTGCCTATTATTTGATCTTGCTTGATTAAATCCGGACACAACGTTACACATGTGTTAGTAACAAAGAACAATCAGTGGAGAAGTGTTCGCTCTAGATGGACATCCGAAAACATCAATGGTCGTCTGTGCATTTTCTTTTTTTTTCTTTTTCTTTTTCCTTCTGTCTACTCACTCGTTCTGTCATTTTTCTCTTTCGTCAGGTCTTTCGTATATATATATATATATAGAGAAAAATACATTGAACAGCTTGTTCGACACTGCGACCGTTAGTATGTCGAAGAGGAAGGCAAAAAGAGACGAAGAAAAAAAAACGAGAAAAGAATGGACTCATCAGTGAAGAATACAAGAGAAAGAAAAAGGAGAGACATAGAGAGAGAGAGAAAAGAATGAACTTAGTATTCATCACTATTTCTACTACTCGGTCTAACAGTTATAAACGAAGGAAAAGTACCGCCTAAAGATTTGATTGATTTCTATGTCGATTTATCTTATCTAAATCTTTCATTTACAGACAAAAGAAAAAAAAACTATGTCATCAATTCTTTCGATTGGGATACTTTTAACTATTTCGATGTTTATCAATTTAACATGTCAACAAGATATTTCCTTTGATTATTTGAAACATTTTGGTAAATAATGTTTATTATTTTTATTAATTTTTATTTCCTTTTTTTTAAATTCTTAGATAATTCAAGTCATTGCCCATCGGATTTGTTTCATTGTGATATATTTCGATGTTTATCCTATGCGTTTGTTTGTAATGGCGAATATAACTGTCAAGATAAAACAGACGAAGCCAATTGCTCAATTGCAATTATTAATAATGATCTTTGCGATATGAAAAAATCAATTAATTGCGAACAAGATGTTCTTCACAGTACACGTTTAGTTAATCATGCTATGAAATTTGAATACATAAGACCTGTACAAATATGTATTAAACGGTAAAATATATAGAACGGTCTCGTGTGTGTTTTTTTTCTTGTTCGTGCTAGACACATGCCTCGAGGGTTAATTATTCATTTGAAGCAGTCGAGCACTTTTCTTGCTTCTCTCTATTGATCCTTTCAGTGTCGATTATAGTCTAGTTTTCGAAATCAAATCATATTGACAGCTATTTCAACTCGTATTCCGTCTTTTCTTTTGCAATAGTTCGTCAGTATGTGATGGTATTATCGATTGTCGACAGGGCATTGACGAACAATGTACACAACGTAATCCATTAATAACTTGTTCCCAAGATGAATATCATTGCAAAATAACAAATCGTTGTATTCCAAAAACTTGGTTATGTAATGGAATCAATGATTGTCTTGATCCGTATTCATCCGATGAATTAAGTAATATAAATAAACAAAGTTCACCATAAAGAAACACGCGAAGATCTTCTTTCTTTCATCTAGATTGTTCAATGGTTAGAAAATGTTCATCTGACGAATTTACTTGCCAATCAAATCAACAATGTATACCAGCATATGCTGTTTGTGATGGAATAAATGTAAATTTTGCTTTTTTTTCTTCTTCTTAATTGATTCTATTCGAGATTTTCTATTCGATAGGATTGTGCTGATGAAAGTGATGAATCGTCATCGACTTGTCGTATGTTACGAAAGAAAAGGGAAAAGTTTTATTTGATCTTTTCTTGTTTTTTTTATCAAAGGCTTTCCTCGATTTTGTACTCCCGATCAATTCGCATGTAAATCAAGTAAATTATGTATCCCAAAAACCAATTTATGTGATACAATAAGTCAATGTCATGATCGAAGCGATGAAATGTCATGTAATTGTCCAATTGAAGATGATATTAGTGAGAGATTATTCTATCGTTGTGGTTTAACAAATAAATGTCTACCGAAAAATGTTGAATGTTCGATAAAACAAGCGTGCAATTCGATGTTTATCGATTCGAATGACGAAGAAGACGAAGATGATGATGATCAACGATGTATGAGATCTTGAAATTACAACAAAAAACAACAAGATTTTCGTTTTTATTCAAAGGTCTTTCGTCGTCCTATCTCATTCATCGACCTTGTACAATGAACAATACATGTCAAGATGAAAATCAATATTGTCGAGGTTTTTTTAATAAACAATGCGTTTGTAAAGAAGGCTTTCGTATGAATGAAACAACTGGCATGTGTGAAGATATCAATGAATGTCGTGAACGTCTTGTTTGCGATCATTATTGTATAAATACCTTAGGTTCCTATCGTTGTTCATGTCAAGAAAATTATCAATTAAAATCCGATAAACACTCGTGTCGACTTCGAACTAACGAAAATTCTTCAAGTAGAAAAAAAAAACATTTGAATTTCTTAATTTTTAACAAACAAAAACATTTTCGATTTAGAAGCATTATTTGCTTTATTCAATGATGGAATCTATCGATTTAATCTAAGTAATAATCATAATCTTGGTAGAACTAAACAGACACCAACGAATAAAACATTAATTATCTCAACAAATCATGCATATTTAATCGATTATGATCCTATTGAGAACTATTTATATTTTGTTGAATGTACAACAGCTATTCGACCGATTCTAATGTCATGTTCGAAAACACGTGGAATCTATCGAATTAATTTAAATAGAAAACCATATGAAAAACAAGTAATTAATCAATGAAACTTCTAGTTTTTCT
>ERZ778019.3426-NODE-3426-length-11739-cov-9.191886_pt1 | contig 11739 bp, 8 predicted proteins | sample MGYA00375749_ERZ778019 | MGnify/ENA primary metagenome ERZ778019 (study PRJEB29350, sample SAMN05389821) | bioreactor metagenome | isolation source: Ammonium sulfate bioreactor | place: South Africa: University of Cape Town | collected 2014-03-17 ... | reverse complement strand
ACCGAGAACGGCGGGAAGTTGTAGTGGAACAGGAACGGATCCTTCGACTCGCCGCCGGGGGCGTCGATGATCTGCGCATCACGCGTGGTGCCCAGGGTGATGACGACCAGCGCCTGGGTTTCGCCGCGGGTGAACAGTGCCGAACCGTGCGTACGCGGCAGCACGCCGACACGGGCGGTGATCGCGCGCACGTCGTCCAGCTGGCGACCATCGATGCGCACCTTGGTCTTCAGCACGCTGTCGCGCATGGTGTGGTATTCGAGTTCCTCGAACTCCTTGGCCATTGCGGCGGTGGACCAGCCGTTCTCCTCGGCCTGCGCCTTGAGCCCGGCCAGCACGTCGGCCTTGATCGCGGCGATTGCGTCGCGACGCTCCAGCTTGTCGCGCACCTGGAAGGCGGTGGCCAGCTGATCGCCGACCGCACCCTTGACGGCGGCGACCAGCGACTCGTTGCGCGCCGGTGCCTGCCAGTCCCACGACGGCTTGCCGGCCTCGGTGGCCAGCTCGGCGATCGCGCGGATCGCGGTCTGCATCTGCTGATGACCGAACATCACGGCGCCGAGCATCACGTCCTCGGACAGCAGCTTGGCTTCGGATTCCACCATCAGCACCGCACCGGCGGTACCGGCGACGACCAGGTCGAGGTCGGAAGTCTTCAGCTCGGTCTGCGAGGGGTTCAGCAGGTACTTGCCGTTGGCGTAACCGACGCGGGCGGCGCCGATCGGGCCCTTGAACGGGATGCCGGCCAGGCTCAGCGCGGCGGAGGCGCCGAGCAGGGCCACGATGTCGCCGTCCACTTCCGGGTTCAGCGAGACGACCTGGGCGATGACCTGCACTTCGTTCTTGAAGTCATCCGGGAACAGCGGGCGCACCGGGCGATCGATCAGGCGCGAGGTCAGCGTCTCTTTCTCGGTCGGACGACCTTCGCGCTTGAAGAAGCCGCCGGGAATGCGGCCGGCGGAATAGAACTTCTCGACGTAGTCGACGGTGAGCGGGAAGAAATCCTGGCCTTCCTTCTGCTTGGTCGCGGCGACGGCGGTGACCAGCACCACGGTACCGCCCATGCTGGCCATGACCGCACCGGATGCCTGGCGGGCGATTTCGCCCGTCTCCAGCGTGACTTCGTGATTACCGTACTGGAATGACTTGGTTACTTTTGCCACGTGACTGTTTCCTGATCTGAATGGGGAAAGGCGCCCGCGCACGGGCGCTGCTTGATCCTCGCGTCCGCGAACGGCGCCCCGCGTTACCGCCGCAGGCCGAGGCGTTCGATCAGGGTCTGGTAGCGCGCAAGATCGCGATCCTTCAGATAGCTGAGCAGGCGCTTGCGCTGGTTGACGAGCTTGAGCAGACCACGACGCGAGTGATGGTCCTGAATGTGATCCTTGAAGTGACCGGTGAGATGGTCGATGCGGGCGGACAGCAGGGCCACCTGGACTTCGGTCGAGCCCGTATCGTTCGGCACGCGGCCGAAATCAGCAATGATCTTGCTGGTCTGTTCTGCGGTAAGGGACATGGTTGTACGTTTCCTTGAAAGGCGATGCGAAGCTTGCGCTTGCATCATCGCGAGATGACACAAGCGCAAGCTTCGCCCTGGTTGGAGTGAAAGCGTTGAAATAACTTGTCTATTCTACTGATGCCGGTGGTGTTACAACAAGTGCGCAGCCCGCTTTTCAGGCAAATCCGCCCGCTGGCGGCAGGTTGAAGCCGCGCAGGATGCGGCTGCGACGCAGGTCGTCCAGTTCGAGCACGGCAAGCAAGGCACCATCAGGCGCGAATGCCGCGCAGCGCCCGCCAGGTACCGATGGGTCAAGCTGAATCGGCTGGCCGCGTGAAATGGCCATCGCCTGCGCCTCGTCCAGGTGAACCGATGGCAGGTCGCACAGACCCTCGGCCACCGGCAGCAGATGGCGCAGCAACGCCTCGTCGCCCTGCTCCGCCGCCTGTTCGAGTTCGGCCATGGTGACCATGTGCGGATGGCGGAAGGGATCCACCCAGGTGCGCCGCAGCGCAGTCAGGTGCGCACCGCAACCCAGGGTCGCGCCCAGATCCGTCGCCAGCGATCGCACATAGGTCCCCGAACCGCATTCCACCAGCAACTGCAAGGTATCGCCGTCGCGGGAGAGCAGCTCCAGCCGATGCACGACCACGGCGCGCGCCGGCCGCTCCACCGACTCGCCGCGGCGCGCCTTCACGTACAGCCTTTCGCCATCCTGCTTGAGCGCCGAATACATCGGCGGCACCTGCCGGATCGCTCCGCGCAACGGCACCAGTGCGGCTTCGATCAGCCCGGAGTCGAGTCGAGGCACCGGCTGGCGTGCGGTCACCTCGCCCTCGCGGTCGCCGGTGTCGGTGCTGATGCCAAGCCGGCATTCAGCTACATAGCCCTTGCTGGCGCCGAGCAGCGTGCCGGCCAGCTTGGTCGCCTCGCCGAAACACAGTGGCAGCAGACCACTGGCCAGCGGGTCGAGGGCACCGGCATGGCCACCCTTGGCCGCGCGCAACAGCCGGCGAACGCCCTGCAGGGCCTGGTTCGAGCTCAAGCCGATCGGCTTGTCGAGCAGCACGATGCCGTGCAGGTCGCGATACTGGAAGCGAGGCGGTTTGCTCATTCGTGCCGAAGCCGTGCCGCTCGACTCAGACCGCGCTGGCGTCATCGTCCGGCTTGGGCGCATCCGCCTGTTCGCGCAACAGGCGATCGATGCGCTCGCCCTTGTCGACCGAATCGTCGTACTTGAACTTCAGTTCAGGCACGCGCCGCATGCGCATGCCGCTGTGCGCCAAGGCATGGCGGATCTCGTGCCCCATCTGGTTGAGCGCCTTCACGGCCGGCAGACCCTGCTCCGGCACCAGCGCAGTGACCCACACCGTGGCCCAGTCCAGGTCACGGGTGATCTCGACATCGGAAACGCTCACCGACGGCAGCCCGTGGTCGCGCACGGCGGCATGCACCAGCAGCCCAAGCTCACGGCGCAGCTCGGCTCCGATGCGGTCAGTACGTTTGAAGTCGCGGGAAGGCATGGTTGAAGAGCCGGGAATAGGGAATCGAGAATAGGGAATCGGAAAGGCAAAGGCGCGTCACGGGAGCATGGAGGCCGGGGGAGTCGGGGCAGTCGCTCTGACTATTCCCGATTCCCCATTCCCCGCTCGTACGCTGCGAGCGCCGTCGGCGCTTACAGCGTGCGAGCGACCTCGGTACGCTCGAAGCACTCGATCTGGTCGCCGACCTTGACGTCGTTGTACTGCTTCACGGCGATGCCGCACTCCATGCCGCTGCGGACCTCGTCGACGAGGTCCTTGAAGCGGCGCAGCGATTCCAGCTCGCCCTCGAACACCACCACGTTGTCGCGCAACACGCGAATCGGCTTGCTGCGCTTGACGTGGCCCTCGGTGACCATGCAGCCGGCCACCGCGCCGAACTTGGAGCTGCGGAACACGTCGCGCACCTCGGCGATGCCGATGATGTCTTCGCGCACTTCCATGCCGAGCAGGCCAGTGGCGGCCTGGGTGACCTGGTCGATCACGTCGTAGATGATGGAGAAGTAGCGCACGTCCAGGCCGTTGGTCTCGATCACCTTGCGTGCCGAAGCATCGGCGCGCACGTTGAAGCCGATCACCAGAGCCTTGGATGCGGCGGCGAGCGTGGCGTCGGATTCGTTGATGCCGCCCACACCGGAGGACACCACGTTGACCCGCACGCGCTCGTTGCCGATCTGGGTCAGCGACTCGCGCAAGGCCTCTACCGAACCCTGCACGTCGCCCTTGACCAGGATGTTGAGCGTCTGCTGCTCGTCGCCCTGGCCCATCTTGGCGATGATGTCCTCGAGCCGGTTGCTCTTGCTGACCATCCGCGTCTCGCGCCGCTTGAGTTCGCGCTCCTGCGCCACTTCGCGGGCCAGCCGCTCGTCCTCGACACAGACGAAGTCGTCGCCGGTCTCGGGCACGCCGGACAAACCCAGCACCTGCACCGGAATCGACGGACCGGCCTCGTCCACCTGCTTGCCGGACTGGTTGATCAGCGCGCGCATGCGCCCGTACTCGATGCCGCAAACCACGAAGTCGCCCTTGCGCAACGTACCCTGCTGCACCAGCACGGTGGCCACCGGACCGCGACCGCGATCCAGGCTGGACTCGATCACCACGCCGGAGGCGCGGCCGTCGGCCACCGCCTTGAGCTCCATCACCTCGGCCTGGATCGAGATCGCGTCGAGCAGCTCCTCGATGCCCATCCCGGTCTTGGCCGACACCGGCACGAACTGCACGTCGCCACCCCAGTCTTCCGGCACCACTTCCTGCGCGACCAGGCCCTGCTTGACGTTGTCGGGGTTGGCTCCGTCCTTGTCCATCTTGTTGACGGCCACGATGATCGGCACGTTGGCCGCGCGAGCATGCTTGACCGCTTCGATCGTCTGCGGCTTGACGCCGTCGTCGGCGGCGACCACCAGGATCACGATGTCGGTCGACTGGGCACCGCGGGCACGCATCGAGGTGAACGCCGCGTGGCCCGGGGTGTCGAGGAAGGTGATCACGCCCCGCGAGGTCTTCACGTGGTAGGCGCCGATGTGCTGGGTGATGCCGCCGGCCTCGCCGGAGGCCACCTTGGTGCGCCGGATGTAGTCGAGCAGCGAGGTCTTGCCGTGATCGACGTGACCCATGATCGTCACTACCGGCGGCCGCGGAACCTTCTCGCCTTCCAGTTCGATGTTCTGGGTATGTGCCGCCAGCGTCTCCTCGGCGTTGTTCTGGCTGTCCGCCACCGGCGTATGGCCGAGTTCCTCCACCACCAGCACGGCAGTGTCGTGGTCGACGGTCTGGTTGATCGTCGCCATCACGCCCATCTTGAACAGGGCCTTCACCACCTCGGAGCCCTTCACCGCCATCTTCTGGGCGAGATCGGCCACCACGTTGGTGTCGCTCACCACTACCTCGCGCACCACCGGCGCGGTGGGGCGGGAGAACCCGTGCGTTCCGCCGGCCACGCCGCTGCCGCGCGCCAGCAGGTCGCGGCCGCCGCTGCGCCCGCCCTTGCCGCGCTTGGCGCTGGAGGACGAACGGCGCGCGCGATCGGCCTCGCTGAGGTGCATCTGGCCACCGGCAAAGCGCTTGCTACCGTCGCGCTCGTGCTTGCTGCCGACGTCCTCGTTGCGCTCGCGGCTGTGCCGCGCCTTGCCGCCACGGGCCGCATCGGTCGCCACCGGCGCAGGCGCCGGCGCAGGTGCTGGCGCCGGGGCGGGTGGCTTGACCAGCTTTTCGCGCTTGCGCGGCTCGTGGATGCGCGGAAGGATCATGCCCAGCTCACGCTGGTCCATGCGCTGCACGCCCGGTTCCTCGTCGGCGGGCTCGCTTGCGACAACCGGTTCCTCGGCGGGCGCTTCTGCCGCTGGCGCAGCGACATCCGCCGCGCTCTGCGCTTCGGCGGTCGCTTCGGCACGCCGGGCCTCTTCCTGACGCTGCTGCTCGTCGAGTTCGCGCTTGCGCGCGTCATTCTCACGGCGTTGCTCGGAGTCCAGCCGCTCGCGCTCCTCGCGCTCGCGCTGCTGCTGCGATTCCTGCAGCTTGCGCACGGCCTCCTCGCGCTCGGGTTCGGCACTGGCCTCCTCGGCAATCACGCTGCGCTTGACGTAGGTGCGCCTGGCGCGCACTTCCACGTTCACCGTCTTGGCGGGGCCGGTGGCGCCACGGCCGCCGGAGCCAGCCACCTTCAATTCGCCCACCGTGCGTCGTCGCAGGGTGATCTGGCGCGGCGCCGCGTCCGCGACTTCGGCGGCGGCTTCGGCCTTGCCGTGGGTTCGGCGCAGGAATCCCAGCAGTTTCACCTTCTCGGTGCTGCTGATGACCTGCTCCTGGTCGGAGAATTTCATGCCCGCCTCGCCAAGCTGCGTCAGCAGCTTGTCGACCGGCATGCCCAGTACCTGGGCGAGTTGTTTGATCGTGACGTCCGACATCTGTTCTCTGCTCCGCCGTTCCCGCGCTTGTCGTTTCGTGCGGCATGATGATCGCCGCCTTTTTCCATCCGTGGTGAAGAACCCGGGGTTCTTCCCGGCGCACCCGTCCGGGGTGCCGCCGTGCCTGCGCTCAGCCACCCTGCTCCAGCCGCGCGATCATCGGCGCGCGGGCTGCCATGATCAGCGCCGCAGCGCGCTCCTCATCCATGCCTTCGATGTCGATGAGGTCGTCCACCGCGAGGTCGGCCAGGTCGTCGACCGTGGTGACCTCGCGCGCGGCCAGCGCATAGGCGGTTTCCTCGTCCATGCCTTCCAGCGCAAGCAGCTCGGCGCTGGGCTGGTGATCGTCGACGCCTTCCTCCACCGCCAGCGCCTCGGTCAGCAGCGCATCGCGTGCGCGGGCGCGCAGCTCCTCGACGATGTCCTCGTCGAAGCCTTCCACGGCCAGCAGCTCGGCGCTGGGAACGTAGGCGATCTCCTCGATGCTGGAGAAACCCTCCTGCACCAGAATGACCGCGATCTCCTGGTCGACCTCGAGCTTGTCCATGAACAGGATGCGTGCCGCTTCCTGCTCGGCTTCGCTCTTGGCGGTGACCTGGTCCTGCGTCATCACGTTGAGCTGCCAGCCGGTCAGCTTGCTGGCCAGGCGCACGTTCTGGCCGCCGCGGCCGATCGCCTGGGACAGCTTGTCCTCGGCCATGATGATGGACTGCACCTCGGCCGGCGCCATCGCGTTGATGACGAACTGGGCCGGGTTCTCGTGCCACAGGATGATGTCGACGCGCTCGCCATTGAGATCGTTGGACACCGCCTGCACGCGCGAACCACGCATGCCGATGCATGCGCCGATCGGATCAGTGCGACTGTCGTGCGCCAGCACGGCGATCTTGGCGCGGTCGCCGGGGTCGCGGGCGCAACCCTTGATCTCGACCAGGCCCTGGCCGACTTCCGGCACTTCCAGCTTGAACAACTCGATCATGAACTCCGGCGCGGCGCGCGACACGAACAGCTGCGGGCCACGAACCTCGGATTTGACCTCGTAGAGGTAGCCGCGCACGCGGTCGCCCACACGTGCCGACTCGCGCGGAATGGTCTTGTCGCGCGGGATGAATGCCTCGGCATTGCTGCCCAGGTCGAGATAGATGTTGCCGCGCTCGACGCGCTTGACGATGCCGGTGACCAGTTCGCCGACGCGATCGGCGAAGGCATCCACCACCTGCTGGCGCTCGGCCTCGCGCACGCGCTGCACGATCACCTGCTTGGCGGCCTGCGCCGCGATGCGGCCGAACTCGGCGTTCTCGACCTGCTCCTCGATGTACTCGCCAACCTGGGCGTCGGCACGCTCGTCCAGCGCATCCATCAGGCGCAGCTGGTACGCCGGGGATTCCATCTCGCCGTCATCGGCGATGATCTCCCAGCGGCGGAACGTCTCGTACTCGCCGGTATCGTGGTTGATCGACACGCGGATATCCGGCTCTTCGTCGGGGTAGCGCTTCTTGGCGGCCGAGGCCAGTGCAGCCTCCATCGCGTCGAAGATCACGTCCTCCGACACGCCCTTTTCGTTGGCGACCGCATCGACGACCAGCAAAAGTTCTTTGCTCATTGCTGCAACTCCACAGGCGCCAGGCGGCGTCCAATTGTTGATTTTTCTGCGCTCGTCCATGAGCACGTGGATCAAAGATCCGCCCTCCGTGGCGGGCTTTTCAATGTTGATCTAGCTCTTGGCGGGGCGTTTGCCACCGGGCTTGGGCTGGGGCGCATAACCGAGTGCGACCCAGTCCGGCACCACGCGTGCACTTTCGACCTGGTTGTGCTCGAAATCGAAGGTGCGGCCTTCCGCTTCGAGCGAAATGCGTTCGCCATCCACCACGGTCAGCTTGCCGCGCAGGCGCCGACGGCCATCCAGCGGCGCCTTCAGCAGCACCTTCACTTCCTGTCCCGCGGCCTTGCCGAACTGCGCCGCGGTGAACAACGGCCGGTCGATTCCCGGCGAGGAGACTTCCAGCACGTAATGGCCGGGAATCGGGTCCTCCACGTCGAGCAGCGCCGACAACTCGCGACTTGCCTTCTCGCAATCCTCGATGCCGACTTCGCGGCGCTCCGCGCCGTCCGTCTCGGGCAAATCAAGGTAAACCCGCAGGGTACTCTGCCCCTGCGATGGAGTGAACTCCACGCCAAGGCATTCCAGGCCCAGATCGGCCAGTACTTCGCTGAATCGTCGTGCCAGAGCTTGGGTATCCATCAACTCACCTGAACTCGGTCGCGGAAACAAAAAATGGGCTCCAACGGCCCATTTCCCTGACTCGCCGATGATCGTCCTCGTGTCGCTTTCCTTGTCGGCGCCCGCGCGCCGCGCCGCACATCCTCGCAGCCAACAAAAAAGCCTCACGAGGAGGCTTTCTTGCATCAAGAAAGATCTGGTAGCGGGGGCAGGATTCGAACCTGCGACCTTCGGGTTATGAGCCCGACGAGCTGCCAGACTGCTCCACCCCGCATCAGAGTCCGCAAAGTCTACCGGGATGGCGGGTTTCTTGCAAGCACGAAGATCGTCGCGCTTGCCGCATATTCATCCGCCAACATCAGCATCAGACGCCGAACGCCCGCTGGCACCATGCCAGCAACGGGCCCCAGTACAGGCCGAGCGCAAGCAGCGCCAAGGCGTTCACCGACAGGACCACGCGCAGCGAGGCGTCGGTCTTGACCTCCACCGACGCGCCTTCCTCCGGCGCGTCGAAGTACATCGCCTTGATGACGTACAGGTAGTAGTAAAGCCCGATGAAAGCCGTGACGACACCGACGATGGCCAGCCACAGCATGTCGGCGTGGATCGCCGCCTCCAGCACCAGCACCTTGGCCCAGAAGCCGAACAGCGGCGGCACGCCGGCCAGCGAGAACATCGCCAGCAGCATCAGGAACGCCATCCACGGCGCCTTCTGGTTCAGGCCCTTGAAATCGCTGATCTCCTCGCACTCGAACCCGGCCCGGGCGAGCACCAGCATCACGCCGAACGCCGCCGCGCTCATCAGCGCGTAGCAGATCACATAGAACAGCGCGGCCGAGTAGCCTTCCGGGGTTGCCGCCGAGAGACCCAGCAACACGTAGCCCATGTGCGAAATGGTCGAGTACGCCATCATGCGCTTGAAGTTGGTCTGCACGATGGCGACCAGGTTGCCGATCACCAGCGAGGCGGTGGCCAGCGCGGCCAGCATCGGCTGCCAGTAGCGGCTGAGGTCGCCCATGCCGACCTCGAGCAGGCGCCAGGCCAGACCGAACGCCGCCAGTTTCGACACCGCGCCGATGAAGGTCGTCACCGGCGTCGGCGCGCCGTGGTAGACGTCCGGCAGCCACATGTGGAACGGCGCCACGCCCAGCTCGAAGCCGATGCCCACCAGCATGAACACCAGGCCCAGCAGCAGCAGTTTCGGCGCCGTGGTGTAGGCCATCACATCATGCAACTGGGCCAGATCCAGCGTCGGCGTACCGCCCATGCCGGAAGCGCCGTAGACCATCGACATGCCGTACAGCAGCATGCCGGAGGCCAGCGCGCTCAGCACGAAATACTTGATCGCCGCCTCCGGCGGCAGGCGGGCGTCGCGGTTCAACGCGACCAGCGCGTAAGACGACAGCGACAGCAGCGCCAGGCCCAGGTAGATCGTGACCAGGTTGCCGGCCGACACCATCACCATCACGCCGAGCACGGCGAAGATCATCAACGCGTAGAACTCGCCACCGAACAGCTTGCGGTCAATCATGTAGGGCCGCGCGTACACGAACACCACCGCGGTGATGCCCAGCGCGAAGACCTTGAGGATCTCCGCCACGTGGTCGCGCACGAACATGCCGTTGAACGCGGTGGCGGTCTGTTCGGGCTGACCGGCGACCACCAGATAGATCGCCACCAGCAGCACGGCGATGGAGATCCAGTGCAGCTGCGGGCGCTGCGCCGGCTTCATGAACGCGTCCAGCAGCAGAATCAGGCACACCGCCGCCACCAGGTAAAGCTCCGGCAGCAGGGTCAGGATGTCATAGAGAGTGGGCATGTTCGCTTCTGCTCAGATCTTGTGGACGGCAAGTTGCTGCACCAGGTGCGCCACCGAGCTGTCCATCAGGTGGATCAGCGGCTGCGGCCACACGCCGATGGCCAGGACCGCAACGGCGAAGCCGATCAGCACCCAGGTTTCACGCGGGGTCATCGGCGTCATGTGCTTGACGTGTTCGGTGGTCACCGGGCCCCACAGCACGCGCTTGACCAACCACAAGGTGTAGCCGGCACCGATGATCAGGGTGAACGTGGCAAACAACGCGATCCACGGGCTGGCGCTGAAGCTGGCCAGGATCACCATGAATTCGCCGACGAAACCGCTGGTGCCCGGCAGGCCGCAGTTCGCCATCGCGAACAAGACGTAGAAAAGGCCGAACCACGGCATCATGTTGATGACGCCACCGTAGTCCTTGATCTGGCGCGTATGGGTGCGGTCGTACATCACGCCGATGCAGGTGAACATGGCGCCGGAGACGAACCCGTGCGAAATCATCTGCACCATCGCGCCCTGCATGCCCAGGCTGGCCATGTCGGTATTGCCGCCTTCGCGCACCAGCATGAAGGCCATGAAGATGCCCAGGGTGACGAAGCCCATGTGCGCCACGGACGAATAGGCCACCAGCTTCTTCATGTCCTCCTGCACCAGCGCGACATAGCCGATGTAGACGATCGCGACCAGGCTGAGCACGATCACGATCCACGCGAAGTGCGCACCGGCGTCCGGGGTGATCGGCAGGATGAAGCGCACCATGCCGTAGGTGCCGATCTTCAGCATCACCGCCGCCAGCCACACCGAGCCGCCGGTGGGCGCCTCGACGTGCGCGTCGGGCAGCCAGGTGTGCACCGGCACCATCGGCACCTTGATCGCGAAGGCGATCAGAAAGCCGAAGAACAGCCAGGCCTGCTCCTTGAACGTCAGCGGCAGCGCCGCCAGCGTCGCCAGATCGAACGTGTGCGCCTTCTGGTACAGGTACAGCAACGCGATCAGCATGAACACCGAGCCGGTGAACGTGTAGATGAACAACTTCAGCGTCGCGTACACGCGCCGCGGACCGCCCCACATGCCGATCAGGATGTACATCGGAATCAGCACCGCCTCGAAGAAGGCGTAGAACACCAGTGCGTCGGTAGCGCAGAACACGCCGATCAGCAGGCCCTCCAGCAGCAGCATGCAGGCCATGTACTGATGCGGACGGTCCTGGATGACCTTCCAGGCGCCGGCGATGACCAGGATGCCGACGAAGGTAGTCATCAGGATCAGCGCGACGGAGATGCCGTCCACCGCCAGGGTGAAATGCACGCCCCAGGTCGCGATCCACACATGGGTTTCCTGCAGCTGCATCACCGACCCTTCCGGGTCGTAGCGCAGCAGCCACAGGCTGATCACGAAGGTCGCGATGGCAATCAGCAGCGCCAGCCAGCGCGCCAGCATCGGCCGGGCGGAACCGGCCAGCAGCACCGGCACCGCGCCGACGATGGGCAGCCAGATCAGCAGACTGAGAAGATGATTGAACATGGAGCCTGCTTCCCCTAGTTGCCGAACAGTCGATAGCCGCCAAACAGCACGATCACGCCGATGATCATGGCGAACGCGTAGTGGTAGAGGTAACCGGTCTGGAGTCGCCGCATCAGCGCCGCGCCACGGTGGACCAGTCGCACCGACCCGTTCACGGCCACGCCGTCGATCACGCCGGCGTCGCTGAACTTCCAGAACAGGCGCCCCAGCTTCTGCCCGCCTCTGGCGAATAACGC
>ERZ778019.3418-NODE-3418-length-11786-cov-11.906317_pt1 | contig 11786 bp, 13 predicted proteins | sample MGYA00375749_ERZ778019 | MGnify/ENA primary metagenome ERZ778019 (study PRJEB29350, sample SAMN05389821) | bioreactor metagenome | isolation source: Ammonium sulfate bioreactor | place: South Africa: University of Cape Town | collected 2014-03-17 ... | reverse complement strand
ATAATTAGTCGGACAAACATAACCAACTGTACCACAATTACGTATGTCAATTAATAGATTTACACAGTTGCCCGATGGCGATTTTGCTAATGGATAAATACATTGAACTAAATGAAATACATGTCAAAGGTTTCTATTACGAAAAAGATTCAAATATCTTTAACTCTCTTGAGTTGATGTTATATCGTCTATTGTCGTAGCTAAAAATCAATTCCTTAGGAGTCTAATTGAAATGACATAAAGATATAATTTATTTACTTGATATCGATTCTGTTTTGTTTGTTCGTGTCAATACAATGGGAAGAACAATTGCTAATATTATTAATGCAATAATACAACACACACATAGTGTGACATAAATAGCTCTGTTGCGTCTAAAATTAGTTATACAAATGAGCAACATTGTGCACAATAGTCTACTCACCCTTGTTTTTCTCTTGATTCAGCACAAGTATCTCTTGAATCAATCATTTTGTAAATGTACGTAATTAGCTGTTATTAAGCTCGATTCTTTTCGTAGATAAATGCGTGTTATAGTTCTTTTAACCGATATTTTTGTTCGAGTGCCAATACAAATTGTACAGAAGGATGGTACAATAATCCTTTGTATCTTTTTTTATCATGAAAATACAATATTTCCATTGGTATTCTATACTGTCTCGATCACACGGCAATTATTTAGAGTCCTTTCAAGAAAAGAAAAACTTGTTATTTATTTTATTTAGTTTGTCTGATTTTTCTAGGTTCAAAAATAAATGTCACACATGATTTTGCTTCGTGTTGATTAATTATTTATATGTTATACAAAAAAAAAATCAATGTTTATTCAATCATCTATCCAACAGTCGAACTGGTTACTGTTCCTGAATTTGTATCGAAAGTAAGAACTAGGTTTGGTGTGACAGAATTTGACTGATCGAAAGAATATTGAATCGGTGGACCACTGGTTGATTCTAAAAACAAAAACATTGAATTTAATCGACGTTAATTATGCTTTTTTCGCTCATTTTTACGTTGTACACCAATAGTGGCTGAAGCTCCACCATCAGTTGCTTCATAATAAATAAAAGTCACAATATTCGGTTGATTTTCCCTAAATATAATTTGAAATTGATAATAATCTGTCGGTTGTAAATAATGACTGCAGTAATATTCAATTGTAAATGTTCGAGAAGGTGCACTACCATCAGTTCGATAGTAAATACCTTGAGATGTATTTTCAAAGAAATACAAATCATCCCAATATGGTAAAACTGTAACACCAGAAAATTGACTTGTCGGAAGTGCTGTTTCTGTATATGCATTCGAACAAGTTCCAAAACAAATAACCTAACAAATGTTCAAACAATTAAGATATTTTCTTTTTTTTTCTTGTTGAATTTTACTTACACCATTAGTACTAACACTAACATACGTTGTTTTTACGTTATAAAGAGTGATATTAAATGGTATATTAACGCCATAATATGCATCATCAATAGATTTATTGACTGATGCAGCCCAGATGAATGTTCCATCTGATATGATAATACTGGATAGATTACTACAAACACCGGCTGAACAACTTGTGTAATTGGATCCACATATATTTTTAAGTTCACCACAATTGTTAACATCAATGAGAAGATTAACACAAACACCCATGACTGATTCAGCATATGGTGAAAGACATTTACCTATCAAATAGAAATTATATTATCATCCGAGAGATTAATCGCGAAAAGCCATGTTGAACTTACGTGTAGTTGCTAAAATTGACAGAAAACCAAATAAATAAATTCATTTGTAAATATAATAAACTATTTACTAGTGGTAGTTGTCGTTGCTGATGTCGATGTTGTACTTGTTGTAGTAGTTGTAGTCGTTGTTGTTGTCGTCGTTGTAGTTGTAGTTGTTGTCGTAGTTGTCGTTGTCGTTGTGGTAGTTGTTGTTGTCGTTGTCGTGACTGTTGTCGTCGTTGTTGTAGTTGTAGTTGTCGTTGTTGCTAAAATATGACAATATAAGATATAATCGTATGAACGATACCGATTTTGACGAACTTGTTCCAGGTGATTCAGTCAATATAATAATAGTTGCAATAATTATTCCAATTACGGAAAGAATCAGAAATGCAAGAAGTGCAACTAATCCATACATTAAACATTTTCGCCAACTATACAAAGAATAAAAAAAAAGGATTTAATAGGATACAATTATGAAACGAATATTACTCATTAGAAGGTCGTTCGTTGACTAGTCCTTCTAAATCATTTGTGTTTGTGGATGTATGAATATCTCGGGGTGTAGTCAATCGACTATCAGGTAATGTTTGACTATCGTTGGCACTTGGTTGATCTGTTCGATCTATTTCAAGCATTCTTGATGGTTGAACTGTTCGAGGCTACGAATTAAATAGAATAGATCAGTCGGTCAAGATAGGATAGTTCTGTTTAACTTACAGTTTTATAGAAAAATACACGAAGTGGTCTCATAGCTGTAAGACTTTCACTACTAGTTGGCATTTTTATTTCAGAAAATTTAAATAGAAAAATGATTTTTTCTTTCTCTTTCTTTCAATAGTTTGTTTTCTTAACGACGAATCTCGTCTGTATTCAGAAAGTGCTACTTGAAATTGTTGAATTCCGGTTTCATTCGTTTGTTCGAAGTATTTATTTTTCTCGACAAAAAAAACAAAATCATCTATTCTATTAATCATTGATTGATTCATATCCTATTCGTTTTGTTCGCTTTTTCCATCGATTATGAATTTCAACAAAACCATAAGTTACCATACTCAATGATAGAAAAGCAAACAATATAATTAATGTCATTTTAATTGTCACAAAGTTCGCATACTAAATCATAAGAAATTAATAAAGTAAAATATTATACATCGGTCTTCGAATGAAAACTTACACTGTAGATAGAAAGCGAACCAACAGCTTTCCATAGACGATATTTAGCAATGGCACTTGAATCCGTTTCTGCATAGAGAACCGTGTAAACAGCTAAATGATGTTTTGAATAGTATGAATTGTTTCAGAATAAATCATGACAAAATTCTTACCAACAACTTGAGCTTGCCAAACAGCACCTGCTACACCCCAAAGACCCGATAAAAGAAATAAAATATACAATTGATCGCCGAGTGGTTCCCAAAAATACATCAATAAAAGACAACCAAAGTTTAACAATGCTGCAATAATAAAACATCCTAATCGTCCAATACATTTCACTAAACCACCGAATACATAACTAAATATTGCGTGACATGCTCCATTAAAAATCAAAACTAAACCAACAAAACTATTCAAGAAAAAGAAAAAAAAGTAATTTTTCCATTCAAATGTATTGTTCATACCGAATCCCGACTAGACAAGTAATAAATGCCTAGAATAGAACAAAATAACGAAGTGTAGTTTTGTTTTTATTAAAAGTATCGTACTCGCGTAAACTGTGCTGTTAAAAATCCACTTTCAATCATTGTCCACATGGTCATAGGTACAAGAAGCAATTGATCAATATGTTTCCAACGAAATAATGATCGAATAACTTCAACACTTTTCTTCAATGACTTTTTCACATGTTCTAAAAATTTTAAAAATACACATCATTTATCGAAGATGTTTGCTTTTACGTGATTCAGTCAATCGAATTTGATCGAGTGCAAGTAAAAGAAGGACTGCAATTATACTCAATCCGATAAATACACCACACAGTATATATCTCTATAATTAATAGTACAGAAAGAAAAACGATAACATTTCTATGAAACTACGCATTTACTGTTAAACTTGTCACATCAGGTGTCGATTCTGTTCCAACTTTTGCTAGTGGATTAAAATAAACACCACAATTATTTACTTGAGGATTATTTTGTTGATTAAGAATGTAATAAGATATAAGATTTCCCCAGATACCACTCGTACCAAAAAATGCAAAGAATATACCGAAAAATAGACTAACCATATTATCTGCTCTTTTATTCTTGTGATGAGCATAATCTCGTGCTAAACAACCAATATAATGCCCTTGTGCAGTCCATAGAGCAGCCGACGAAAGACCGACAAGAGCTGCTGCAATATACATAATATATGGTTCAGGTTTAATATTAGCAAGAATATAAAGCATATAAATAATATTTCCAATAAACATTGTCCATTTTAGTCCGAAAATATCCGTAGAAATGCCAGTGAGAAATAAAGAACTTACCAATGCGAAAACATTGAGAACAATAAGAGAATTCACGCCCACATTACCTTTGGTATTTAAACTCGATTGAAGTGATAAAATATTACTATAAGCAGTAAATAATACTGTAAATGCAAGACACATAATAATTAAATTTTTATAAACTTGTCGGAGAGAAAATAAAGGTATGTTTGCATTTGTTGTTTCAAGATCATCATTGATGATGGGAGATACCACAACAGATGGAGATACATCGTAATCAATCGTTTGTTCGTTTATGATCGATGTTGTTCTTGATCGACATTCATCGGTCTCATATTCGATATCAATCATTATCTATGATGCACATAAAATACGTTTATTATAATCAAAAAATGCGGCGCTTATATACATCATTTATTTTATGATAAAATGACGTCATAGCTATACTCAAATATAATCATAGATAACAAATAAATAAGTAATTATTATGTGTGTCAGTATTCAGGTAAAAGAATAAGTGCATTTCTTTTTCGTGAGAGACTATTCGTTTATATTTATTGATTTTAACAACAAATTCGTAAAAATCTAATTAATCATTGACTGATTCATACGCTAGTTGTTTTGTACGTTTTTTCCATCGACTATGAATTTCAACAAATCCATATGTAACCATACTGAATGCTAAAAGAGACAACAATAAAATTATTGTAGTCTCAATGGTTGCATAGTTAGCATACTAAATCATAAGAAATTAATAAAGTAAAATATTATACATCGATCTTCGAATGAAAACTTACACTGTAGATAAAAAGAGAACCAGTTGCTTTCCATAGACGATATTTAGCAATGGCACTTGGATCTGTTTCTGCATAGAGAACCGTGTAAACAGCTGTATATAATCACAATGATATATAGATTTATTCACAAAACAATCCTACCAACGACTTGAGACTGCCAAACAGCACCTGCCATACCCCAAAGACCTGATATGATAAATAAGATATACAATTGATCTTCAAGTGGATCCCAAAAATACATCAAAAGAAGACAGCCACAGTTCAATAATGCAGCAGCAATGAAACATCCTAATCGTCCGATACATTTAACTAAACTCCCGAATACGAAACTAAACAATGCATTGCATACTCCATTGAAAATCAATACTAAGCCCACAAAACTATCCACATGAAAATAAAAAATTCTTCCTATTTGAAAAGAAAATCAAATTCCTACCGAATTCCTACGAGACAAGTGACAAAAGCCTAGAAATAAAACGAGAAACAATTCACACTGATTTTCATTAATCTCCAATTATTTTACTCGAGTAAATTGTGCTGTTAGAAATCCACTTTCGATCATTGTCCACATCGTTATTGGTACTAGAAGTAATTGATCAATATGTTTCCAACGAAATAGTGATCGAATAACTTCAACACTTTTCTTCAATGATTCTTTAATATGTTCTAAATATTAACATAGGTTTTCTATTCAGATATCTATTGAAAATGTTTGTTGTTTTTACGTGATTCAGTCAATCGAATTTGATCGATTGCAAGTAAAAGAATCGCTGAAACGACACTCAATCCAACAAATATTCCAAACAATATATATCTCTTTAAAAAGTCAAAATACATTAATATTTAGGTCAAACTTTTTTTTTCGATTACTGTTATGTCTGGCACATCAGGAGCTGATGCCTGTTCTGATTTTGCTAATGGATCAAAATAAACACCACAATTATTTACTTGAGGATTATTTCGTTGATTTAGAACGAAATACGATATTAAATTTCCCCAGATACCACTCGTACCAAAACAAGCAAAGAATATACCAAAAAATAGACTAACCATATTATCTGCTCTTTTATTCTTGTGATGAGCATAATCTCGTGCTAAACAACCAATATAATGCCCTTGTGCAGTCCATAGAGCAGCCGACGAAAGACCGACAAGAGCTGCTGCAATATACATAATATATGGTTCAGGTTTAATATTAGCAAGAATATAAAGCATATAAATAATATTTCCAATAAACATTGTCCATTTTAGTCCGAAAATATCCGTAGAAATGCCAGTGAGAAATAAAGAACTTACCAATGCGAAAACATTGAGGACAATCAGAGAATTGACACCGACATTACCCTTTGTATTTAAACTCGATTGAAGTGATACAATATTGGCATAGGCAGTAAATAATATTGTAAACGAAATAGAAACAATAATTAAATTTTTATACACTTGTCGAAGAGAAAATAAAGGTGTATTTTCAGTTGTTGTTTTGGCTTCTTCAGTAATAGTGGGAGGTACGATAACAACTGGAGATACACCATAATCAATTGTTTGTTCGTTTATGATCGAAGTAGTTCGTGATCGACATTCATCTGTGGGACTCAAAAATGAAAATTTACGTATTGGGTTTTTGGCTGCATTTTCAGTATCTGTCATTCTATATACCGTCAGTATGAAATACGTTTTTTTAACCAAAAAATGCGAAGATTATATAGATGATAAAAGTTTAAAACAACAAACACTAACATTTTCTCGACGATAAGAATATATCAACAATGATGCACTCTCAGCAATAGATCTGATATAGAGGACAAATAAGTACGGCATTATGATATGTATGTGAAAGTTTTTATTAAAATTTTAAAAAGTTTATATGCTGTTCATTTGTTTGCTCGATGAGCTGCCCATGATTTATAATAAATATCGACCTCTTCAACAAAACCAACATGTCTTGGTCGCCAACCTAATTCGTTCATTGCTTTAGCAGGATTGATGATTCTAAAAAAATGAAAGATAATTATTTTCAAAAAGAAATAAACCAATAGATAACATACGAATCGGTATCCCATCGTGTTCGACCAGTTTTATCGACTTCTTTGTATTCAGCTTTTTCAGTTCGACCTTGAGCTTTAGCCATAGCAAGTCGTAATTCTTCATATGTTGGATTATCATTCGGTGCAGCCAAATTGTAAACTAGAGTTTAAAATTCGAATGATAAAAAAAAGCAAAAGAACATCATACGTTGTTTATCAACAATAACACGTGGTGCTCGACCAATAGCAACATAACCTTCGCCAAGATCATCGAGATGAACCCAACTCCAACGCATATCTCGTCGACCTTCGAAAACCAATGGTTCTCCATAGAGAAGATCAGCAACGAAGCCACCTTGACCACCATAAACAAATCCCGGACGAACAACAGTTGTTTTCAATGCATTTGATGATGTTGCTAAGACAAGATTTTCGAAATCTTCTCGATCTTGCATGGCAGTGACATCGGATGATGATGAACTATTGTTTCGATCGGATGGAGGTGCTTCTGGTCGAGGTCTAACCGCTTCATCAACTGGACGACGACCTGTTGGCGATGTATCACCATCTATAAAAACATTTTTTATATTGAAACAAGACTATTCTTCGATTAGATTTTCACTTACAAGTCATAATTCCCGATGTAAAAATGTAAAGTGGAGCATAATGTGGTAATTTACCATCTTGTGTTCGAAGTTTACCGATTTGAACAGCTGATTTTAATAAATTTGCAGATAATTTCGGTTGATAACCAATGGCATCGATAATAATCGATGATGAAGTTAAAATATCATTAAATTGTCCAAGATCATCGTATGACGATGCAATAACTGGTTCGATTTCGTTTTCTAATAATTTCTTCGAAAATTTCTCACTACGAACTAAACCATAAACTCGATATCCAGCTCGACGAAAAGCTATAGCTACACCTAAACCAATATAACCATTAGCTCCAATAACAAATACTGACGACGACATATTTTATAAGTATTAAGAAAACTTTGACTTCATATATATAGACTTGATTTTGGCCTTCGTCATGATGACGTAAGATAAAACATAGTTGAAGTTTTCTTTTCTTCTTTTATGTGACGTCATCGAATCAACATTTTACTACATGCATATAATAAAACGGCCTTCTACCGCGACCTTGTTTTTTGTATACGAAGAACGAAAAGAAAAAGTTGCACGTTGTTCTTCTTTTTCATTTTTGTTGTTTTGCTTTAATGTCTAATCTAGATACACTTCCCATTGAAATTATCTATCAAATATTAACAAATCTCGATCAAGAAACAATTTTATTTCAATTCGGTTATGTCTGCAAACGATTCTATTCAATTATTCAAACATATAATCGATATAAACTCAATTTTCAATCGATATCAAAAATAAAATTTCATATTCTATGTCAACGAATACGATTAGAAAATATTATTTCATTAACATTATCAAATGATCAACAAACACCTGAACAAATCAAATTATTTCTTTCGAAATTTCAAATCGAACAATTCACTCGTTTACAATCATTAACACTAATTCAAATCGATGAAGATGATTTTCATCGAATATTTCAATCGAATCTATCTAATCTTCAATCATTGACATTTTCATTTTCTCAAGAACCTGTGCTTCAATCAAAAATATTTTCAATACTTTCTTCAAGCAATATACGAACGTTTCATTTCGATACAACTCTACCGAAAATCATTGATTTTCCATGGCCAAAACAATCTCGAATTCAAACATTACATCTATCGACTTCGTTAAGTTTTCAACAAGTTCAAATGATTCTTTCTTGTTCAAAACAATTGAAAAAACTTGTTCTTAACGATTGTTATATCAACGAATCAATTGAGAACGCAACGATTGACATTTATCCACAAGTACTTTCATTGACTCTTCATGATACGGAATTGGATAGAAATGGATGTGAATTCATTCTATCGAAATTACCTTCATTAGAATATTTTTATATCATGGGAGGAGATGGATTAGCCGATGGTAGCTTTTGGGAAAAAATAATTAAGACAATATTATTGAATTTAAAAACATTTGAATTTGCTTTTTGGGGTGATACTAATATTCCAATTGAAAATTCGAATGATCTCGAATCAGCTGTCGTATCTTTTCGGACATCGTTTTGGCTCGAAGAGAAACATTGGTATGCCGTATGTTATTATTTCAGACAAATGGATAATTACAGTATTTATTCACTGCCAATTAGCAAATCGAATATCAATTTCTATTCGAATAAAGAGAAAATTTTATATTCAACACGTCCGAATTGGACAGTAAATAGTTTAATGGTCAATAAAGTTCGAGATATGACAATAAATCTAACGAAATTAATGAATTTAGATAATAAGGTGATAGATTCATTGACATATCCATACTTTCGAAAATTGAACAAGCTCAATCTTTCTGTTGAAACATGGACTTTGGGTTCAACAGATTATTTATCAGTATTTATAAATTTATTTTCCATTGTTGAATTATCATTGACATTTGATTGTCGAACTGAACATATCTTTGATTCAATCGATGATATTAAATATCTATTTCGACAGACATCTCATTTACGTTGTTTAACATTTTACAATTATAATTATAGAATTGATCATACGAGAATGATTTGTTCAATAGTGCCTGATCATGTTCGATCGTTACGTTTACCTGTATGGAATACGGATGAAATGAGAATGATTATTGAACATTTGCCATTTTTAACAAGTGTTCGATTTGATAATATGGATGAATCAGAAAATTTATTAGAAGAATTCATATCGTGGATATTGGAAAAAAGAAAAGGATCAAGTTATCGAATACATCGAAATCAATATTTGAATATTTGGTTGTTTGATCAACGAATAAAATGAAATGGTTTCGATTTTTTCAATAATTGTTCTTTGAAGAAAGATAAAGCATTTCCACTGCTGTCTTGATTCAGTATCTTGGCAAAACGATCAAAATACTGATTCATTATTTTTAAATTATAATTATTTTCATCATCTTGATTTAGTAAAGTTAATTCTATAACCCACAATTGATCAGTCCATTTCGTAATTGATTTCAAACGAAACTGCGTATTAGCCATAAATAATACTTCGTCTTCATCAACGAACCAGCTCATATTCATAATATTAGCAAATATTTGATTTTTCGTTGATTTCGCTATTTTCTCCATATCGATATCTATTTGACATAGTATCGATTGAAGATTTTGCTCCTTTTCAGATTCGCTTAATTCAGCATATTTCAAAGCAACACATGAAGATTTTGAAGTTGAGAAGAAGGATTTCATTGTGATATACTTTCCAATATTGTGTTTAAGTTGTATTAACTCAGATAAACTGATCTTTTGACCTCTGTATACGGTTAACTTTGATTCCGTGAAGTTTCGTACGTAATTCATATGAGATGTTGTTAATTGATTATACAAATCAATTATGAAATATCGAAAGTCAATAATTATGTCGATATTTTCTTGTCGCAAAGCGGCATTGAGTAAACGATATAGAATTGAATCTTTAGTATACCATCGAACAGCTGCATCTGATCGGTAATTCTTTTCAAACTCATCAATTTTAGCTAGTTCTTGTCGATCATTTTTACAGTAAAATCGCCACAGCTCGAGCATTTTATCGTTAGCTTCATTAGTTCTTGGTGAAATTTTTGGTAATATTTCTATCAACTGTAAAATGGCTGAGTCAAAATAATCTGTTGAATTTTCCACAAGTGGATGAGAATCATCGCATAACGTCAGCTTAATAGACCATATATTTTCATCAGAAAGTTCACAGGATTCAATACGAAATGCATGACCATGAGCAAATAAAACTTCTTGTTCTCTGGGAAAATAACCTTCATCAGCGATATATGCGAATGATTTCGATAGTGAGAGTAAGTTCGGTATGGAAATTTCAAATATAACAGATGCAGGATCACATCGAAAATGGTTATCTTCAGAAAATATTCTACCTATGTGAAAATCCATGGTTGTTGATAAGATTGAGTTATTTGACACAAATGCACCAATATTATTCTGTATTTTTTGTAATTCGTCTAAGTGTATGTGGCAACCACGATAAACCGTAAATGAACTCGACGTTCTATTATCACCGTGATAACGGATTTCATTCAGCTTATTACATAAATCATTAATGAAAAACGAAAAGGTCATTATTGCGTCGATGTTGTTTATCCGCATGTTTAAATTCACAAATTTATATAGAAAAGAGTCTCGAGTATACCAGTGGACTGCTTTATCTTCCGCATATTTTTTTTCAAACTCATCAATTTGTTGTATAGCTCTCGAGTTGCTGAAATAATATGATATGCAGAATTCTACGAATTTCTTCTTTGATTCTTCGTATTCACAAGGCATCCGACCAAAGAGATCCATTGTTAACTGCATACATTTCCATTTAATTAATTCAGGATTGACAAAGCGTGTCGTACTTTCTGTCAAATTTAGCAAATGTGAATCCGTACTAAATATGGCGTTGGCGTAATCATCTTTTATTTTCTCTAGTAAAGTAATGGTACTAGTAAAACATCCACGAATGTCCAAATTGGTATCTTGAACTTCAATTGTGTTCGTACTAAGTATATAAATTAAGAGAATTTCTTTATGTTCTTTAAATAGATCTATATCGAAATTATCTAGAAATGTTCCTGTAATAATAAGAAAAATTAGCTCGATTCCACTGGAACTAATATAGTTGCTGCATTCATAAGCATCCTTGAAAATTTCTACATGTGGAATAATCTGTCTCAATTGTTCAATCATACATAACCATCTATTTTCTAA
>ERZ778019.3392-NODE-3392-length-11905-cov-12.265063_pt1 | contig 11905 bp, 9 predicted proteins | sample MGYA00375749_ERZ778019 | MGnify/ENA primary metagenome ERZ778019 (study PRJEB29350, sample SAMN05389821) | bioreactor metagenome | isolation source: Ammonium sulfate bioreactor | place: South Africa: University of Cape Town | collected 2014-03-17 ... | reverse complement strand
CTTCATTTGGATTTGCATCAAGCCAAATAAGACAAAATGTTTCTGAATATTCATTATGACCCGTTGAAATTGCAGTTGCCATTGAAAAATCTTTTTTTTCCTGCACAAAATGAATTCAAGTATTGTCTTCTTCAATGTGAAGAATCCTATAAGAATATGAAAAAGAATCAATCAAATATTTTCCATATGTATTTAGCCAGCTGTTTTCTGACTGAGCTGGACAACCAAACTACTTTGGCAATTCTTCTCACGATTTTAGAAATCGATAACAATTTTTTTCGAGAAAAGGAAGCAAAGAGAATTAATAAAAGTATCTATTCTTGCCACACGCTTTAAAATAGCGGTTTTTCAGACTTACTAAGTATCAATGTCGAATTGTTTTCACACAAGAAATGTCATTATTTCTCTCACTCAAGTGTAGGGTTAAGCGGAATCGCGTTTATTTTATCCTGATGTAAGAGTGCCAAGTTAAAAATGAGCAGACAAGATTTGTCCGAAACGCGTGTTTAACTCTTTCCAGCCAACTACCAGAATAGAAAGAGTAAAAAAATCTTTTTGTAAATTTCTATTGCTTCTTGTTGATGAAGATAAGAGAATTTTACTTTTCAAAACTAAAAGTTGCTTTCTATCAAACACTAGAAGAACAAAGTTTTATGAGTTTGCAACATGCAATAAATTCTTTTTTTCGTGTTATTGGAACATTAAAAACCGTTTTATCATTGATTATTCTCTAGATTTGCTTACAGTGTGCTCATTGACAAATCTAAGGGATATTTAAGGCTAATTTCAGCATTTATTGGATTTAATGATGAGCTATTCCATTCTATCAGCCGTAGTGCTGAAAGTATATCGGATTTGAGTAAGAATTCCGCTTGGTAATACGAAATATTAAAAAACAAACATCAGATTTTTTGTGAGACTTCAATTTTGAAATGATACTAGTGAGAGATAGAAACCTATAATTTACTACTGATGAGTCAATAAGTTGAAAGATAAGGTTTACAAATAATATTCGTTACTTGCTGACAAATATTTTGGTTAAAAAAAAGATAACACTCATCATTTCACATAATACAGAAGAACAAAAATTTCGGATTGTTTTACCTTATATGACCGGATGTATCCAAATGGATACATTCGGCTGGAAAAGGATATAATAACTTCAATTAAAAATAACATTGAATTCTTCTTATCTTTGAGAAATGTTTCGGTAACATTGACTGCCGATGAACAAGAACTAACTGTCCACCATGTAAATATTTGATTTCTAGTAGAATTTTTGCCAATATCTAATGGAACACCTCTCCAAACCGATTCTTTGACAGTTGGCAAAAGATCTAAAGCTGTATCAAATAATTTCAAATAAGGAAACCAAATTTTCAGCGCTTGTCGATTTTCTGATCTAAGTGCTTCGTTTAAAACTCGATGAAGACTTGTTTCTTTCCATTCCATTGTGTAAATATAAATCGAAGCTGATTATCACCGAAATGATTCATAATGATATTTTATTTTGATCGAAATGATTGAAGAAATACAATCTTTCAATTTCTTTTGTTTACAAAGACAAACATAAAAATTCCATTTCAAGGTGAATTACCCAATTGCCGGTGTGTAAATCACAACTAAATAAAAGGTCACCTGGTTACGTATTTGAGTTTCGTTCTCGAGTATATTTCTATTCGTCAGTAACCATCTTACGGCATTTCGTTGATAAGACCACAGCAAAAGAAAAAAAAATGCTCTTACCGTTCTTTTGTTTCGTTCCGAGGTTACTAACGATAATGATTCTATATAAATATACGAGCGAATTTGAACTAATATCAAATCGAATTCAAAATAGAAATGTTTGCTATTTTCGCTTTATGTTTATTTTCATTGGCTGTTGCTCAACAACCACAACCATGTGTAACACCACCACAATGGGAAGGCAGTTTATTCGAAGTCAATGAACAACAAAGATTCCTAGTTCGTGGTCGACTTAGTTACGATTCAGTTTATCGACGTGAACGACTCGTTGAAGAAGTCGATGTTTCTCGACACGACGATTATTATGAAATCCTCGCCTTATTCGATTCGCAAATCGAATATATTTACAATTTCCGAGCTCGTAATTGCACTCGACGTCCATTGACTCGAGCTTGGCGTGATTTCGGTATTCGACCAAATGCAACTTCATTCGGTGAAGCTTATGTCGGCTCATCATCGGTCCCAGGCGCTGGTGTTTTAGTTACTTTATGGTTCGTAGATTTTCTCACATTTTGTTTTTGTTTTTGATGAAATCTTTAATTTGTTTAATCAGGGGTGGAAATCATACAGGACCAAGTAACGATACAGTTCGTTCGTTTGGCTCGTGGACATACCAAACTTGTCTTCCCGTTCGTCATATTAGTCATAGTAGTCAATTTGGCCGAACTGAACGAGCTTTCTTCGATATTACTGCTGGTATTCATAATCCAAGTGTTTTCATTCCACGACAAGAATGTCTTACGGAAGAAGAATACGCTAATCGACACGTTCTTTTCGGAGAAAAACCGAGTCAATTTTAAGTTTCGCGTTCAATAAAATCAGTGTCTTACGTCAATGTTCTTTTTTCTTCTTTTCATCATCTAATCCTCGAATAGAAATAGGAAAACGTAGGCGATTAATCATAGAGAGAAACTTGCATCTGTACTTTTTTGTTTGGTTTTAATCGAACGAAAAAAAGTACAATTAAATTTTGTTATCATCGAAAGGCTTAGTTGGGGATCGTATATAACTATCAAATATTCGCTGTTTTCTAATTCGATTTGATCAGTATTAAGCAAAAAAGAAAATGCTTTTCATCGGCATTACAATTGTTTTTCTATTGTCATTGAATGGTGTTTTGAGCCAAGGCGTATTCGATCCTTATTCGTATACCGAAGCGAGTTGTACAGGAAACTATCGATGGACATCATGGTTCGATACGAATGACCCGAATTTAACTCAAGGTGATCCGGAATTAACAAGTCATATCAAACAATTATTCGGCAGTTTTATGTGTTCAACACCGATTGCAATCGAAGGTCGAACATCACTCGACGGAAATCCCGCTGTGACTGGTGATGTTTTTCGTATATCGACAAACGATGGATTCTTATGTTTAAATCCATTTGTTGTCAATTATAAACATAAATTATGTAATGATTATAAAGTTCGATATTGTTGCCCGAATACAATGATATAAAAATGTCTCGAGTTAATTGATTTCTTCTTCTCGTTTTCTTAAGTTAAAAAAAAAATTTTTGACAACAAATCGTTTTGTCCATGCAAATAATAAAATCGAGAGAACACAAATGACAGCAAACGTAACGAATAATCCACTCATCGATTCAATCGAAATACGAAACGAACTTTGTGTTGTATCTGTCGCCGTGTTTTTGCAAACATTCGCTTGAAACCATTTCTTTCGAAGATTATCTAAAACGCCCGTTTCTCTCAAAGATAAAATAACAATATCGAGATCTTTTGCGTAGATCCAATTCTTCGGCATCACGATTCCGTATGCACTTTGACTGAAATCCGAGCCAATCATTGATAGATTACAATAGACATTACTAACTGCATATTCTCCCGATGAAATATCCGAAATCGTTGCATAAATCGTGTCGTTCAACAAACGTTCGAACATTTCTTCCATTGAATATAAAGGAAAATAATTATTATTTCCGTTGGATACTTCACGAAGATAATAATCAACAACTGATGAGCCAACAAGCAGACCGATTCGACTGAATGGCAGTTTCCCGTTTTTAATATCATCAATTCCTGAAATGATATCGCTGCTTTTTGCAAGTGTTAAATCTGAAGCTAAATTTGCTGTATAAGTTGCAACGAGAATTAAACTTAGTAAGTATAGACCAATGGTAATTAGTCGGCCAGCAGCTGTTTGAACTTGAAAATCTGCACCGTAGCCCATGATTGTGCCGATTGAATACCATAAACTCATAGCTGCAGATGAACCGAGAGATTTGTCTTTGAGAGCATCGTTGTCTTTTCGTTCGATAAAACAAACGAGAATAGCGGCTAGAATTGTACCAACGAGTAAAGTCAACCAAAGACCTGTTGAAAATGGTCGTAAATACGAGAATAAATCGACATGTTCGCCAGTTGCTTTTCGAATGAGAACTCGGAGAGAATTGTCAAAGATTGAATTCGAAAAATCGACAATTTCTCTTCGTTTTGCTGTTACTGTTATATCGCCCATGGCAATATCACAAATACCATCGGCTACCGATCGAATCACTCCATCGTATGTTTGATCTGGTAATGCAACATGAATTTCTGGAATAATATCTGTTCTTTCTTTTAAAATCTCAATTAAATCAGGAATAAAACCGATTAATGTTGTTCTATTTGGTTGAACATCATCGACAGACATTGTAAATGGTGGTGATTGAATAATACAAATCTTCAAATTGATTCCTTGAAGACCAGCAAAGCCCGACGGTATGTTCAAAGTATTTCCTGGCCAAACGATGACATTCGCTTGTGTATAACTTTTCCATCGAGTTGAATACGACCATTGCAGAACAGGACTAAAACCGATTCCATTTTGAAATGATTGGATGTTCTGTAAGAGAAAATAAACTCCATCGATTCGATCGGTCGTATTATGATTGAATTTAATTGGACCTGAAACGCCTAAGAATTCGGTTCGATCAATTTCTTCAAACAAATCACTGGTATTGACGAAATGAGGTTCGTAACACGAGGAAGTGTTCGTTATTTCAAAAGAAAGTTTATGTAATGCTTCAAGTAAAGTCCAAGTGGCATCAAATGCATACAATGCGTAGTTACTGATTGCATCTGATTGAGGATAACTTTCTGGTTCGTACGTTTTCCAGATTTGTATCGCGGATTGTAACAATTCGGAATTAAATGGCTCGTGAACAACTTGACTTGTAGTTGATTCGATGACTAAAAGTCCGATTAATTTCTCATAGGATTTTCTATCAAAAGTGTCTAATGAAACATTCGAACGTAAAATCCAAGTAAAACGAGGTCCAACAAGGTCATTTTGAATTGCTTCTGTCAATATCATTGGTATATAAACATCAAACGCCCATAGAATAACAATTCTCGATGGACTTCCAAGTAAAATTTCTTTTAAATCACCTCGAATACTCGTTGTAACAAGATCAAATACAATAGATTCAACGACAAGTAAACCATTTTTATCAAATTCATTTCGAATCGCTTCGTTTCCTCCTGATCCAAATTCATCATTTTGATAGATAATCACGCACGATGTCCAATTATATCGAAGAAACAATTCCGTCATTGCAACTGATGCAGATGCATCGGACGTAATCGTTCGATAAAATGTCGGATATGCATTTCGATCGGATAATTCCGGATTGGTTGCTGCATAGGAAATATCAGGAATGCCGAGAGTTCGAGTAAATGTTGCGATAACATGAGCTTCACGTGAATAATCAGGTCCAATAAGTCCGATTATATTTGAATTTGACATCAATGAACATAAACTACTGAGTGCTCGAATGAAATCACCTTCTGTTTGTACTGTTCGCCAGCCGATTGTAAAATTCGGCTTTTGACTGAGAACAATCGCAGATTTGAACATTGCTTGACAATGAACTGCATATTCCGATGATGAAAGTGTACTTTCGGTATTGGAAAATAGACCGACCAAGTCGAATTTCGATGAAGGAAAACTAGGCCAATTTCCATTGACGAGAATAAACATTTTATATACGAGCAAAAGGAAAACAGAATTCATCTCTCAATACAAGAAAATGGTAAATGATTGCTCGACAAATAACTCGTAATGTATATTTAAAACTGAATTGATTACACGAGAAAAGTAAATCGTTTCATCGAAATGTGTAATAAAATCGAAAGAACACAAATAACAGCAAAGGTAAAGAACAAACCAGTCATCGATTGGAGCGAAATACGAGTAGAGACATTCGTTGTATCGTCAGAATTCTCACAGACATTCGCTTGAAACCATTTCTTTCGAAGATTATCTAAAACACCCGCTTCTCTCAAAGATAAAATAACAATATCAAGATCTTTCGAATAAATCCAATTCTTCGGCATAACAATTCCGAATATACTGCGACTAAAATCTGTCCCAATAGTTGTCAAATCACAATAGATATTACTCGTTGCATATTCCGCCCAAGCAGCATCGGCAATTATCGCATCGATTGTACCGTTTTTAAGATATTCAGCCGCTTCGTCATTTGTATGACATGCATAGAAATTTCGACGTCCATACGAAATTTCACGTAAATAATAATCAACGATTGCTGATCCAACAACAAGACCAATTCGATTGAATGCAATTTTACCGTTTTGAAGATCGTCGATTCCCGTTATGAAATCTCGTGTTTTTGCAAGTGTTAAATCTGAAGTTAAGTTTGCAGTATAAGTGGCAACGAAAACTAAACTGAGCATGTATAAGCCAATGCTTAGTAATCGACCAGCAGCTGTTCGAACGTTGAAATCAGCGCCGTAGCCCATCATGGTACCGAGTGAAAACCAGAGACTCATAGCTGCAGACGAAATCAATGGTTTATTTTTAAGAGCATCGTTTTCTTTTCGTTCAATCAAACAAAGTAAAATCGTTGCAAGGATAATACTGAAGAGTATAACTAACCAAAGATTACGTGAAAATGGTCGAAAATAGGAGAAGAGATTTGTATCTATTACTGTTGATGATTGACGAATAACAATTCGTAACGAATTATCAAAGATTGAATTCGAAAAATCGGCTAATTCTCGTCGATTTGATGTGACTGTTATGTCACCCATAGCGATATCGCAAATTCCATCAGCTACTGACTGAATTAAACCATTATACGTCACATTTGTCGATACCAGACGTATATGAGGAATAAAACCCGATTTTTCAACTAAAATATCGAGCAGATCAGGAATGTAACCGATGGATTTCGTACTATTCATTTCAACAGACATGGTAAAAGGTGCAGATTCGATCATACAAATATTTAGATGAATTCCTTGAAGACCCGCTGAACCTGAAGGTATTTCTAATGTATTTCCAGGCCAAATGATAACATCTGCACGTGTATATGTTTGCCATTGATTTGCATACGTCCATTGTAAAACGGGAATAAAACCAATTCCATTTTGAAATGGTTGGATGTTCTGTAAGAGAAAATAAATTCCATCAGCCACTCGATCCGTGGTATTAGGATTGAATTTAATGCGACCTGAGACACCTAAGAAATCGGTTTCATCGATTCTCGTGAAAAGCGAACTGATATTGAGAAAACGATGCTGATAACAAGACGTACTATTTGTCATCTCAAGATTTAGATCGGATAGACGAGTCAATGCTTGAATTAAAGTCCAAGTCGCATCGAACGTATACAAAGCATAATCATCGATCACATTTGATTGAGGATAGGTTTCTGGTTCATAAGTTTGCCAGATTTCTATTGCTGATTGGAATAATTCGAAATTGTAAGGTTCATGAATAACTTGACTCGACGTTGGTTCTAAGAGTAGTAGTCCAATTAATTTATCGGATGATGTTTGATTGAAAGTTTCGAATGAAATCTTGGAACGTGAAATCCAAGTAAAACGAGGTCCAACTACATCTTGTTCAACTGCTTCTCTTAATATCAATGGTGTATATTCTTCAAATACCCAGAGAATAACAATTCTCGATGGACTTCCAAGTAAAATTTCTTTTAAATCACCTCGAATACTCGTTGTAATAAGATCAAAAACAATAGATTCAACAATTAGTAAACCATTTTTATCAAATTCATTTCGAATCGCGTCATTTCCTCCTGATCCAAATTCATCATTTTGATAAATAATCACACACGATGTCCAATTATATCGAATGAACAATTGTATCATTGCAATTGCAGCGAATGCATCCGAAGGAACAGTTCGATAGAAAGTTGGATAAGCACTTCGATCGGATAGATCAGGATTTGTCGCAGCATATGAAATGGCAGGAATACCGATATACTGTGCAAAATTTGCAATAACATGAGCTTCACGTGAATATTCCGGTCCAATAATTCCGATTATATTTGACTTTATCATCAATGAGCATAGTTTACTGAACGCGGTGATGAAATTTCCACCGGTTTGAACGGTTTTCCAATCGATTGTTAAATTCGATTGTTGAGTTGCAAGAATAATTGCAGATTTAAACATGGCTCGACGTTGAACAGATGAGAGATTTGGTTCGGATGTATTTTCTGGATCAGAGAAAAGACCTGCTATTTGAATTGTTGAAGAATCGAAAACAGGCCAATTCGCTCTTACGAATAAAAGTAAAAAAGAAAAAAACGTCCAAGAAGAAGAACACAACATTACGGAAATGAAGTCTTTTTATTAATTGAACAAAAAAATACATCAGATATGAAGATAGCATCCGGTCGACGGAAGAAAAAATTGATGTTAATCAGAATGATTTCATTTTCTGCATCGGTTCATCCAAATGTGTGTAAGAAAATCGAAAGAATGCAGAGAACAGCAACAGCAATTAAACCACAGTAGACATTTATGATCGCATATTCAAATTTTGAAACACAATAGACCAGCTGCACAGATACAACTGATCAGTAAAACGAACTAAAGATTGCGTGAAAATGGATTTATATAAGAGAATAAGTCGAGCTGTTGATTGTCGAATAATCACACGTAATGAATCGACAAATATTGAATTCGAAAAATCAACACTTTCACTTTGTTTCTATATGATTGTGCTATATCACCCATTGCGATATCGCAAATCCTCCCATCGACAGTCGATTGAATTACATTATTATAATTAGCATTTGCTGTTAAAATTATTTGTGGTACAAGACCGATTTGCTCTCGTATCAAGATCTGGCACAGACATTGTGAAAGATGCAGATTCCATGACGTAAATCTTCAAATTGATGCCTCCGAGTCCAGCAGAACCGGATGGTGACTGTAAACTACTCCCAGGCCAAACAATCACATCTGATCTCGTATATGTTTGCCAGTGATTTGCATAGAACCATTCGAAAACTAGAATAAAACTGATTTCGTTTTGAAATGGTTGAATATTTCGCAAGAGAAAATAAACACCCTCAACGAAGACGTATTCAGTTTAAAAAGAAGAGAAAACAAAACACAGATTGCGACTATAGACTCTTTTCATTTGTAGAAAAAGCCGTTTGAATTCATTGATTAAAAAAAGCGTTTTACTTTTTTTCTCTTTTTCCTTTGAAACAAAAAAAATATAGATTTGAAGTAAGAGTAATTCTTAAAGTGCATTGCACAGTATTAAACTTACAAGTACAAGGATTCGCAACCTTTTCCTCAGTAGTATAGGACCGTTGTGTCCCGAAGTTACAAAGAGAAAAACAACAGATTTCTTTTCTTTTATTCAAGAGTGACGATGTAATTCATATAGTCTCGTTGATTTATTTATTTTTCAAAAGTCTTAACAAAACAAAAGAAAAAACACATTAAAACCAAATGGATAAATTTCGAAAGGTAAAATCTAAGTGAAATGCGTGTTGATAAAACTTAAAATGAGTTTTTTCATAAATCCAATCGATAAACGAACTTTCCGAATAAAGGAAATTCGCTAGTCGATCATCGAATTGAATCGATAAGTTAATTAAACGATCGAAATATTTTCGTCGAAGATTTTCTTGTTTTAAATCGAAAATCGTTTTCAAACATAATTCATTGATCGATAAATTCAATTTCAAATATTTAACATTGGGAAATTGTCGATGAAGTGATTCGATTTCATTCGAATTTGTCAAACGAAAATCCAAGATCAATTGTTCGATTGACGTTTGAATAAATTGATTAAATAAATAAAAATTTTGATTTTGAGTTAAGATTAATTTCTTAATTTTCATCGGTAATTGTCGATTAATTAATAAATTCGTTGTTAATTGTCGAGCTGCTGGATAAATCAGTTGTAAATCGACGAAATCTTGTTGATTGGAAATCGAAATGTGTGTTTGTTGATTTGATTTGACCGTTAAATGACTTCGATGACAATCAGTTGGAATTTGTCGATGATCATTCGAATTACTTGGCCAAGGAATCGAATAGAGATGAATTGTATACGCATTTTCGTGATCGAAATAGAAGATTTTTTCAATTGAATATCGATGAAACTCGTCGATTAACGTTTGAGGAGTCACTCGATGTGTAATTGTGTAGAGAAATAATTGTAAATTGGGAAGAAAATTGGCGAATAAAGATTCGATTTGCGAACCTTGACAAAAACGATAATCATCGGTTTGACGAAGACTTAATGTTAATTTCGATAAATTGGGCATAAAATTGAAGATGAATTTGAGATGATCGAATGTTAATTCGGTATAATGATCGAATAATTGAAAGTCGAGTAATTTCGAGCAGATTTTCGGTTCGAAACGAATTTGTTCGTTGAAATTCGGTCGTAATAAATGAACGATCATTTGTTCGACATTTGGCAGAAGATTGTTCAATAAAATAACTAAATCATCGAATGATTTTAACGAAAGATCGACCGATCGAATTGTTGAAATGGCTGTTAATGATTTCGATAAGATTAATCCGTGATTAATGTGGATTTTGAATGATGAGATTGAGTTGTTGTGAGTTTCGTCGAAGAGTAATTTTAAAATCGATTGATTTTCTGTTCGAATGGATAAATCTTCGGTTTGATATTGATTCGAAATTCGAGTTCGGATTGAAATATGTTGGATCGACCGAAATGACGACGAGAATTGAGTGAAGAAATGAAGATCTTGTTGAGAACAATCGACGAGTTCAATTGATGTTAAACAATCGAAGATCGTTTCGAGTTTGTTCGTAGAGATCGAATGGAAAAATCGATGAATTAAATGAGAAATGTGTTCGTTGCTTAAGATTAAGTTCGTTGGTCGAAATAAATCGTTTGAATGACGAAATAAATCGATTAAATAGAAATATTGTTGGTTGGTGAGTCGATCGAATCGAATAGTTGTGTAATAATCAAAGATAATTTGATGGAATCGTTGTTCGGGTTGATCAGGTGTGTAAAATGAATATAAAATATCACATGGTGATAAATAACGACAAATTAAAACAAATAATTCATCTGGAAAATCAGATAAACTACTTATTCGATTCATGTTCAAAGGCGAATTCGATGAGAATTCATCGACATTTTATATCTCCCCCGTCGATTTGCAACTTATCGAAAAGGTCAATTGATAACCATTTTTAGCAGACGGTCGGCTGAGAAAAGACGACAGGTGAAAGTATAGCTTTATGTGAGTGATGAGCAAATGATGACGAATATTCAACTGTTGTTATTTATTATCTTGATTATATTTTTTTAAAGTAAATAATGAAAAAAAAGAAAATATTAAACTCGAATTCTTGATTTGTCTCCTTGTTTATTCGTGAGTACTTTGGGAGCTGTTGTCAATATTGCTGTTTTTGTGAGCCATGTTTGAACTTGTTGTCCTTGCTCTTTGACACTTTGCAGATTTGTTGTTGTTGTCGTTGGTTGTTGTTTCTGTTCCAAGCCTTGTAAAATAACATACGTGTGTTGAAGTAAAACATCTTCATCGACTTGAAAAGTTCCGAGATCTTCAGCATTGACTCGATCAGTCCATAAATCTGTTCGTTCGAGATAGACTTGCAATGGCACTTCGAGACTAACATTTGCATTTAATACTCGAATCATCAATCGTTTAAGCATAGAAATCCATGCGTCGATACTTTTTAATGTTGGCGCAATTGTGTCTTTTTCAAAAGTTGTTCGAGAAAATACACTGAGAACCCGTTGTCGTTCTTTGACGGAGAATGTTTCTTCTGTCAATTCTTTTTTGACATATGCACGTAGCACTCGATCGAAAGCTATTTCTTCAATCATTTCATAGAGATCGATAATAAATTGAAGTTC
>ERZ778019.3362-NODE-3362-length-12042-cov-13.669642_pt1 | contig 12042 bp, 10 predicted proteins | sample MGYA00375749_ERZ778019 | MGnify/ENA primary metagenome ERZ778019 (study PRJEB29350, sample SAMN05389821) | bioreactor metagenome | isolation source: Ammonium sulfate bioreactor | place: South Africa: University of Cape Town | collected 2014-03-17 ... | reverse complement strand
TATTATAAACAAGAAGAGATCAACTGATGATTTGTTGTTTCGTTTCGTTTCGTTTTTTTCCTTCGTTTTCTTTTTCTTGGTTACAATGACAATCGTCAGCTTTTCTTTTCATTTTATCTCTCTGTGATTGAGTTTTCGACAAATTCAAACGGTATTTTTCTTCTTCTTCTTCTTTTGTTTGTCTATGTTTCATCGAATATTTGTCGTTTCGCGAAAAAAAAACAAAACAGAAAAATAAACTAGAAAGATACTTACGATTTAAAAGGAACTGTAACCTTATTGGTTGCAGACATAAGAGGCATGATTTTTTTATGCTGATTATGACGAATTCTTACTGTCTACTTCGTTTATAAGTCTAGTGAAAATCCAACTTAAGTGGGAAGCAGAGAACATATCAAAGAATCGCTTCGTAATTCAAATTTCATGGTCTCTTTTCTAAATACTTTCTATTTAATAAAGGTTTGCATGGTCATATAACGTGCCAATTTGATGGAATTCTTAAATCCCTACATACCGCGTTCATGAATCTCTACAAACGCATTTATCTAAAATGGCCATATGAACCATTAACATTTCAACAACAACAGCAAACACTCCAAGAACATCATGATAAAGATATCCAATGAACAGTTTTGTTTTTATACCGGTATTTGTTATTCTTCAGATAAAATAAAGGAAAAAGAAGAATAATGGTTATTTTTTTCATTTCAAAAGAAATGTCTTTTTATTAAAACAAAAAAAAACAACCACAAGTTAATCTCGTGGTTGCAAAGAACCACGAGGCACTCGTGGGGGCACCGGTGGAGGCACCGGTGAGGCCTGGTTCTCCAAGGAGTTTTGGATCCCCTTGATGAGATCCTTGGTCTCTTTGAGCTCCATTTGAAGCCGAGTAATTACGGTCTTTAATTGCCGATTTTCGGCCTTTAATTGCTGATTTTCGGCCTTTAATTGCCGAATTTCGGTGGTCGAGTCGTTGGCAACTCTTGGTTCAACCTAAATAAAGAAAACAACACAAAGTTAGTTTATGTTGAATGAAATCTATGTAAAAATAAACTTAAAAAACTAATTAAGATCTAACTTTTTATGTTTTTCTTCTACAGAACCTACCACTATTCGATTTATATCGTTTTGCTTGCACATTATTCTTCTCTTACCTATTTTATGACCGATGAAAAAGAAATAAACTGACGCGTAGAGGATGCATGGGAAAGAAAAAGCTCAACCAATGAGATGGGTCGTCATTCAGAACGAAATTTCAAAAGCAAACGGTCATTTTATGTGCTCCATAATCTATCAAATTAATCGTCTAAAAATATTGAGCGCCTAATTTCTCTTGTTCCGACTCCAGAGGAGTAGAAGTAGCTTTGCTTTCTATCGAGGAAATATCTGACTGTAAGAAAATGAAATGTTGCTTCTTACCAACTCAATTCCACCATAATACGGCGAATCACGGCTATTTACGGCCATGCTAATTCGGCCTGGGGCAGTTCAAATCATCGAGATCGCGCACTTGCGTGCGCAGGACGGTTTGGTAATGATAGACGAGCATCGCGAATAATACGGGGAACAGTATCGAGAACGACACCGGGAGAATGAACAGGACGATCAATACGGTCGTCGCGACGGTACAAAACGATAGCGATAGCGTCTACGAACGGGCTATCTGACATCTGAAAGAAAAGAAACAATATTGATAAAAGTGTAACGTATGTGAATTTTACCCCATGTAAAACCATTGAAGCAATATTAGTGCACACGAAAGTAAATGTCATTGAATGATTATATGTTCCTCTATTATGAAATAATTCTACTAAAACTATCGAAACCAATGTATACGTGTTAGGGGGAGAAGAGAAGGAAAGGAGAAGCCCAACTTGCGATGGCACTTATTCGAACTAACTTTATTTAATTCCTTGCCCATATTTATATATATGTTTACAAAAGCACAACAACAGAAACGACGAGAGAAGAATGAGAAGAGAGAGAGAGAGAGATGCCAAGGAGTATGTCGTCTTATAACGACATCTTCCTAACAATACGTTTATGTTTATTTATTTCTATTTTTATTTAATTTGTTAATCTGTGTTAACCCTCATACTACCACCTGGGGTCTTTTGGGACCTCTCATCAATTGCGCTTTGTCCAATTCTTACATAGTAAAGGATGTGTTCCTGTGATTCTAGATATGCTATGAGGAGAGTTAACCATACTCAGTGATGGTGTTCGTTTGTTTGATTTGAATCTTTTGAGCACAATAAAATATGTCAAAAGGTATCTCAATGTACTATCACGATTTGGGGTCGATCGTTATTGCTTCAACAAGTTGGGCACAGTTCCGTTAATAATAAACGAACTCAACATTATCAAGAGTCACGTGTATTTTTCAATAAGATATTCGCCTAAAAACGTCTTTGTTAGAGAGTGAATAATAGAAAAATTGCTATTAAATGCTGAACTTGTAACTATCATCGATAAAAAAAAGCTATCGAAATTTTTTTAAAATTATTATGTCTGTAATATTCTTCTGCACATGCCCTTTACTTAGTTCCTACTTCAATGGAATTTAAAGTGTTGGAAGGTGGTAGTATGAGAATTAATTAAAGAATTAAATGAAATGAAAGGAAATACATGAAAAAAAACAATTAAAACGAATTTTTGTACATGTGAATTATCTGTTCATTGTCCAAGAGAATTTTTCGATGTTTATTATAATAGAATTGATGTTGATACGGTCGTGAAACATAGGACAATTGTAAATAGAGATCAGCTTGAAGACGTTTGAAATGAATATGATCAATATCATGATGATCTTGAATAAGATATCGTTCGAGATAATCGATAAATTTCAAGCAAATCTTGCCGAGAGTATCTTCGAGTTGTTCGACATACGATTGTGTTAAACGATCGAATAATTCATCAGTTTCAATAGGCATACTTTGATGATAGGAAACAAGACGTTCAATTGAATTTCGATAGTTTCTTATGATTTCTAAATACGTACATAAATCAAGTTTATTTTGACAAAAAAAAACACCAACAACGACGAACTTGGTACGACTGACCAAAGCAAATCGATTTGTTCTAAAGTTAATTGATTTTGATTGAGTTGTTCAATAGCTTGATAAATAAATGTACACGAATCGGTTAAACGATTCGTTTGTAATGCTAATTGAGCTTTCCAAAAATATTCATCGACGATATTCATTGTTTACTTCGGTACACGATATATCGAAAATGGTATATAGAAAAAAACGGTTTTTATGCCACGTGTATATAGTCTATCGTTTTTCTATGACACGTTGAACTACGAATAATATACATTCGAAGAAAACGAAAGAAAGAAGAGAAGAAAATTCGTATAACGTACAAATCAGTTAAGATTTGTAATTGGATGGTAGATAAAGACGAAGAAGAAATCAAAAACATAATAAAAGAATGATGTCGACGTCGATCGACCCTCACAACAATGGACGATCATTGAGAATTGTTTCAACAAATCGACTCTTTACAAAAGTCAGAACTGAATCAGGTAACGACTACTTCTCTTAATCGACAAAAATATAAAAAACACCGTTTTCTTCATCTTAGTTTTACCATCAATTATGGATCCAACCAATCTTTTTCCTGAACACCAACAAGATTTAAGTGTTTTCCCCAAAGATGAATCGATTCTCGATGAATCATCGCCGACATTCGTTGATTTCCATCGAAATCTTTCATCATCAACATCACCCCATTCATTTTCTCCTCTCCAACACGATCATAGCTACGGTCTATCAACAAATTCTACATCACTACTTCCATCACCAACATCCTCCGATACATTAACATCACCCGAATTAATCAACACAAATCCAAATTCATCGGTTGTTGTGACATGGCCACAGATCAATTGTCGAGCTCTACGACCTAATGATTATCATATGCTATTGGAATTGTTATCATCGAATACAACTACTGATTCACCACCGGTGTTTTTCGGCTCCGCTCTCATTGATCCATCGACAGCAACGCCGTATTCCGATGCAACACGTACTCAACCGAAGAAACGTGCTCGTCCCGGACATGTTAAACGACCTATGAATGCATTCATGGTCTTCTCACAAATCGAACGTCGAAAAATGGTCCAACTAGCTCCGCATTTGCCCAATGCCGATATCAGCAAGTAAACACACAAACAATCGAACATATTCATTGAAAAATAATAAAATTATCTTGTAGATGTTGTGGTGCGAAATGGAAACGAATGTCTCTACGAGAACGACAACCTTATATGGAAGAATCCGAACGGTTAAAACTTCTCCATGCTCGACAATATCCAACATACAAAGTATTTTCCTTCAACACTCGCAAAACCATCATCATTCTTCATTTCAGTATCAACCTCGAAAACGAAACAAGACAACTTCACCCACAAATCCACCTCCTGCTACAGCATCAACATCATCATCACCACCCACAACAACAGCAACAACAACCATCACAACATTACCATCAAATATTCTTCCAACAATACCAACAACAACAACAACAGTTATTGCTAAAGAACAACCTCAAACACCTCCGCCATCACTCTCTCAACCTTCGTCAACATCGAATCCCAACGATCCTATTTCATTGCTAGTTGCCAGATTGTTCGATCAGAAATTAGCCATGTTCGCTAGTAATCTTCAGCAATTTAATATCGATCATCTACAATATCATTTCACTCCACCGAATACTCAACTCTATCCAACGCCAACACCGATGCCGTTCGATCCCGTCGCTTTTCTCGCTAAACAACAACAACATCGACTTATTTGAGATAGACAGTAGAATTAGATAGAAACACAAACAAACAAACAAACAAAAAACAATCTTTCTCTCATTGTTGTTTATTTTTTATTTTCTTTTTCACGTTTTATCTTATATTTTTCTTCTTTGTTGCGTGTAGTTTTGTGATTTGCTTATTTGTTTTGCCTTGTTCAGAAGATCTTATGAACGAACCTAAATTATTGACTAATCTTGTTCTTTGTTCTCAGAAAAACAATAGAATATAGAAAATGAAAATTCGTTTTTCTCTTAGTCTGCTGTGAGAATATCATAGTCGATATGAACGAAAAATAAAGAAAAGAGAAAACAATTTAACACGTGCTGTTTTCGAATGTCTATATTCTCTCTCGTCTCGTCTATCTTATCCACTTTCACTTCCATCTTCTAACCGACACACAACAGACACACACACAAACACAAAAATGTTTCAAATCAAAACTCTTCCAAATCCAACGAAAAAATCATCACATTCGAAATTTTCGAAACAGATTACATGTAAATTATTCGTTGGCAATCTCGCCACACATACAACTAGTACGCATTTACAAGCCATCTTTCAATCCTATGGACAAATTATCGAATGTGTTAAAGTACGTGAACGTTACGGTTTCGTACGATTTTCAAGTAACGATCAAGCACAACGAGCTCTCAATGCTTGCAATGGCTTGCAGCTAAATGGCTATCCGATGATTGTCGAATATGCACAAAACGAAATATTGATCAGTCCGAAATCACCACGTGTTTCGACACGATATCAATCGAAGAAAATACCGATTACAAATGATGATCTACCGGAATTGAAATATTCCTCATCGACATTGAATCCTGATGCGTCATCATTTATCATTCCTTGTTCGACAAGTGACTATTATTCGCAATCGGAACGGCCATCGAGTCGTTCGTCATCGGAACGATCGAATTGTTTATCACCATCAGTACTTTCGGTTACAATACCATTGTCTTATTCAGATGACGACGAGATTTTCGAAGAGAAACATTCGCAAAAAAGTCTTCAACAACAACAACAACAACACCAACCGCGACAATCGGTTAACGTTTTTATTGGTGATAAAATTCTCAATTTATATGGCTCAAATGTTGATGTCAATAATAATCAAACAGCACTCACATTTGATAATCGTGATATTGATCCACGTGATCCGATTTTTATTTGGAATTTTGCTATTTATCCTGATGTTTCAATTAACCCATTTATCAAACGTACAGATATTAAAACATTACTCGAACGTCGAGTTTCACTTTATTCGTAACAAATAGTCAGATATTTCGAACTACTGCTGGTCAGTTATTAGTCTTTATTTTTCTACTCTGTGTGTCTTTATATTTATTAATAATCTTATTCGTTCCATTTGTCTTTCTATATTGATGTTGTGTGTTAAAAACAATATTTTTCGTCTCTCAAAATATGCTGATCTTGGATGATCTGCATTTTTTTGTCTTTATCTAAAGAATACCTATCTATCGAGTTCGATACTATGTAACCCGCCGCCGTCGTATTTACATTAAATTAATAATCTTTCTTCTTCCATTTATTTTTTTTTCTTAAATCTAAACTTTATTCTTATTCCTTCCTTCTTTCTTTTTCTTCTCTCTTTCTCTTTTTTTTTTATATACATGCGTCTACTTAAATAATTCTAATATTTGTCGGTGTCTTTGTGTGTGCTGCGTCGGTGACGATGTATATTAGGAAAAATTATATTAAGAATATATAACGGAATGTTCTTTTCATAGATAGACATGAACATTGACCTTAGTAATTAATTCAAGATTGAGTTTGGGCTTGTGAAATATGTTCATTTATCATCGATATCACGAGAGAGAGAAAAAGCGAGCTTTTTGACTGATTTGATTGAATAGAGTTTGCGTCGACTTGACAAGTAAGCGAGCAAACGAGAGAGAGGGGAAAAAGAATGAGAAATCGCAATGCGATCTGTCAACATCAATCAAGTCCTGTTGTCATCTACTTGGTTTTTGTATAGAACGGACAAAGCTCAAGTTCGCTAAGCTGCCGATCATTTTTATAAAAAAAAAATAAAAGGAGCAGGACGAGGAGGAGAAATAGGCAACGGATCTACACAATTTGATATTTATCGTCCTGTCAGAACATCGAGAGAAGAATTCAACTTGTTGTGATCCATCTTGTTCTTTTTCATTTTTTTCTTCTATTCTTTACATATTATTGCCCCGATGGTGACAACTGAGCAGTAGAAACGATGGCACTTTAATGTTTGCGAGCATGTTATGTTTGATTTATTGCTTCTGAATTGTAATGATGGCTCATAAATCAAATGAGAAAAAGAAAACTCTAATCCAGTTTCATTTCTTCATCTTCTTCTTTTCGTTTGGTCGATACAATGATACGCTTCGACAGTATCTCTTGTCAATCATTCGATAAAAGTCATGTTAAAAAGTAAAAAGTCCGATGACAATCGATCTCTAATGTCATTAAATGATCAATCTTTGTGATTATTAACGTTTTCTAATTGGTTCGATGATGGAAATCACATTCGTTACACATTGTATATCGAATCCTTCTTTTACATTTAGGAAGATAGATGATGATCATCGTTGTCATCTTCTATTGTTACTTGTCGTTGAGATGAGTGACGTGTATATCCCATATGCATTACGCGACAAATCGAGCTCGTTTATCTTCATCAATATTTCGACTGAAACAGGCAGCTAACCTGTCAGTATCTGCAATCGACTTTCCTAGACGACTAATGACGTTACGAACTGCCAGTCAGCAACAGAAGACGAAGAAAACTATTACACTTCATTCGTCATCAAATCAATCCATCAAACAATCACCTCTAGCTTTCTTTTTCTTTTTTTTTTCTTCTTCTTTCATTTCTATCTATCTGCACATTATAGACGTATGTAGGACATAGATTGTATGAATCGTTTTACATTGAAATTTACCTGTACACAGAACTAAAATCAGCTCATTCGTCACATAGAAAACAAATTGCAATTAGTTTCATTCGCAATCGTCCATATTTCCGATGATTGACGTTTGATTGACAGAGCCTATGAAACGATATGACGTGTTAGATTTTCGTTCATTTCGGATTTTCGTACGTGTATATGTTCACTTAAATCTATACGCATCATATTATATATATAATATATAGATTTGTCTATTCCTATCAATCAAAAAAATATATGCATGGGGCGGTAAGCATTTCTTTTGTTCTCTCTCTCTCTCTCTTTCTCTTCGACACTAACTCATCCATCACTCATTCACACGAATGATTTGTTAAAAAAAAAGAAACGAAGAAGAAAAGCATTCATTCATTCTTTCTTTTTTTGCTTTATTCTTCAGTTGCTATTCATTTTTATAGAATGACCGATAATAGCAGTGCACCTGTTGATCTACGTATCAAACGTAAACGAATCGATATCGATGACGGACAATCTTATTCGAAGAAAAAATCTCGTCAAACGGATAACGAAAATCCGCTGGATTTATCTGTTAAATCGAATTATCATTCAACACCATATCCAATGCCGCTCTATAACCCAGCAAATCTATTTCTTAATTCATCGGCTTTACTCTACGATCTATTCTTAGCAAATCTCAACTCGTACTGCCAACAACAACCACAAGTTCAACAAACACAACGTGTAAAAATCGAATCAAAATCAGTGAAACAATCATCATCATCTCCTCGAACTCAGAAAGATCAGTTACCAATCGGAAAACATGAGTCATATGCATGTTCCTGTGGTGAAAGATATACGAATGTCGCACAACTCGTTAGTCATTTGAAAATCACAAATCATAGTGCACAATTATCGACAACTCATGATGAAGTTGCTAAACTTGTTCGTGGACAAGATATTTGGCTGTCTCGGGATACAAATCCAGCTAATCAAATACTTAAATGTCTTCGATGTTCATTATCATTCGAAACATTACCCGATCTAACTGCACATATGATGAAAACCAATCATTTCACTCAACCTCTCTCTTCATCCTCATCAACAACAACAACAGCAGCAGCTACACCTTCGAATTCTCATTCCAATCTCAAACAACATTCGCCAGTGAAATTCATGTCCAATCAATCACGTTCGACATGTCTCGTTTGTTCACAACAATTCTCACGTGAAGTCGATCTTGTCGATCATTTACAACGTTTACACCAAATTCGTTTCAATTGCACAACATGCGGCATGTATTTCGAAAATGAAAATATCTACAAAGAACATTTAATCAAAGAAATGCATCACCGAAACGGCAAATTCAGCCGACATCGAGACTTTCTCGTGCCGAAGAAAACCAAACCGACGAAATATCAATCATCGATTGATCGAGATGTTGAACGTGTTCTTAATGATTTACTCGATCGAATTGTAACGAAAGACGAATCAACAAATGGAAATGCACTTTCATTACTACAGAACTTTGTTATTCAACAAACACCTTCGACAAACAATCTACAACAGGAACTCGATTTTAATAATAATTTCGATGATGAAAACAGTAATAATCTTAGCACTCAAAATTCAAACAAATCCAATGAAAGTCCATTGGTTTCATTAGAAAAAATGCTTGCTTATTCAACAACAATTCAACAACCATTAGTTCATCACGGAATTAAGAAAAAACAATTCGATAAATATCGTTTATTCGCAGAGAAAATGCTTCGATCGACATTTTCCTAACTAATTTTTTTCGTGTTCGATAAGTTTTATCTTTCGCTTTTTATTTTATACAAAAGAAAAGAAAAGAAAAAAAAGGATTCAAACTAAAAGTGAAAAATGTAAATAGTTTAAAAAATCTCAAGCATAGACAATTTGATGGTTGCCTAACGAACGATTCTTATCATCTAAAGCTTGCTTGAACGTTGCTACACTAACTTGTCCCGAAGCATTATTCGCTGCCGCTGTTGTCCATGCATAAACAAAATCTTCGCCTGATACATAAATATTCGCATTTGCGAATATATCGCGAATTTCTTCCATTGTCTTCGGCATAAGTAAATCGTCTTCTGTCAGACCACGATCGTTCCATATCGATGGCGATAGGAGAGCACCAACGATCGTATTCGAGCCTAATGGCGGTCGGTATTTATGATTAGGTGTAGCAATTGCATAGTCACTACGTGCTGTAATCGATGGAACGCCATATTGACGTTTAACTTGTTGTTCAGGACGGAATGGTGCTTCGTTGATTTTGTCATAGCTTGTTTTCCAACCGTCAGGCACCATTTCGTCGACTTGTGAGATGAGTTTACGCGGATAATATTTACCATTTGTACCTTCGGTTAGATCAGAAAGACTGAGCAATGGTCGACCTTGATTATCTTTAATGATTCCGAAATTATTCGGTTTCTTTTTTTCTTCGTTAACAAACTGCTCGAGGCCGCTCGGTTGAGCAATACGATAGCAAAGAAAATTACTAAATTCAATGAAATTCAATTTTCCATCATGATCCTGATCGCATTGAAACATCAATGCTGCAAGAAGACCATCGGATAATTGAAGATAGAAATTCTTTTCAATTGTATTCGCTAGTTCTTGTATTGATATGAGACCATCGAGATTCGTATCATAGTATTGAAATGCTTGTAATTGTGTTTTGAATGTTGTCATATGAATCGAACACAATTGTGAACGTAGTTTAGCTAATGCTGCTTGTGATTTTTCATCGAATGCAGCTGGTACATTAGCACGTTGATGGATGATTTCACCAGCTGATAAACGATCGGATGTGGTTGTAACACCGAATCGATAATCGATTGGCAGACCTGTTTCAGCAAGAAACCGACGTTGACGAATAATTGCATTGTCACTACGAGCTTCGTCGTATGCATTCGCAATCTGAGAAACAACGGGCGTCGTACGATTGGGTCGAATCCAAATCAGTGATTCACGAGCATGACGACCATCGGCATAGACCGGCGTTGGAACGCCGTGCGTTTGCTGACGGATTCGATCGGCATTTGTATAATGACGTTCGACTTGTTCGCCGGGTTCGAATTCTTTATGGCTGAAGAGATACATACTACGTGGTTGTTCGAATTCGTATTCGATTTGTGCGTGTGATTTGTTTGGATTGACAATGTCACCAGCTTTTTCACTTGAGACTGTTGCAATGCCGAATGTTGTTCGATATCGATCGATAGTTGCTGGCAAAAGTTTGTCTTGTTTAGCTTTCTGTCGATTTCTTTCATAAACGAGTTCGTTCAAATTATTCAAACGATTTTCGAAGTTTGTCCTCGGTTTCGGATTGATTAATTCGCCATTTTTACCATCACCGATATTTCCTATGTCACCGTGTGTTTCATCACGATGTGTGGGATCATGAGCACGTCCAGGATGTACACGAGGATGTGATACATCAGGTGATGTATAATTTCGATAGCGTTGTACAACTTCCGGAGCACGAAGTCCGGCTTGTTTGTCAGTTAAAAGGTCCCACAATTGGTCTTGTGTTAGTGCTTGTTTGACTGTGGATGCCATCGATACAGGCGTACAAAAGAAGAAGAAAAAAGCTAAGAAATATATTGTTTTATGTTTGCATCTTACAATTTTCTCTCGTCGATTTATGTTTGATCGGGAACCAAGCAACCAGAAAACGAACGAATCAAACTTTCTCTCGTTTTCTTTTTCTATTCTCAACACCTTCTCGTTCGATCGTCGTTGTTTTCTCATAGTACATACAACATTTCAAAACAAGACAAGACATCAGTATTTCTGCATTTATAATACGATTTGATTGCATCATAGATCTATTTTCTTTTATTACATTACAATGACTATATACTGGTGCATAGTACACCCCCAAAGGCCAATAATGTCATTGTGGCGGAGAACAATCGTTCGTTGAAGCGCACACGGACGTTATAGTTTCTTGATCGAGTTCGAAATGAAAAAAAAAATGCCGATAAATCTGATCAGTCAACCATTTTATATTCAATTCTTCGTTTTATTTCAAGATATAATTTATTCACTTTGTACTGTCTCGATATTAAAAGTCACGTTTATATTCGAAATTGAAATCTCATTCGTATAAACTTTGAATGTCTAATGAACTCCTGTCGATCACATAATAACAAAAGGAGTCGATTTCCTTTATCTATTTATGTTTTCTGTGCACATCATTGACACAAGAACGTACAGATAGTGAGTAAAAGGACACTCTTCCGGTTTACACCCCCACTGACACATCTGCTTGCCGATTTTACTCATGGAACTCTA
>ERZ778019.3360-NODE-3360-length-12057-cov-8.629145_pt1 | contig 12057 bp, 10 predicted proteins | sample MGYA00375749_ERZ778019 | MGnify/ENA primary metagenome ERZ778019 (study PRJEB29350, sample SAMN05389821) | bioreactor metagenome | isolation source: Ammonium sulfate bioreactor | place: South Africa: University of Cape Town | collected 2014-03-17 ... | reverse complement strand
GGTGCTGGTGTTCGACGCGCCCAACCAGGTCTACAACGTGATGCGCCAGCGCGTGGCCATCAGCGGCTGGGAAGCGCGCGCGAACTGGCAGCCGCTGGACGGCACCCGGCTGGATGCCTCCTTCGCGATCAACCGCGGCCGCTCCGATCGCAACGGCGACGGCCGGATCGATTCGGACCTGGACGGTGCCAACATCGCCCCCAACCGGCTCAACCTGTCGTGGACCCAGCGCTGGAACGACGCCTGGTCGAGCTACCTGCAACTGAGCCAGCTGTACAGCCGCAACTTCAGCACGCTGGGGCAGCGCACCGCGCACTTCGACGGCTACGCCACCGCCGACGCCTATGTGAAGTGGCACACCGGCGCCGCCGACGACTGGACGCTGGGCGTGCAGAACCTCGCCAACAAGCAGTACATCAACTACGTCTCGCAGACCGTCGGCGACGACGACTCCTATTACGCCGGCCGCGGCCGCGTGGTCTCGCTGACCTGGCAGCAGGCGTTTTGAACCAGGCCGATGCCACGGATGCGGCCAAACCCTGGCGCCTGCGCGGGCGAGCGCGCCAGTGGGTGCAGCGGCTGCACCTGTGGCTGGGCCTCAGCGTGGGCGTGGCGTATGCGCTGATCGCGCTCAGCGGCAGCGCGCTGGCGTGGCAGAAACCGTGGCTGCGGACCGCCTACCCGCAACTGGCCGGGCACGCGCTGCCCGACGCCGCGCAGCGCGCCGATGTGCTTGCGCGCATCCCGGCGCAATGGCCGGCGCAGGGCCTGCGCGCGGTCGACCTGCCGCTGGACGGCCTGCCGGTCTGGCAGCTGTATTTCGCCGACGGTACCCGCCGCTATGTCGATCCGGCCAGCGGCGAACTGCTGCTGACCCGCCCGCCGCGTGGCGACCTGCTTGGCGTGCTCTACGACTGGCACTTGCACCTGCTCGCCGGCAAGACCGGCGAGGAAGTGCTGGGCGTGCTGGGCTGGCTGGTGCTGTGCCTGCTGGTATCCGGGCCGCTGCTGTGGTGGCCGGGGCGACGCAACCTCGGCGCCAGCCTGCGCCCGCACGCGCAACCGCTCACGCGGCGCTGGCTGAGCTGGCATCGCAGCGCGGGCGTGCTGACCTGGCCGCTGATCGTGCTGGTCAGCCTCACCGGCACGCTGATGATCTACGGCGCTGGCACCGGCCGGCTGCTGCGCGCCGTGTTTGCGGACCCGCCGCCCCCGCCGCGGCCGGCGGCCATCGCCTGGCGCGACGCACCGATCGACTGGGCCGCGGTGCTGGATGCGGCGCAGCGCGCCCTGCCGGGCGCCGCCCTGCACCGCGTGGCGCTGCCGCAGGAGCGCGATGGCCAGGTGGCGATCCGCGCGCAGGCGCCGGGCGAATGGCACCAGGTCGGGCGCAGCACGGTCTGGCTCGATCCCTGGTCCGCCACCGTGCGGGGCCGCTACGACGCCACCGCCGATGGACTCGGCACGCGCATCAACCAAGCAGTCTACCCGCTGCATTCCGGCGGCGTCGGCGGCACGCCGTGGCGCATGCTGGTGACCGCGGCCGGCGTGCTGCCGGCATTCTTCCTGGTGACCGGCTTCCTGTTCTGGCGTGCGCGCCAGCGTCGGCGCTGAGCGCCGGCGCCGTTACAATGGCCGGATGCGCATCGGCCCCTACCTTATCGACCCACCGGTGTTGCTGGCCCCCATGGCCGGCGTCACCGACAAACCGTTCCGCCTGTTGTGCAAGCAGTTGGGCGCCGGCCTGGCCGCCTCGGAAATGACCAGCGCCGACCCCAGCCTGTGGCAGACGCGCAAGTCGCTCAAGCGGATGGATCACGCCGGCGAACCGGACCCGGTCAGCGTACAGATCGCCGGCCACGACCCGGCCATGCTGGCCGAGGCCGCACGCTACAACGTCGCCAACGGCGCGCAGATCATCGACATCAACATGGGCTGCCCGGCCAAGAAGGTGTGCAACGTGTGGGCCGGCTCTGCGCTGCTGCAGGACGAGCCGCTGGTGGCGCGCATCGTCAAGGCGGTGGTCGACGCGGTGGAGGTACCGGTGACGCTGAAGATCCGCACCGGCTGGGACCGCGACCACAGGAATGCACTGAACATCGCACGCATCGCCGAGGACGCCGGCATCGCCGCGCTGGCCGTGCATGGACGCACCCGCGCGGACAAGTACGAGGGCGAGGCCGAATACGCCACCATCGCGGCGGTGAAAACCGCCGTGCGCATTCCGGTCATCGCCAACGGCGACATCACCACGCCGCAGAAGGCGCGTCAGGTGCTGGACGCGACCGGCGCCGACGCGCTGATGATCGGTCGCGGCGCGCAGGGCCGGCCCTGGATCTTCCGCGAGATCGCGCACTACCTGGCTACCGGCGAACTGCTGGCCGAACCCGAACCGGCCGAGGTCGCCGCGACCCTGCTCGGCCACCTCGAACACCTGCACGCGTTCTACGGCGAACAGGCCGGCGTACGCATCGCGCGCAAGCACCTGGGCTGGTACGCGAAGGATCGGCCGGAGAACGCCGCGTTCCGCCAGGTGGTCAACCGCGCCGAAACCGCCGGCGAACAGCTGCGACTTACCCGCGATTACTTCACCGCGCTGGCTAACGGCCTGGCCATGGCGGCCTGAGCCCGGGCCGGCTCGCGCGTCTTTTTTCAGGCGGCTTCCAGCCGATGCGGCATCAGCGCCGCCAGGCGCAACCGCGGCGGCAATTCGGCCCGTACCGCACCGCGATGGCCGAGCAGGCGCAGCGCGCCGTCCGCGTCCTCCGTCAGCACGGAGAGGCTCTCCACCCCGTCGCCATCGCTCGCGCAGACCAGGCCGTCGCGCTGGATCAGCGCCGCGCGACGGATGCCCGCAGAGAATGCCGTCGAGCCGGCGCCGCGCGAGATTCAGCCACCGCTTGCAGCTCGGCAGGCGGTAGTCGATCCGGTCGCCCAAGGCCTCCCGCTGGCCACCGCACTGGTTGATGTTGTCGTAGTCGTCGCGGTGGCTCACCGGCAGGCGGCCGTCCACGGTGACATGCACCATGCGCCGGCGCACCCGCAGGCCCGGCACCAGTGGGCGCCGTGCGTTTCACGCCGCCGCCTGCTCGCGCTGCAGGTAGCGCTGGCGCTTGCGCGGTCGCAGCTGCTCCAGGTCCACCTCGATCAGGCCGTCGATGGAACCGCTGAAATCCGGGTCCACGCCGAAGGCGAGGAAGCGCGCGCCGCCGGGTTCGCACAGTTCGGTGTACTGCTTGTACAGCGTCGGCACCGAGGTGCCGAGCCGGGCCAGCGCGGCCTTCATCGCGTCGAACGCGGCGGCAATGTCGAGGCCGTCGAAGGTCGGCGCCGGCGTCGCAAAGGCGAACGGTCGGCGCGCGCTGGCCAGCGCCAGTTCGCTGCCGTAGAAACGCTGGTAGTAGCCGACCACCTGCTCGCTGGCATGCCGCGGCAACGCCGCGCTGATGGACACCGCGCCGTAGAGGTAGCGCACGCCCGGATGGCGCTGCAGGTAGGCGCCGATGCCTTGCCACAGGTAATCGAGACTGCGGCTGCCCCAGTAGTCCGGCACCACGAAGCTGCGGCCCAGTTCCAGTCCCGCCGCCAGCCGCGGCACGGCTGCATCGGCGTAGCGGAACAGCGAGGCGGTGTACAGGCCGGCCAGACCGGCGCGAGCCAGCGCCTCGGCGCCGCGCATCACGCGGTAGGCGCCGGCGATGCGGCCGGCCTGCGCGTCCCACACCAGGATGTGGTCGTAGCTGGCGTCGTAGCGGTCGAGGTCGCGGCTGCAGCCGGTGCCCTCGCCGACCTGGCGGAAGGTCAACTCGCGCAGGCGGCCGATCTCCTGCAGCAGCGCCGACCCGCCGGCATCGCGCGCCAGGCGGATCTGCTTGCCGTCGCTGGTGGCGCCGAGCAGTTCGGTCGCCTCGACGGCGCGCCGCAGTTCGCGCGCCCCGATGGGCGGCGCCAGCGGCAACGGGCCGGCAGGCGCGGTGGCCTGGGCGCGGCCGGCAGCATCCAGCGCGCGGCGGACGCGCCGCAGCACCGCGCGTTCGCCCTCGCCGGCGGCGATCGCCAGCGGCTTGCCCACGTGCAGGCGCAGCGGACGGCCGCGACGGGCGAACATCTCGCGCGCCAGCAACGCGGTCGACGCCGGCCGCCACAGCGCCGAGACGCCGTAGAACAGGGCGGAATTGCGCGCCTCGACGCGTACCGGCAGCACCGGCGCCGCCGCGCGCCGTGCAAAGCGCAGGAAGCCGGCGCGCCAGTGTGTGTCGCGCACGCCGCGCAGGCCCAGCCGCGACACTTCGCCGGCGGGAAACACGATCACGCACTCCCCCTCGCGCAGGACGCGCTCGACCCGGCGCAGGCTGGCCACGCCGGCGACGCCGCCGAACACGCGCACCGGCAGCAGCAGCTCCGCCAGCGGCTCCACCAGTGCCAGCACCTCGTTGGCGACCACCCGTACGTCGCGCCGCACGCGTCCCACCATGTCCAGCAGGGCCAGCGCATCGAGCGCGCCGCAAGGATGGTTGGCGACCACCAGCAGCGGCCCCTGCGCGGGTATGCGCGCCAGCGCGGCGGCATCGGCGTCGTAGCGCAGCTGGAGCTCACGCATACCCGCCTCGACGAAGGCCAGTCCGCGCAGATGCGCATGTTCGGCGTGGAACGCGTCGATCCGGTCGAGGCCCGACCAGCGCCCCCACCGCCGCAGCAAGGTCGCCGCGAGACGCCCGCGGCGGCCGCGGAACCAGTGCGGATAGCGCTGCCGCAAACGCTGCTCGATGGCTTGCATGTCGCGCCCCTCGCGTTGGCCTGCCGCCAGCTTGCAGAGCTCGCGCGACACCACGATTGCTCCAGTGCGACAGCGGCGTGACAGCCGCGGCGGCGAACCACTCCGTCACGACACGCAGGCCATGCCTGCGTTAGGCTCGGGATTGTCGTGCCTGCGCCTGGCCATTCGAGGAGCCCCGATGAGAAAACGTCTGTGGCCGCTGTGCCTGTTCTCCCTGCTGGCACTGATGTCCGTCAGCGGAGTCCGCGCCGCCGGCCAGACCGTCAAGGTCTACCCGATCGCCGCCGGCACCGCCGCGACGGTAACGCCCGCCATCGAACTCAAACGTGCGAACCAGCCGCTGCTGGTCGGAGTGAAGGTCGCGCCGCCGTTCGTGATCGAGGACCACGGCCACTACAGCGGCCTGGCGATCGACCTGTGGCAGGAGATCGCCGCCGACCACGGCTGGAAATACGCCTACCAGCCTTACGATCTGGACGGTTTGCTGCAGGCCGTCAGCGACAGCAAGGTGGACGTGGCGCTGGGCGCGATCACCGCCACCGCCGCGCGCGAGCAGCACATGGACTTCGCCCACCCGATCATCAGCTCCGGGCTGGCCCTGGCGGTGCGCGGCGGGCAGACCGCCGGCTGGCTGGCGGTGGCGCAGGCACTGGTGTCGCCAGCCTTCCTCAAGGTGATCGGCTCGCTGGCCCTGCTGTTGCTGGTGGTCGGCTTCCTGGTCTGGCTGCTCGAACACAAGCGCAACCCGGAGCAATTCGGCGGCAGCCGCGGCCAGGGCATCTTCTCCGGCTTCTGGTGGGCAATGGTCACCATGACCACGGTCGGCTACGGCGACACCGCGCCGCGCACGGTCGGCGGGCGCATCATCGGTCTGGTGTGGATGCTGGCGGCGCTGCTCATCGTGTCGTTCTTTACCGCGGCGATCACCAGCGCGCTGACCGTCGGCCAGCTCAGCGAACGCATCCGCAGCGCCGCCGACCTCGGTGGCATGCGCATCGCCAGCCTGCCTGGCAGCACCAGCGCCGCCTGGCTCGACCGCCAACAGCTCGATTACACCAGGGCCCGCGACGTCGATGCCGCGCTGGCCGAGCTGGCCGCCGGGCGCGTCGATGCGGTGGTCTATGACGAGCCGCTGCTGCGCTGGGATATCCGCCGGCACTATCGCGGCCAGCTGAAGGTGTTGCCCCTGCTGCTGGAACGACAGGACTATGCTTTCGCCCTGCCCACCGGCAGCCGGCTGCGCGAACCGATCGACACCTCGCTGCTGCAGCGGATCAACGCGCCGAACTGGCCGCAGCGGCTGGATAACGCCTTCGGCGCGACCGGCCCATGACCGGGCCGGTGCGTGAAGCTGGCCCGTTCGGCCGTCCAGACGGCTGAACCGCACCCCACCCCCGCCGCAGTCCCGGGGCGGGGAAGCTGCAAAGTCGAAGTGGTCGATGTATCATGCCCGACCTCTTTTATCTTTCTATCCGTACAAAGGGATATAAACCGCGATGTCCAATTACCTGTTCACCTCCGAATCGGTCTCCGAAGGCCATCCGGACAAGGTCGCCGACCAGATCTCCGACGCCGTGCTCGACCTGATCGGCAAGCAGTCGCCCGACATCAACCAGGGCGTGGACCGCAAGAAGCCGGAAGACCAGGGCGCGGGCGACCAGGGCCTGATGTTCGGCTACGCCACCAACGAAACCAAGACCTTCATGCCGGCGGCGATCCACTTCTCGCATCGCCTGGTCGAGCAGCAGGCCAAGGTGCGCAAGCAGAAGAACTCGCCGCTGCCGTGGCTGCGCCCGGACGCCAAGAGCCAGGTCACCCTGCGCTACGAGAATGGCAAGGCCGTGGCGATCGACGCGGTGGTGCTGTCGACCCAGCACGACCCGGGCGTGAAGCAGAAGGATCTGATCGAGGCCGTGCGCGAAACCATCCTCAAGCCGGTGCTGCCGGCGAAGTGGCTGCACAAGGGCACCAAGTTCCACATCAACCCGACCGGCAAGTTCGTGATCGGCGGCCCGGTGGGCGACTGCGGCCTGACCGGCCGCAAGATCATCGTCGACCCCTACGGCGGCTGGGCCCGCCATGGCGGCGGCGCCTTCTCCGGCAAGGACCCGTCCAAGGTCGACCGTTCGGCCGCCTACGCCGCGCGCTACGTGGCCAAGAACATCGTGGCTGCCGGCATCGCCGACCGCTGCGAGGTGCAGGTCAGCTACGCGATCGGCGTGGCGCACCCCACCTCGATCTCGGTCACCACCTTCGGCACCGGCAAGATCAGCGACGAGAAGATCGAGAAGCTGATCCGCAAGCACTTCGACCTGCGCCCGTACGGCATCCTGCAGATGCTCGACCTGATCCACCCGATGTACCAGCAGACCGCCAGCTACGGCCATTTCGGCCGCACCCCGGTGCAGCTGAAGGACGCCAGCGGCAAGGCCTTCACCGCGTTCTCGTGGGAGAAGACCGACCGTGCCGAGGCGCTGCGCAAGGATGCGAAGCTGAAGTAAGCCGCCGACGGCGCGCGACACGCTACACGAAACGGGCCGCCTCGCGCGGCCCGTTTTGGTTGGGCGAGCGATCACTTCATAAACCGGCTGCCTGCTCGAAACGCCGTACCAGCTCGCGCTGTCGCGCTGGCGCCGCGGCCAGCGATTGCCGCGCGCGCTTCTTCCAGCCGGCGCCACGTCCGGCCAGATCTCGCCACGCATCCAGCAACAGCGCCGGCGCGCGTTCCAGGTGCCAGTCGATCAAGGCAAGCGCCTGGCCGATATCCTTGTTGTACTTCGGGTGCCGCGCGCCCCGTTCGGCCGCCACCAGCAACTTGTGCAAGCCATAACGTGCGGGATCGGGCAGGTTCACCAGGCAGGCATCGGCCATGTCCAGCAGCACGGCCTGGCCCGGCTGCTCCAGCAGATAATCGAGAAACTTCAGCGGCACCAAGGCCACGCCCAAATCGGGCGCATGCACCTCGTCACGCTTGCGCCGCGGCACGGTCAGGAAGTCGATGCGCAGATCCGGCTCCCGCTCGCTGACGTACTGACTGGCGAAACCGCGGCGGCCGCCCAGCGCCGGCAGAAAGCCCATCTGCAGCGATCTCAACGCATCCGGCATGTCCGTCTTCAGATCGGCCGGAAGCGCCACCGCCACGTCGCCGCCCGGGCCGGCATGGGCGAAATCCAGATCCAGCGTGCGTGTACCCTCACCCCAGGCCACGCCCAATTGGTTGCCCATGGCGAGAAACGCATGCGTGCCCACCAGCAACCCGCCGGCGCGGAAGAACTGGTAGTCGGCGAAGCGCTTGACGATGCGGAACGGCTTGGCCGGCGTCGGCAGGTTGCCGTGCGCCACCGCCGCGCGCGCCTGCCGCGTCACCGCCTCCAGCGCCGGCGCGGGACGGTCGCGCGCCCGTTCGATCGCCGCGATCTGCGGGCCTTCCGGCCCCAGGTAATACTCGCGCTTGCGGCCGTCGATCTCCTTGAACTGCCAGTACGCGTAGCGCCGGCCCTTGATCGTCTTCCAGCCCACCGTGCCGGTCAGCGATGCTGGCGAACGCAGCGCCTCGGCCACCTGCACCAGCTCTTGCAGCTCGGCGTAGGCAGTTTGCGCGGCGGCGGGAAGTTCGCGGTACAGGGCCATGGCAGCGCTCCGGAAGGTTGTTCGGTTATACCACTCGAAGACGATGAGTGGTATAACCCGCGCATCCCCCTTTACGCCCAACGGACGACCGCAGCATGCGCCTCGAACACCTGCTCGACGACATCGATCGCGACACGCTGATCGAGCTTTTCGGCGGCGCCCCGCTGGCCGCGGTCGAAGCCGCGCCGAGCGAGAGGAACGGCAAGCCCTGCGTGCATTGCCTGGTGCGCAAGCGTGCCGCGGAAATCGCCATCGAGAATTCCGAAGCCGTCGCGCTGGCCTGGCTGCAAGATGCCCGCGCGCGGGCGGAAGGTGCACCGTGACCGTCGTTCGCTGCTCGCAGAAACTGTTGAAGCGCCTGCGCCCGCCACCCGCGCCGCCGGAACCGCCACCCGCCGGCAATCCGCTGGGCGAATGGTATGCGGATATCGACTTCATCGACCGGCGGCCGTTCGCGCTGCTGATGAACGCGGCCACCGGGGTCGTGCTGGTGCTGCCGGCCCGTGCGGCTGACCTGAAACGCTTGCACGACATGGCAGCCGAGCAACTCCGCTTCCTGTTCGCCGCGTGCGGCATCGGCGGCGCGCTTGCCGAGGCGGAGTTTGACGCATGGCGATTGCCACCGGCCTTCGCGCGCAACACGAACCGCAGCCTGGTCGCCTCGATGAACCAGCGCAAATACGAGGCGTGGACCCAGTTTGCCTGGAATCGCCTCACCGCATTCGAGGTGGCCCTGCGCATGCTGGAGACCCCGTTCTCGCGCAAGGACCTGGGCCGCGACTTTCATTTCGCCGCAGATCTCTTGCGCCAACGGCTGTCGCCGGCGGCGGTCATCCTTCCGCCGCCCGCACCCCGACAGGTGCATTGACACCGCATCTCTTGCGGGAGGCCAGCGCCACACCTTCAGCCGCTACAATGCGCGGATGTCCCTGATCCAACTGCAACGCGTCGACTTCAGCATCGGCGGCCCGCTCCTGCTCGAACATGTCGATCTGTCGATCGAGGCGAACGAGCGGGTGTGCATCGTCGGCCGCAACGGCGAAGGCAAGTCCACCCTGATGAAGCTGATCGCCGGCGAGCTGCACGCCGACGACGGCGAGGTGCGCGTGCAGAACGGCATCGTGGTGGCGCGCATGGCGCAGGAGGTGCCGCAGGGCACCGCCGGCAGCGTGTTCGACGTGGTCGCCGAAGGGCTGGGCGACCTCGGCCGACTGCTCGCGCGTTACCATCACCTGCTCAATGAAGGCGACTTCGACGCGCTCGGCGACGTGCAGCACCAGATCGAGGCGCAGCACGGCTGGGACCTGGACCGCCGGGTCAGCGACGTGCTGAGCCAGCTGGAACTGCCCGGCGAGACCGACTTCGCCGCGTTGTCCGGCGGCATGAAGCGCCGCGTGCTGCTGGCCCAGGCGCTGGTGCGCAAGCCCGACGTGCTGCTGCTGGACGAGCCGACCAACCATCTCGACATCGAGGCGATCGGCTGGCTGGAGGGTTTCCTGAAGTCCTTCCCCGGCAGCATCGTGTTCGTCACCCACGACCGCGCCTTCCTGCGCGCGCTGGCCACGCGCATCGTCGAGATCGACCGCGGACAGCTCACCGACTGGCCCGGCGACTACGACAATTACCTGCGCCGTCGCGAGGAACGCCTGCACGCCGAGGCGCAGGCGAACGCACTGTTCGACAAGAAGCTGGCGCAGGAAGAAGTGTGGATCCGCCAGGGCATCAAGGCCCGGCGCACCCGCAACGAGGGCCGCGTGCGCGCGCTGAAGGCGCTGCGCGTGGAACGCGCGCAGCGGCGCGAGCTGGGCGGCAACGTGAAGATGACCGCGGCCAACGCGCAGGCCTCGGGCAAGAAGGTGATCGACCTCCGGCACGTGCACCAGGCCTACGGCGGCCGCGTGCTGATCGACGACCTCACCACCACCGTGATGCGCGGCGACCGCATCGGCATCATCGGCCCGAATGGCGCCGGCAAGAGCACGCTCCTGAAGATCATGCTGGGCGAACTGAAGCCGCAACGCGGCAGCGCCGAGCTCGGCACTGGCATCCAGGTCGCCTACTTCGACCAGCACCGCCTGCAGCTCAACGACCAGCTCAACGCGCTGGACAACGTGGCCGAGGGCCGCGAGTACATCGAGCTCAACGGATCGCGCAAGCACATCATCGGCTACCTGCAGGACTTCCTGTTCTCGCCCGAGCGTGCACGCGCGCCGATCACCCGCCTGTCCGGCGGCGAGCGCAACCGCCTGCTGCTGGCCAAGCTGTTCGCGCAGCCGTCCAACCTGCTGGTGATGGACGAACCGACCAACGACCTCGACGTCGAGACACTGGAGCTGCTGGAAGAACTGCTGACCGACTACCAGGGCACCCTGCTGCTGGTCTCGCACGACCGCGCCTTCCTCGACAACGTGGTCTCCAGCACGCTGGTGCTGGAAGGCGACGGCCGGGTCGGCGAATACGTGGGCGGCTACAGCGACTGGCTGCGCCAGCGCCCGGCGCCGCGCGGCACAACCGCCGGCAACAAGCCGGCCGCCGCCCCCGCCGCCGCTCCGGCCGCACCCGCCGCAGCGAAGCGCAAGCGCAGCTTCAAGGAGCAGCACGAACTGGAGCAGCTGCCCGGCCGCATCGAGCAACTGGAAACCGACATCGCCGCGCGCACCGCCGCAATGGCCGACCCGACCTTCTTCCAGCAGGACAGCGCGGACATCGTCAAGGCGAACGAGGCGCTGGTGAAGTTGCAGGCCGAACTGGATGCAGTCTACGCGCGCTGGTCGGAATTGGATGGCTGAGCGAAGCAGGAGTGAGCACAGAGCAGAGACCTCCCGCTCATGTGCTTTCTCTCGTTTCTCAATCCTCTCCACTCACTTCTCGCCCTTTCTCCCGGCGTATCATCCGTGGATCACTCCCACGGACTACCACCCATGTACACGCTCTACTACGCCCCCGGCTCGGCCAACCTGCTCGTGCACCTGGCCCTGCTGGAAATCGGCGCGCCGCACGAACTCAAGCGCGTCGACCTCGACAAGGGCGAGCAGCGCAGCGCCGCGTATCTGGCGATCAACCCCAACGGTGTGGTGCCGACGCTGCTGGTCGACGGCGTGCCGCACGGCGAAGCCGCCGCGCTGGCGATGCTGCTGACCGAACGGCACCCCGACGCGGCGCTGGCGCCGGCCCCCGGCAGTGCGCAGCGTGCGGACTTCCTGCAGTGGATGCTGTACCTGGCCAACAACCTGCAACCGCTGTTCCGCCAGTGGTTCTATCCCGGCGAACACCTGCCGGAAGGCGCCGACACGATCAAGCAGGCTGCGCGCGCCGGCATCGAAAAATGCTGGACGAAGATCGACGCCCACCTCGCCGCGCATGGCCCGTACATGCTCGGCGAGCACTTCAGCATGGTCGACCTGTACGCCCTGATGCTGATGCGCTGGTCGCGCAACATGCCCAAGCCGGCCACCGAGTGGCCGCAGCTGGCGGCGCTGGCCACGCGCCTGAAGGCGCGACCGTCGTGGAAGCAGGTGTGCGACGCCGAAGGCCTGGTCGAGTGGGCCTGAACGCATGAGCGAAGCCCCCGGCGCGGGCGCCTGGGCCGTCTACCTGCTCGAATGCGCCGACGGCCGCGTCTACACCGGCATCGCCCGCGACCCCGAACA
>ERZ778019.3338-NODE-3338-length-12114-cov-20.089974_pt1 | contig 12114 bp, 10 predicted proteins | sample MGYA00375749_ERZ778019 | MGnify/ENA primary metagenome ERZ778019 (study PRJEB29350, sample SAMN05389821) | bioreactor metagenome | isolation source: Ammonium sulfate bioreactor | place: South Africa: University of Cape Town | collected 2014-03-17 ... | reverse complement strand
GCATGGCCGGGATGATCATCGAGCGACGCGACCAGGTCTTGATGACGTTCTTCGTTCCCGCTTCGTTCTGCACGACGACCTTGCGAAGCAGGTGCTCGTCGACGAAGGGGCCCTTCTTGAGACTGCGTGGCATCTTCTGTTCCTACCTACTTGCGCTTCTTGCCGGCGTTGCGACGGCGAACGATGTACTTGTCGCTTTCCTTGTTGGCGTGGCGGGTGCGACCCTCTGCCTGCCCCCACGGCGACACCGGGTGACGACCACCGGAGGTCTTGCCCTCACCACCACCGTGCGGGTGGTCGACCGGGTTCATGGCGACACCACGGACGGTCGGGCGCTTGCCCTTCCACCGCATGCGGCCTGCCTTGCCCCAGTTGATGTTCGAGTGGTCGGAGTTGCCGACCTCACCGATCGTGGCGCGGCAGCGCACGTCGACGTTGCGGATCTCGCCGGACGGCAGGCGGAGCTGCGCGTACGGGCCGTCCTTGGCCACCAGCTGCACCTTGGCACCGGCGGACCGGGCCATCTTGGCGCCGCCACCGGGCCGGAGCTCGATCGCGTGGATCACGGTACCGGTGGGGATGTTGCGCAGCGGCAGGTTGTTGCCCACCTTGATGTCGGCCTTGGGGCCGGCCTCGACGCTGTCGCCCTGCTTCAGCTTGTCCGGCGCGATGATGTAGCGCTTCTCGCCGTCCGCGTAGTGCAGGAGCGCGATCCGCGAGGTGCGGTTCGGGTCGTACTCGATCTCGGCGACCTTGGCCGGCACGCCGTCCTTGTCGTTCCGGCGGAAGTCGATCAGCCGGTACGCGCGCTTGTGGCCACCGCCCTGGTGGCGGGTGGTGATGCGCCCGTGTGCGTTGCGACCGCCCTTGCTGTGCAGGGGACGGATCAGCGACTTCTCCGGCGTGGACCGAGTGATCTCGGCGAAGTCGGAGACGCTGGAGCCGCGGCGGCCCGGGGTCGTCGGCTTGTACTTACGAATGCCCATGTCTACTTACGTCCCTTCAGCTCGCCCGGCCGCCGAAGACGTCGATCGTGTTGCTCTCCTCGGAGAGCGTGACGATCGCGCGCTTCGTGTCCTTGCGCTTGCCGAATCCGGCACGGGAGCGCTTGCGCTTCCCGTTGCGGTTCAGGGTGTTGACGCTGAGCACCTTGACCCCGAACACCTTCTCGACAGCGATCTTGATCTGCGTCTTGTTGGCGTCGGGGCGGACGACGAAGGTGTACTGGCGCTCCTCGAGCAGCCCGTAGCTCTTCTCCGAGACCACCGGCGCCAGCAGGATGTCGCGCGGATCGGGGATCACTTGGTGTCCTCCTTACGCTGCGACGGCGGCAGCTGGAAGCCGGCGGCTTCCGCGGCCTCGGCGGTGGTGAACCAGACCTCCGCCACGGTGCGGGCGTAGAACGAGCTGCCCGGAACGTGGTAGAGCATCGAGTCGGCGTTGCCCTTGACGGGGAAGCCCTCGGGCTGCGATCCGTCGGCGAGCGGGGCGTGGCTGTCGGCGCCGAAGTCGGCGACGGGCTCGGCCGCGGCCGGAGCCTTGGCCAGACCCACGGTCTCGCTCTCCCGCGCGGTGGCCTTCACGGAGCCCTTGGGGGCCGCGATAGGGCCGGCCAGGAACTCGTCGAACGCGGCCTGCGTGAACACGACGACGTCGTTGACGAGCACGTCGTAGGTGTTGAGCTGACCGGGCTCGATCAGGTGCGCGGTGGGGAGGTTGCGCAGGCTCAGCCAGCCGGTCACGTCGTCGCGGTCGAGGACCACGAGCGCGCGGGTGGCGGCGTCACCGGCCACCTCGGCGAGCGCGGTGCGCGCGGCCTTGGTGGAGGGGGTGTCACCCGTGACGATCGACGGCACGACGTGCACGAGGCCGGCACGCGCCCGGTCGGAGAGGGCACCGCGCAGGGCGGCGGCCTTCATCTTCTTGGGCGTCTTCTGCGTGTAGTCCCGGGGCGTGGGGCCGTGCGAGATGCCACCACCGGCGAACTGCGGCGCGCGGGTGGAGCCCTGACGGGCGCGACCGGTGCCCTTCTGCCGGTACGGCTTCTTGCCGCCACCGCTGACCTCGGAACGGGTCTTGGTGTCGTGCGTGCCCTGGCGGGCGGCCGCGAGCTGGGCCGTGACCACCTGGTGCATCAGCGCGATGTTCGCGGTCACGTCGAAGACGTGCGCGGGAAGTTCGACCTTCGTGGTGCTCATGCCTTGACACCCGCCTTCGCGGCCGACTTGACGAACAGGAGGCCACCGCGGACACCGGGAACGGCGCCCTTGATCAGCAGCAGGCCGCGCTCGGCGTCCACGCGGTGCACCGTGAGGTTCTGCGTGGTGACGCGGGCGACGCCCATGCGGCCGGCCATCCGGAGGCCCTTGAAGACCCGGCCCGGGGTGGCGCAGCCGCCGATGGAGCCCGGCGAGCGGTGCTTGCGCTGCACACCGTGGCTGGCGCCGAGGCCGTGGAAGCCGTGGCGCTTCATGACGCCCGCGGTGCCCTTGCCCTTGCTGGTGCCGACGACGTCGACAACGGCACCGGCCTCGAACACCTCGGCGGTGATCTCCTGGCCGACGGTGTACTCACCGGCGTCGGTGGTGCGCAGCTCGACCAGGTGCCGGCGCGGCGTGGTGCCCGCCTTGGCGAAGTGGCCGCTGCGCGGCTTGTTGACCCTGCGCGGGTCGATGGCCCCGTAGGCGAACTGGACGGCGACGTAGCCGTCCTTCTCCTCGCTACGGATCTGGGTCACCACGTTCGGGCCCGCCTGGACCACGGTGACCGGGACCACCCGGTTGTTCTCGTCGAAGACCTGGGTCATCCCGAGCTTGGTGCCCAGGATCCCGGTGATCTGCCTTTCGCTCATGAGTTCCGTCAGCCCTACTGGATGTTCACGTCGACGCTGGCCGGAAGGTCGATGCGCATGAGCGCGTCGACCGTCTTGGGCGTCGGGTCGAGGATGTCGATCAGCCGCTTGTGCGTGCGCATCTCGAAGTGCTCACGCGAGTCCTTGTACTTGTGCGGCGAACGAATGACGCAGTAGATGTTCTTCTCCGTCGGCAGCGGCACCGGCCCGACGACCCGAGCGCCCGTACGCGTGACCGTCTCAACGATCTTGCGCGCGGAGGCGTCGATGGCCTCGTGGTCATAGGCCTTCAGCCTGATGCGGATCTTTTGTCCCGCCATGGTCGTCGGTCGTCCTCTTCTTCCTGCCGCTCGTGTACGCGTGCTCCTGGGGGAGGCACACGGGGGCTTTGGCAGCCCTGCCGTGGTGGCTCCGGTCCACGAGGTCGGGCGTGTCGCCCTACTGCCGTCAGACCGGTCCCCCGGAACCTCCGCGCCCCCCGGAGGGGCCGCTCTAGCTCAGGGGCTCACGCCAAGGCCGGTGCGTCCATAGAACGCACCGGCCTCGACGCGCAACCCGTCAAGGATGCCATATCGCGATACGGCACCCCCGACCGGGGGGTGTTACTTGTTGATCTTGATGACCTGGCCGGCGCCGACGGTCCGTCCACCCTCACGGATGGCGAACTGCAGGCCCTCCTCCATGGCGATCGGCTGGATCAGCTTCACGTCCATGGTGGTGTTGTCGCCGGGCATGACCATCTCGGTGCCGCTGGGCAGCGTCACGACGCCGGTGACGTCCGTCGTCCGGAAGTAGAACTGGGGACGGTAGTTGTTGAAGAACGGCGTGTGCCGGCCACCCTCGTCCTTGGACAGGATGTAGACCTGGCCTTCGAACTCGGTGTGCGGCGTGGTGGTGCCGGGCTTGACGATGACCATGCCGCGCTCGACCTGCTCGCGCTTGACGCCGCGGAGCAGCAGCGCCGCGTTGTCGCCGGCACGACCCTCGTCGAGGAACTTCTTGAACATCTCGATGGACGTGGTGGTGGTCTTGAACGACTTCTCGCGGATGCCGACGACCTCCACCTCCTCGTTCACCTTGACGATGCCGCGCTCGATGCGGCCGGTGACGACGGTGCCACGACCCGAGATCGTGAAGACGTCCTCGACGGGCATGAGGAACGGCTTCTCGACGTCGCGCTCCGGCTCCGGGATCGACTCGTCGACCGCGTCCATGAGCTCCATGAGCTTGTCGGCCCACTCCTGGTCGCCCTCGAGCGCCTTGAGCGCCGAGACACGGACGATCGGGAGGTCGTCGCCCGGGTACTCCTGCGACGACAGCAGCTCGCGGACCTCGAGCTCGACGAGCTCCAGGATCTCCTCGTCGTCCACCATGTCGGCCTTGTTCAGCGCGACGACGATGTACGGCACGCCGACCTGGCGGGCGAGCAGCACGTGCTCACGCGTCTGGGGCATGGGGCCGTCGGTGGCGGCGACCACGAGGATGGCGCCGTCCATCTGGGCCGCACCGGTGATCATGTTCTTGATGTAGTCGGCGTGCCCGGGGCAGTCGACGTGCGCGTAGTGGCGCTTCTCGGTCTGGTACTCGACGTGCGCGATCGAGATCGTGATGCCGCGCTGACGCTCCTCGGGAGCCTTGTCGATCTGGTCGAACGCCGACGCGTCGTTCAGCGTCGGGAACTTGTCGTGCAGAACCTTGGTGATGGCCGCCGTCAGCGTGGTCTTACCGTGGTCGATGTGACCGATGGTGCCGATGTTGACGTGCGGCTTGGTCCGCTCGAACTTCGCCTTCGCCACTGGGGGATCCTCCTGGACTGGTACGTGTCCGTCGTGCTGACGGCAGGTCTGTGGGTGGTGCCGGGACGATTGTCCCGGTCACCGACCGCGGGCCCCCGGGAGGGGGGCCCACGGCGGCGCGGGTCTTACTCGCCCGTGGCCTTGGCGATGATCTCCTTGGCCACGTTGGTCGGGACCTCCGCGTAGGAGTCGAAGACCATGGTGTAGTTCGCCCGGCCCTGGGTCCGCGACCGGAGGTCGCCGACGTAGCCGAACATTTCCGACAGCGGGACGAGCGCCTTGACGATCCGGGCGCCGGCCCGCTCCTCCATGGCCTGGATCTGACCACGGCGGGAGTTCAGGTCGCCGATCACATCGCCCATGTAGTCCTCGGGCGTGGTGACCTCGACGGCCATCATCGGCTCGAGCAGGGCCGGGTTGGCCTTGCGCGCAGCCTCCTTGAGAGCCATCGAGCCGGCGACCTTGAACGCCATCTCCGACGAGTCGACCTCGTGGTACTGACCGTCGAGCAGCGTCAGCTTGATGCCGGTCAGCGGGTAGCCCGCGATGACGCCGTACTGCATGGCGTCCTGCGCACCCGCGTCCACGGACGGGATGTACTCCCGCGGGATGCGGCCACCGGAGACCTTGTTGTCGAACTCGTACAGCGCACCGTCGGCCGTGTCGAGCGGCTCGAGCTTGATGATGACGCGGGCGAACTGGCCCGAACCACCGGTCTGCTTCTTGTGCGTGTACTCGTACTTGTCGACCGTGTTCCGGATGGTCTCGCGGTAGGCCACCTGCGGCTTACCGATGTTGGCCTCGACCTTGTAGTCGGTCTTCATCCGGTTGACCAGCACCTCGAGGTGCAGCTCGCCCATGCCGGCGAGGATGGTCTGGCCACTCTCGTCGTCCTGGGAGACCTGGAAGGTGGGGTCCTCCTCGGCCAGCTTCTGGATCGCGATGCCCAGCTTCTCCTGGTCGGCCTTGGTCTTGGGCTCCACCGCGACCTGGATCACCGGGTCCGGGAACGACATCGACTCGAGGACGATGGGGTTCTGCGGGTCCGACAGCGTCTCGCCGGTGGTGGTGTCCTTGAGCCCGGTGACCGCGTAGATGTGGCCGGCCTGGGCCTCGTCGACCGGGTTCTCCTTGTTGGACTGCATCTGGAAGAACTTCCCGATGCGTTCCTTGCGGTCCTTGGTCGAGTTGATGACCTGGGCGCCCGCGGCGACCTTGCCCGAGTAGACCCGGATGTAGGTGAGCTTGCCGAAGAACGGGTGTGCGGCGATCTTGAACGCGAGGGCTGAGAACGGCTCGCTGACGTCGGGCTTGCGGCTCGCGGCCGTCTCGCCGTCCTGCAGCGTGCCCTCGACCGGCGGGACGTCCAGCGGCGACGGCAGGTAGTCGATGACCGCGTCGAGCATGGGCTGGACGCCCTTGTTCTTGTACGCGGAACCGCAGAGCACCGGGTAGGCCGCACGATCGTTCACGATCTTGCGGATGCCGTGCTTGATCTGCTCGACCGTGAACTCCTCGCCACCGAGGTAGAGCTCCATGAGGTCGTCGTCGGTCTCGGCGACGGCCTCGACGAGGGCCAGCCGGTACTCGGCGGCCTTCTCGGCGAGATCGGCCGGGATCGCCTCGACGGTGTAGTCCTCACCGATCTTGACCTCGCCGCGCCACGTGAGCGCGCGCATCTCGACCAGGTCGACGACGCCGATGAAGTCGTTCTCGGAGCCGATCGGCAGCTGCAGCGGCAGCGGCTTGGCACCGAGACGGTCCTGGATCGTCTGCACGGTGAAGTAGAAGTCGGCGCCCAGCTTGTCCATCTTGTTGACGAAGCAGATGCGCGGGACGTCGTACTTGGTGGCCTGGCGCCAGACCTGCTCGGACTGGGGCTCGACACCTTCCTTGCCGTCGAAGACCGCGACCGCGCCGTCGAGGACGCGCAGCGAGCGCTCGACCTCGACCGTGAAGTCGACGTGACCCGGCGTGTCGATGATGTTGATCTGGTGGTTCTTCCAGAAGCAGGTGATCGCGGCGGACGTGATCGTGATGCCGCGCTTCTGCTCCTCCTCCATCCAGTCCATCGTCGCCGCACCGTCGTGCACCTCACCGATCTTGTAGTTCAGACCGGTGTAGAACAGGATGCGCTCGGTGGTGGTGGTCTTGCCGGCGTCGATGTGGGCCATGATGCCGATGTTGCGGACCTTGCCCAGGTCCTTCAGCACTTCTTGTGCTGCCACAGCTTCAGCTCTCCCTCGAGTTGGCGATCGACGGTCGGCCGGTCACCAGCGGTAGTGGGCGAAGGCCTTGTTGGACTCCGCCATCTTGTGCATGTCCTCGCGCCGCTTCACAGCAGCGCCCAGACCGTTGCTCGCGTCGAGGAGCTCGTTCATGAGCCGCTCGACCATGGTCTTCTCGCGACGCTGGCCGGCGTACGACACCAGCCAGCGCAGGCCCAGCGTGGTCTGCCGGACGGCGCGGACCTCGACGGGCACCTGGTACGTGGCGCCACCGACGCGGCGGCTGCGCACCTCCAGGGCCGGCTTGACGTTGTCCAGCGCGCGTTTGAGCGTGACGACCGGGTCGGCGCCGGTCTTCTCGCGGGTGCCCTCGAGGGCGGCGTAGACGATGCGCTCGGCGATCGAACGCTTGCCGTCCTTGAGGACCTTGTTCACCAGCTGGGTGACCAGCGGTGCACCGTAGACCGGGTCGGAGACCAGTGGACGCTTGGGAGCGGGACCCTTGCGAGGCATCAGCTCTTCTCCTTCTTCGCGCCGTACCGGCTGCGAGCCTGCTTGCGGTTCTTGACGCCCTGGGTGTCCAGCGACCCCCGGACGATCTTGTAACGGACGCCGGGAAGGTCCTTCACACGACCACCGCGGACCAGGACGATGGAGTGCTCCTGGAGGTTGTGGCCCTCACCCGGGATGTAGGCCGTGATCTCCATCTGGCTGCTCAGCTTGACGCGAGCGACCTTGCGAAGCGCGGAGTTCGGCTTCTTCGGCGTCGTGGTGTAGACGCGCGTGCACACCCCGCGGCGCTGGGGGCTTCCCTTGAGCGCGGCCGTCTTGGTCTTGGTGGCCTTGTCCTGACGGCCCTTGCGGACCAGCTGCTGGATCGTGGGCATGAACCGTCTACTTCTTCCCGTCGGCGTGCTGTGGCTTGTGGTGCTGGTCGTGCTGTGGGGAGACCGGTTGCACCGGCCGCCCTCCCCCGAGGTCGGGCGTGTCGCACCCCACGGGACTCACGACCGGGGATCGGGGAGACCTCACGGGTGAGCCTCAGGGGCCCGCATGCCCGACGAATCGACCGCAGGGCACACAGATCGGCCCGACCGAAGTCGAGCGCAAGACCACAGAGTACCCGCCCCGCGGAATGGGGGTCAAAACGGGTACTGGTCAGCACCTGCCGGTGAAGGCAGAGTGCCGCAACAGCGGGCGCGCCGCAAGGGACTCGCCGCCCTTCACCGCCAGATGGTCCCGTTCATCGCGGCTGACCACCCGTTCGTCGTGTTCACCTGACCTCCCTCCTGCCGCTCCGCCCCAGTGGCTACTTTCCGGTAGTGCATCTGCCCACATCCGCCGTCCGGCTGATGACGCGTGGCGTCGTCGCCCCCCTGCTCGGTCCCCGGCTGCCGCTGCCCGTCCGGCGCCGACTGCTGTCGGCCACGGGCCTCGGGCTGCCCCTGCCCCGCGGGACCCGCCGCAGCCGCACCTCGCTGGGCGGGGTGCCCACCCTGCGCGTGACCGCCGCCGACGCCATCGGGCCGCAGCAGGTGCTGTACCTGCACGGCGGCGGGTACATCAGCGGCTCCCCGGCGTCGCACCTCGCGCTGCTCGCCGGTCTCAGCCGGAGCGCGGGCGCCCCGGTGCACGCACCGGACTACCGGCTGGCCCCGGAACACCCGTTCCCGGCCGCCCTGGACGACGCAGTGGCGGCCTACCGCGCACTGCGCGCCGCGGGTCACCCGGCACGACGCATCGCGGTGGCCGGGGATTCCGCGGGTGGCGGGCTCACGATGAGCCTGCTGCTGCGCCTGCGCGCGCTCGGCGAGGAGCTCCCCGGATCGATCGGGCTCATCTCCCCCTGGCTCGACCTCGACCTGCGCTCCCCCGCCGTACAGGCCAACAGGGACACCGACGCGATGCTCGACCCGGACTGGCTCCCGCTGGCCGCCGAGGACTACCGGGCCGGCTCCGACGCCCCCGAGCTCCGCCCCCTGGAGGCGGACCTCGCGGGCCTGCCGCCGGTGCACGTCGTGGCCGGCGCCGACGAGGTCCTGGTCGGCGACGCCGACGCGTTCGTCGACCGGGCGAAGGCTGCCGGCGTCGAGGTGACCTACCGCCGCGAACCGGGCATGTGGCACGCCTACCTGGTCTTCGCCGGCCTGCTGGCCGAGGCCGACGTGGCGGTGGCCGAACTGGGAGCCGCATTCCGCTCAGACTGCACCCCCACCTGACGAACGACGAACGGGGCCGGCCACCTCCACGGGAGAGAGGTGACCGGCCCCGTCCAGGACCGTCTTCGAGCTCGGGCTACCTAGCGGTAGTCGCGGCCGAAGTCGTAGTCGTCCAGCGGCACCGCGGCACCGGTGCCCGTACCGAACACGTCGGGGCTGTAGTAGCCGTCGTCGTAGCTCGGCAGCGCGTAGGCGGCCGCGCGGGCCTCCTCCGTGGGCTGCACCTGGATGTTGCGGTACCGGCCGATCCCCGTACCGGCGGGGATCAGCTTTCCGATGATCACGTTCTCCTTGAGCCCGACGAGCTTGTCGCGCTTTCCGTTGATCGCGGCATCGGTGAGGATCCGGGTGGTCTCCTGGAACGAGGCGGCGGACAGCCACGACTCGGTGGCCAGCGAGGCCTTCGTGATCCCCATGAGCACCGGACGACCGGAGGCGGGCTCGCCGCCCTCGGCCACGACACGCCGGTTCTGCGCCTCGAAGTCGGTGCGCTCGGCGAGCGAGCCGGGCAGGAACTCCGTGGCGCCCGAGTCGATGATCGTGACCCGGCGCAGCATCTGCCGGATGATCACCTCGATGTGCTTGTCGTGGATGTCCACGCTCTGCGTGCGGTACACCTTCTGCACCTCACGCGTGAGGTGCAGCTGCACCTCGCGCGGACCCATGACCCGCAGCACCTCGTGCGGGTTGGCCGTGCCCTCGAGCAGCAGCTGCCCGACGTGCACGTGGTCGCCGTCGGCCAGCGGACGCTCCTGGCCGTCGACCACCGTCATGGCCAGCCACTGCCGCTTGGACAGCTTCTCGTAGACGATCTCCTCGCCCCCGTCGTCCGGGGTGAGGGTGATCTTCCAGAAGCGGTCACCGTCCTCGATGGAGATGCGGCCGTCGACGTCGGCGATGGGCGCCATGCCCTTCGGGACCCGGGCCTCGAACAGCTCCTGGACACGCGGCAGACCGGTGGTGATGTCGTCGCCCGCCACACCACCGGTGTGGAAGGTGCGCATCGTGAGCTGGGTTCCCGGCTCACCGATCGACTGCGCCGCGACGATGCCGACGGCCTCGCCGACGTCCACCAGCTTGCCGGTGGCCATCGAGCGGCCGTAGCACATGCCGCAGATGCCGCTGGCGGACATGCAGGTCAGCGGGCTGCGGACCTTGATGGTCTTGACGCCGGCCTCGACGAGAGCGGCCAGCGCCGGGTCGCCCAGGTCGCCACCCTTCTCGACGATGACGTTGCCGGCCGCGTCGCGGACCTCCTCCGCGGAGCACCGTGCGTAGATGCTCGTGCGGATGTAGCGGTGCGCGATGCGCTTGCCGCCCGCGCCCTCCTCGGTGACCGCCATCGAGACGCTGCGCTCGGTGCCGCAGTCGACCTCGCGGACGATGACGTCCTGCGACACGTCCACCAGACGACGGGTCAGGTAACCCGAGTCGGCGGTGCGCAGCGCGGTGTCGGCGAGGCCCTTGCGCGTGCCGTGCGTGGAGATGAAGTACTCCAGCACCGACAGGCCCTCACGGAAGTTGGCCTTGATCGGACGGGGGATGTACTCACCCTTCGGGTTGGCCACCAGACCACGCATACCGGCGAGCTGCCGGACCTGGGTCATGTTGCCCGCCGCGCCGGACGCCACGATCGTGGGGATCGGGTTGTCCTCGGGGAAGTTCTCCTCCATGGCCCGGGCGACCTCTTCGGACGCCTGGGTCCAGATCTTGACCATCTCGTCGTTGCGCTCCTGGTGGGACAGGGCCCCGCGCAGGTAGCGCTTGTCGACCTGGAGCGCCTTGGCCTCGTAGCCGTCGAGGATCTCCTGCTTGTTCGGCGGCACGACGACATCGGAGATGGCGATCGTGACCCCGGAGCGGGTGGCCCAGTAGAAGCCGGCGTCCTTGAGGCGGTCGAGGCACTGCGCGACCTCGGTCATCGAGTAGCGCTCGGCCAGATCGTTGATGATCGCGGCCTGACGCTTCTTCGGCAGGATCTCGTTGACGAACGGGTAGTCCACCGGGAGCAGCTCGTTGAACAGCACGCGCCCGAGAGTGGTCTCGGCCAGGTACTGCTCGCCGGGCTGCCAGCCCTTCTCGACCAGCGCCGGCACGACGTCGGCCGGGGGGACCACACCGCGCAGGCGGATCTTGATGGGGGCCTGCAGGTGGAGCGCCTTGCGGTCGTAGGCCATGATCGCCTCGGCCACGGTGCCGTAGACGCCACCCTCGCCGGGCGTGCCCTCGCGCAGCTTCGACAGGTGGTAGATGCCCGTGACCATGTCCAGACGCGGCATGGCCAGCGGACGACCCGACGCCGGCGACAGGATGTTGTTCGACGACAGCATCAGCACACGTGCCTCGGACTGCGCCTCGGCCGACAGCGGCAGGTGCACCGCCATCTGGTCACCGTCGAAGTCGGCGTTGAACGCCTCGCAGACCAGCGGGTGCAGCTGGATGGCCTTGCCCTCCACCAGCTGCGGCTCGAAGGCCTGGATGCCGAGGCGGTGCAGGGTCGGTGCGCGGTTGAGCAGCACCGGGTGCTCGGAGATGACCTCTTCGAGCACGTCCCACACCTGCGAGCGGCCGCGCTCGACCATGCGCTTCGCGGACTTGATGTTCTGCGCGTGGTTGAGGTCGACCAGCCGCTTCATGACGAACGGCTTGAACAGCTCCAGCGCCATCTGCTTGGGCAGACCGCACTGGTGCAGCTTGAGCTGCGGGCCGACGACGATGACCGAACGGCCGGAGTAGTCGACGCGCTTGCCGAGCAGGTTCTGGCGGAACCGGCCCTGCTTGCCCTTGAGCAGGTCGGACAGCGACTTGAGCGGCCGGTTGCCCGGGCCCGTCACCGGCCGGCCGCGGCGGCCGTTGTCGAACAGCGCGTCGACGGCCTCCTGCAGCATCCGCTTCTCGTTGTTGACGATGATCTCGGGCGCGCCGAGGTCGATCAGTCGCTTGAGGCGGTTGTTGCGGTTGATCACGCGGCGGTACAGGTCGTTGAGGTCGGACGTGGCGAACCGGCCACCGTCGAGCTG
>ERZ778019.3337-NODE-3337-length-12119-cov-3.437334_pt1 | contig 12119 bp, 7 predicted proteins | sample MGYA00375749_ERZ778019 | MGnify/ENA primary metagenome ERZ778019 (study PRJEB29350, sample SAMN05389821) | bioreactor metagenome | isolation source: Ammonium sulfate bioreactor | place: South Africa: University of Cape Town | collected 2014-03-17 ... | reverse complement strand
AACATGGAATGTTGGTGCGGATGGTGTTGGTCGGTCGGTTGGTTGGTGGGTTGGTTTGCGCTGCGATGTAGCGGAGGCGGAGGTGGATGGAGAAGATCACCGCCGAGGGGATACCGTCGCAGCCGAAGCCGCAGTCGAAGTCGCTCGCCAAAACGACGCTCGCGCTCGTACTCGCGCTCGCGACCGCGATCACCTGTTGCACGAAGGAACCGAAATCGAAGCCGCAGCCGAAGCCGAAGCCGCAGCCGAAGCCGAAGCCGCAGCAAGTAGAAGCAGCGGCAGCCACCAATATTCGCGGTGCTTGGCGCTTGGCGCTTGGTGGCCTTCGACAGGTCGGGACAGTGCGAGTGACGGAGCAATGCCGCCGTTGCGAGGAGATTTGGTTGCGCACCAAACCAAACCAAACAAACAAACAAACAAACAAAAAACAGGAAAGCAGATAGATATTATACTCCACACGTGAAGCGATTCCCCTTGCAGCTGTTGGGCTGCTTCTTGGGTGCGCGCCATTCGTTGGGATATTCGAGTCTCAGAGAGAGAGAAGCGATCGAACAGGGGCACGTACCCCAGATCGCAAGGAAAGCTCGCAGGTGTTCTATGACATTCCTGAGCCCTCGCGCTTTACGGTTGGGGCGCGAAACCCAACGCCTCTCGAGCCCCTGTGCGCCGCAGCACGGTGGCGCCGCCTCTGTGTCTTCTCCCTCCTCTCCTCTCTCCCCCTCCTCTCGCCCTCTTCGGCTATCGCTATCGCGTCGTGCCAGTGCGCAAAGATGTCGCCACGTCTCGCTGTGGTGCTCTTTGCCCTGCTCGCGCTCTGCGCCTCGGTTGCTCATGCGGCCACGCGCGGCGGAGTAGCAACGGCGTTGATCGATAACTTCAACAACCTCAACTACGACTCAGTGTCGGTGCCCTTCTTCCAGACCAGTACGTTTCGTGTTGTGTCAGTGGTTGCGCGAGTGGTTGCTTGCCGATCGAAGCCACTAACGTGCGTTGCGCCGCTCGGTACCATGTGATCGATGATGGTCGCGACTGGCGATTGTACAGCTACGTTCAGTGCTGGCTCGTTGACTCTGCGTACGTAACAATCGTCTCTCTCTCTCTCTCTCTCTCCCCCTCCCTCGGTTGCTTGCTTGCTTACCTTCGATACGACAGGCCAACTGGATGCCACTAGCCCCGTGACGTTGGGAACTCCGGGCTTGTCGACCTTCTCGGCGCAATCGATCACGCTCGGTGGCGCGCAGACCACGGGCCCGATCAGCATTGCGGGCGGCGCTGGTGAGATCGAGGTTCTGAGTCCGTCGGATGTCGCTGTGACTGCCGGCACTGGCGCCGTGTTCAACGTTGCTGGTGCCTCGGTTGCTGTTCGCGCTCCGACTGTCAGCCTCGAGGCTCCTGCCGGCTCGAACAACCTGTCTGCCAACCGAGTGACGCTTTACGGAGGTGTGTTCCTTGCCAACACAATGCAAGCGTGCCACATATTCAACACCAATCGCAACCATGTGAACTTATTGGCTCGCTCGCGCTGGCAAATGTGTATTCCTCAGAGTCTGGTGGTGTTATCGTCGCTTCCAACTCGCCGATCGCCGTCAATGCTGGTGCCACCTTTACGGGTCGCGTGGTACGTTGCGCCAACGAACCGCCAAGAGGCCTTGAGGAGCTCTTTGGAGGAGCTGCTGCGTCTTGTTGGGGTAGCCTCGTCCTCCTCGTCCTCCTTCTCATGACGAAAGACGATTTGTGATTGGCGTAGAACATTGACGGTAGCACAGTTTCGGTGCTCGGTAACAACGGCGTGACTGCTACGGCAAATCGTTCGTTCTTGGCCAACGCTCACCGCAACGTCGACGCCACCGGTGTCAACCTCTCGATCTCGGGCTCGCAGAGCCTCGAGGTCTCGGTGCCGGCGGGCAATGCCAACTTTGATGCTCCCAACACGATCAACGTCCAAAGCGCCACCGGATCGCTCAACTTCCAGGGAGATACTGGAGCATCGTTGGATTCCGTGTTCGGAAGCACGACCTTGAGCTCAGCGAATGGACCGTACGTATCATGTGCACACACACACACACACACAGAAAAAGAGAGAGAGAGAGAGAGAGAAAGAAACCAGCGTGACAACGCAGTTTGGTGTACTATATCTGATAACAATGTGTGTGTGTGCGGGTGTAGAATTTCGATTTCGTCGAACGAGTTGACGCAAATTCAAGCCGATGCTACTGGCTTGAATATTGCGGCGACGAATGGAGACGTGTCGTTCGTGAGTACCAACAACGTGGCGTTCAGTGCCGGTGGTTTGGCATCACTCGTGTCAAGCAACACGTTCAGCATTATGAGCACCAACCAGGTGTACGTTCACTCGTACGGCTCGGTGACGGTTCTCGGTACCTCGGCGGCCGCGCTCAATGCGCCCAAGGACGTGCTGCAGGGTGGTGCCTTGTCGGTGTTGAGCAACTCGACGACCGTCATCCAGGCGGTGAACGACGTCAACGTGCGCAGTACCGACAGCGTCTCGTGGCTGGCCGGTGACCAAGCGCAACTCAGCTCCGCCTCGATTCTGTTGTCGGCCGGCAAGCACTCGGTGGTGCAGGGCGCTGCTGTGAGCCTGACGTCCAAGACGCTGTCGGTGACGTCGGGTTGCGAGTTCCAGTCGAACACGCAAAGCCTCTTGACGATCTCGAGCACCGGCAAGACTCTGCTTCAAGCCGGAACCGGCGCGGCGAGCGTGCTCGGCAGCTCGGTGTCGCTCACCGGAACGCCGGGAGCGACGCTCACGGGCACGAGCGGCGAGCGTGTGCACGTGGTCGGCTCGACGAGCTTGTCGCTCGACGCACAGACCGGCTTCCAGGTGAACACGATCGGCAACCAATTCTACTACACCGACACGGCCGGTCTCGTGGCAGGCTTCACGGCGCCGACCACCGTCACGGTCACCAAGGGCCTGCAGGTCGGTTCGCGTCAGGCCGGCACGACGCTCACGGCCGGCTCGACCTTGACGGCCGACGCGTACGACCTCTCGTTCGAGACCGACGTGCTGCGCCTGACGGCGTCCATGGGAGCCGTGTCGCTCTTGGCGGCGCAACAGCTGGTCGGCAAGTTCTCGGGCGACCTGAACGTGCGCTCGCCGCTCATGGGCCAGTTCACGGCGACGCGCATCGAGTTCGACAACAGCGGTGCGTGGCAGCGCTTCAACGGCCTGTTGCAGCACACCGAGTCGGCGCCGCTGTTGGCCGGCAACGCGCTCGAGTACGTTCGCTTCACGACCACCGAGTCGTGGTCGATCGAGAGCACGCAGGGCGTGCTGTCGCAGTCGAACGTCGACACCAGCATCACGACCACCACCGGCAGCGTGACGATCGTCGCCGCCACGACGGCGGTCTACAACTCGAACGGCAACGTGACGGCGGTCTCGGGCGGCGCCTTGTCGCTCGCGAGCTCGACGGCGCCGAACGGCATCGTGTTCCTCGGCGCCGAGCGCCTCGAGGGCTTTGCGAGCAACAACGTGGCGGTCAGCGCTCCGGGTGGCACGGTGTCGATCGCCACCAGCATCAACTCGGACTCGTCGGTGACGCTGACGGCGGCGCGCGACGGCACCATGAACGGTGCGCCGAGCGCCACGATCCAGAGCGACAAGTCGAACGTGACGTTGGCCGGTGCGGCGTCGTCGACCGTGACGGCCGAGTACGCGACCTCGATCACGACCAACAACGGCGGCGACTTTACGGCGTTCGCCGGCGGCAATCTGACGGCCACCGTGGGCGAGAGCCTCACCGTGGCGGCGAACGACATTCTCTACCAGGCCGTGGTTGAGAGCGTGCGCGACGGCAGTCTCTTCGAGTCGACGCAGTCGGTGTCGCTCTCGAGCACTGCCAACGACGTGTACTCGCGTGCCAACGGCGGCTCGTACTCGGCCACGGCCGGCGGTGCGTTGTCGGTCGTTGCGTCAACGAGCGACGGCGTCTTCAGCGCCTCACAGAGCGTGCAGGTGACCGGCGGCCAGATTCATGCCAAGTCGACCTCGGGCCCCGTGGTGTTCCAGGCACAAGGCGGCGGCGTGTTCATGAGCACGTCGCGCTACCCGGACCTCGACAACCAGACCTACTCGGACATTGTGTTCAACACGGCGACGCAGGACATTGTGGCCGATGCATCGCGCAACCTGACGTTCTCGAACTTTAACGGTTTCGTGAGCGGCACGGCGCAGAGGAACGTCGTGTTCGGCGGCGGCGACATTCACCACACGACCGGCACGGGTCAGACGTACCTGCTGCAGGGAGCGGGTGGCGTGTCGTTTGCGAGCGGCAACGAGGAGAACCTCTACTTTACGGCGGGCTACGACTTTTTGCAGTCGGTGCAGCACTCGAGCACCATCGTGGCGCACGGCCTCTCGCAGGTGACGCAGGATGGCGTGCTGTTCCGTGCCACGCATCAGAACGTGTGCTTCTCGGCCGGACCCGACGCGCTCACGTTCTCGTTCTCGGGCTACCGCGGTGTTTTGATCGAGTCGACCGACGTCGGTTCGAACATTGCCTTCAATGCCGCGTTCGAGTCGGCCTCGACGGCGCAGGGCTCGGTCGGTCTCTCGTCGTACGGCTGGAGCTTCGATCCGCTCGACGTCGCCGGTCTCCGAGTGCCGCTCGGCGTGCTGCTGCGCACGACGGCGCCCGGTGGCTCGATTCAGATCTCGACCACGGCGGCCGACATTGAGTTGCGAGCGCTCGAGCAGGTGAACCTCACGTCGATCGGCGCCGTGTTCACGATCTCCGACACGGGCTACCTCGACCTCCGCACGACGGGCTACCTCGGTGACCTCAACCTCCTGACGTTCGCCGGCTCGATCGGCGTCACGGCCTCGGGCAACACGTTCCTGCGCGCCGGCACGCGATCGATCGACGCCGACCTCCGTGCCAACGCCACGCAGACGCTCTCGATCTCGACCTCGTCGTCCGCCGGCTCGATTCTCTTCCAGCAACTCGGCACCAACTCCGACACCGTCACCGACGGCATCTCGCTCTTCTCCGAGAAGGGCAGCATGGACTTTGTGGCGGCCGCCGGCACCTTTACGATCGACACCTCGGACGGCAACGGCTTCGTCAACATGACGGCCGAGACGCAGGGCGTCACGATCACGGCCGCCAGCGGGCTCGCGTGCTCGTGCAGGGCCAGCGCTCGGCGTCGCTCGTGTCGACCTCGGACATTGTGAGCATCTCGGCCTCGGGCAAGGAGGGCACCTTCACGGCCTCGAGCGCCGGCCTCGCCGACCTCCAGTTCGTGAGTGGCGTCGGCACGACGTCGTTCTCGGCGCCGCTCGGCAGCGTGTCGCTCACGACTCTCACCGGCATCACGGCGCAGACCAAGGTGCTGACACTCTCGGGTGCCGACAATGCGCTCGTGTCGGCCGGCGGCTCGCTGTCGCTCGTCGGCTCGAACTCGATCACGCTCTCGGCGCTCCGTACCGATCTCTTTGCACAGGCCGAGATGCGCATCGACTCGCCCGGCACCGTGTCGACCGTCGTCTCGGGTCTCGCGCCGCTGGTGCGCATCGGCGCCGGAGGCGACGAGGTGCAGGAGGGCATCAAGATCATCTCGACCGGCGCCGTGGCGCTGACCTCCGGCACCGACGCTCATTTGTACGGCGTGTACCTGTACGTCGAGTCGGGCACCAGCAACAACTTTCAGTCGTCGACCGGTGACGTGTCGCTCTCGGCCGCCGGTCAGCTCGGCGGCGGTATCGTCGGTTCGAGCCTCGGTGGCCCAGTGTCGCTCACGTCGACCGCCGGCGCCGTGTCGATCGCCACCGTGTCGGACTACCAGCTGCTGACCAACACCAAGATCGCCGTCACGGCCTCGGCCACCATCACCGAGCAGGCCGCCAAGCAGCTCGACATGAACGCTCCGGCCATCGGCGGCTCGATCACGCTCGAGTCCACCACCAAGGTGCTCATCGCCGCCACCGACATGATGGTCGCCACCGCCACCGACATTAGCATCACCGGTGCGGCGGGCATCTCGCTCGTCGCCGAGGACTACGTCTCGTTCGACTCGACCGACGTCATGAGCTTCTCGGCCGCTTCGGCGCCACTGGCCATCTCGTCCTCGGGCGCGCAGAGCCCCGTCGTCTTCCAGACGCTCGGAAGTACGTCGGGCATCACGGTCACGTCAACGTCGGCCGCGGCGCCTCTCGCCACCTCGGCTGCTGGCCTCGTGTCGCTCGTCGGCTCGAACGGCGCCATCTTCCAGTCGACCAACGGCAAGGTGTCGCTCTCGGTGCCGAACGACCTGCTCTCGGCCAAGGCCGACAACCGCATCTCGCTGACGGCGCAGCTGGAACTGTTGCTGCAGGCCAACAACGGCGGCGACATCACGTTCGAGGCCGCCAACCGTCTCGACGTGCTCGGCACGAAGGGTGTCACCTTTACGACTGCCGCCAACCTCATCACCAACATCTCGGGCACCATCCGCATCTCGGACTCGGCGACCGCCACCGACTCGGCGTGGGTCTCGAACTCGGCGTCGACCACGCAGCCTGCCATCAGCACCTCGTCCGCTGGCAACACGGTCTTCACTTCGACCACTGGCGCCTACGCCGTCACCTCCACCAACTGGATCGACATTACGTCCCACGGCGCCGATCCCACCGGCAACGGTGTCTTGTTCCAGTCGGGCATGACGCTCGCTGCCACCGCAACGACCGGCAGCTTGTTCTTTAACTCGCAGCACAATGTCGCCTTCTCGGCCGCCACCGTCATCATGCTCTCCTCCGGCACTGGCAGTGCCACGTTCGAGTCCACCGGTCCGGCCGGTATCGCCGTCTCGGGCCCGACCACCGTCATCACAGCCGCCACGGGTACTGCGACGCTCACGGGTGCCGACGGTGTCTCGATCGTGAGTCCGACCATTACCGGCACCGCCACCACGGGCGTACTCTCGTTCACCGCTACCGGTGGTAACTTCCTCACCAACGTCGCCTCGACCGCGGGTGCCATCTCGCTCGCGAGCGCCAAGCAGCTCGTGGTCAACGCCGTCGATCAAGGCCTGCCCGACACGGGTGTCATCTCGTTCCTGTCGGCTGCCACGACCGGCCTCACGCTCACGCCAGGCGCGAATCTCAACGTCTTCGCCTCGAACAACATTGACATCATCTCCACCATCAGCACCTTGACCGTGGCATCGACTGCCGCTCCGATCGGCATGAATGCGCGCAACCAGGTCACGTGGCAGTCGAACGGCTCGGGCTCGGGCTCGCCCTCCATCAGCATCACTGCCACGGGCGCAACGACCTTTACCGCAAACAATGGCGACATCAACCTTCTCGGTCGCGGCGGCAGCGTGTCGCTCACGACTACCGGAGCGCAGAGCTTCACGGCCACCGACTTTACGTTCCTTGCCGGCAACTTCATCTCATCCGCAAACGGAAACGTGATCTCGTCGACCACCGACGCCGTCAGCATCATCTCGAACGAGGGCTCGGTGGTCTTCTCGCGAACCAGTGCCAACAGCGACATTTCGTTCCTGAACGCCAAGCCTCAATTCTGGACCGCCACCAAGACCATGTCGCTGACGTCAACCGGAACGGTCAAAATCTTGCCGTCGAACGGCAACACGATCCTCACCACCGGCCGTTCCGTGCTCTACCAAGACTTTAAGGTCGCCAACCCCGCTACTACTGGCCCCGCCCTCTTCCAGTCGGGCGATTCGATCTTCTTCAATCCAGCGGCCGGCTTCTCGTCGATCGGCTCCGTGGCTCAATCGCTTTCGACCTCGGGCCCACAGTCCGATGCCAAACTCTGGGCAGATGCCGGTATGATTCTTGTCGGTAACACGGCGGGCAACCTTCAGGTGCTCGCGCGTCAGAACCTCGGTCCCATCGAGGGCTACATTACCACCAAGGAGTACAACTACCACGCCATCGAGTATGTCGCTGTCGAGGGTTCTGTCACAGCCACAAGCGTAAACACGGTAATGACCTCGACCCGAGGAGCCGTGCAGTACCGAGCGCAGAACGAGATTTGCTATGGCCGTACGTTATCCCACTCCACCTCTGTTGTTCTTCTTGTTATTGTCGTTGTCGTTCTTGTTGTGCTCACTAAGCCTCGTCTTGCTGTTGTTGCTGGGGTGTTCAACAGAGAACACCGGCAAGATTGGTTTCTTTGGTTGCTACGATAAATCCGGAAGCGTATCTCACAGCCTCCTGGTTTGCCTTCCTCCTGCGCCGCTCTACAGCGTGCAGGGTAACGGCGATGACGTCTATATCAAGGACCTTCTTAACGGCAGCGGAGATATCTGCCCTACGATCTCGGCAGCCACCGGAATTGGTTTCCAAGTGTCATGCACGCAGCTCAGCGGCACGCTCAGCGCCATCATCGGTGCCATGGTTCGCTACAATCTCCTCCTTGTCTAAGAGCGTGTACTCTCTCTCTCTCTCTCTCTCTCTCTCTCTCTCTCGCTCTCTTCTTGCGTGTGCAATCAAACAATACATCGCGTACGATGTCGCCTTTACCGCATATATAGAAATGGGATGACTTCCTCCCCACTGTGGTATCGTTGGTATGTATGTATTGATGCGGTAACAGGTGTACGTGCCGGAGAGGAAGAGGGAGTAGTGCCGGTGGCACCAACCTACGACTATATATTTACTGCTACTGCTTGTAGTTCGGGTGCTTGGCGTGGTGTTGTTGTTGCTGTTGCTGCTGGTCTTTCGTGACTTGGATGCGAGCGCGCTTCAACAGATCGTCCGAGAGCTCTAGACGACCAGCGAGCAGCGCAATGTGCTGGTCGGTCAGAATGGTGGTACGCGTGCCGTCCCAAACGACTTGCAGCGTGTCGTCGGGCCACAGGCTCACGTGTATGCGCGGCCCGCGGTGGTGGTGATGCTGCTGCTGCTGCTGTTGATCGATGAGCTGGTGCTGGTGAGTATCCTTGCCGTTGGTGCTGTTGCTGGACTCGTCGTGGTCGTGTTGGTGGTGACGGCGGTGCCGGTGTGCCTTGTTGGAGGAGCTCGTAGTGGTGGTGTTGGCGGTGTTGTTGTTGTTAGCAGCATCAGCGCTCAAAGACGAGGCAGCGGCAGTGGCAGTGGCAGTGGCAGCAGTCGTAATAGCGGCATCGGCATCAGTAGGCGCGTCTGCCGTTCCTTCCACGACGTGTGGCACGCTGGATTGCCGCTGGGGCTGCGCCGTTGCCTCGTAGTCATGTACGATGCGGTTCAAGCGCTTGGCGCCGTTCATGGCGCGGTTGTGCGAGTAGATGCGCCACACATTCCAGTACAACAAGAAGTTTGGCAGCAGCGGCAGAATGAACAGCACCAGCGTCACCGGCAGCACGGCGCATGAGACGCCGAGCCAGAAGCGATGCTTCGCGAGACCCGTTCGCGCATCGTGCTTTAGCTTGGCCTTCACGGCCTCTACATCCATTTGTCCCGGATGGATGATCTAGATAGAGCCACGCACATGAGTGAGTGAGTGAGTGAGCGAGTGAGCGAGCGAATGTGCTCAGATACGAAGAGCAACAGCAACAGCAACAGCAACAGTAACGCACCTGGACGTTGTCGAGGTTGGCAGTCGCGAGCGCCGAGAACAGCGTCTCCTCGACGCGGATGCGCTGCAGGATGAAGCGGTCGGCGTAGTGGTAGACGCGCGCCTTGTAGGTGCCGTCGGGCGCCGTGCGGATGCCGTCCCACACCTCCTCGGCCTTGCGCGTCACGTACGCCACGCTCTTGCTCACGAACGACGGCTCGGTCGCCTCCGTGGACGCTGCTGAGGCCTTGCGCGCCACACGCGCCAACAATACCGAGTGTTTGCCCACGACGGGCACGCAGTAGATGCGCGTACATGCGGCCGCTGCGACGCCCATCATCGAGTTCATCATACGCAGCGGCGTCAGTCCGTATCTCAGCCACGCTCGCTCTTCCGTTCGTTGTCGCAGTGTCATATACACAGACTCGGGGCGCGTGCAGCGTGGGAGGAGCAGCGTAGTAATGTACCCAAGGACGTGAGTCCCTTGCTAGCGGCCATCGAGGCGACACGCGAGCGAGAGCGGGAGAATAGAGAATGATGAAGATGACGAGCAGCAGAGGAACGACAGCGACCGCGACATCGACGAAATGCGAGGAACTCGCTGCGACACGCGATTCGCTCGTTCTCCTATGCTGTACAGCCGCTCCTCAGGAGCCGCGCGTACTCGAGGTGCTTTTGGCAACTCGCACGCGGCCAACGAAAAAACCCCGAAACAACAACCAGGCGCAGTACACGGCAAACAGCGAGAGAACGAGAAAGCAAAAAGGCTTCGTGGTGCGCGCATTCTCTCAGTCTCTCGCTCGGCCTCGCTCGCTCGCTCGCGCAACCGAGAGAATGCCGGCCCGAACGCTCGTCGTACAGGTGCTGCGCGCCGATAACCTCATCATCGCTGATATCGGTGGCACGTCGGACCCCTATGTACGCCTCTCGATCGGCAAGCAGGAGCGCAAGACACAGACCAAGTGGGTACGCTCCTCTCCCTCTCTCTCTCTCGACGACAACGCGGCAGTAGTGCGAAACACCGACTGACACTGAACGACACTGAACGACACTGAACGACACTGACCGACACTGAACGACACGTGGTGTGTGCCCGTCCAATAGAGAACACTGTCTCCCGTCTGGAACGAGGAGTTCTCGTTCACGGTGGCGGACGAGAAGCTCGACGTGCTGCGCGTACACGTGTGGGACAAGGACCTCCTGACCAAGGTGCCGCGCCCTGCCGCAGCCCACACGCATACGCACGCCGAGGCCACGGCGCCGTCGATCTCATCTCAGAGTGCCACTCTCGCGCGTGTAGGATGACCCCTTGGGCAACCTGACGATCAACCTGGCCGACCTGCCGCGAGGGCGCGCGGTCGAGCGATGGTACCGCCTCAACGACGCCGCCTCGGGCCGCATCTGCCTCTCGCTCAAGGCCGTCGGCTTCGGACGTACGCCCCGCGAGCCACCCTCCTCACTGCTAGCAACTGCTTATACTGATGATGATGATGGCGGTATTGATGCGTTCGGATCGTAGTCGAGGGCGGAGACGACGGCGGCACGTCGGCGCAGGAGGCCGAGTGGTCGTTCAGCCGCGTGGACCTGAGCCGCGCCTACTCGTGCACCAACGCGCTCTACCGCGCCTTCGTCGACACGGCCTCCCACGAGGCCACGCCGCCCTCGTCGTCACCATCACCATCGTCAACAACAGCAGCAGCAGCAGCAGCAGCGCCGCCCTCGAGGAGCTCCTCGAGTGTTTCGTCATCCGAGAATCTCGAAGCCAAGGCCATGCAGTACCTCGAGCAATCGACGTCGCTGATGCAGATCGCGTACACGGCGCCGAGCTCGGCCACCTCGGCCTCCAAGGTCGTTGCGTGCAGCGTGCGCGAGGCGGCCGTCTCTCGACCGGAGGCGTCGCTTCGTTACCTGGTGGCCCGCGCTCCGGACGCCGTGTTTGTCGCCATCGACGCGATCGAGAACTGCGACCAGCTGCTGGATTGTCGGCTGGCGCCGTTCGGCAGCGGCCACGCGCATCAGATGGCGGCCGAGCTCGCACGCCTGCTGCCCGCCTCGACCTTTGTCAACCTCTGCACCGAGAACTCGAACGTCGCACCTGCTGGTGACTACACGCCGAGTGCCGCCGGCCAGCAACAAGCGGCACAGCCAGCGGTGGCGCCAACGACGTTGCTGAGTGGCAGCAGCAGCAGCAGCAGCAGCAACGTCGCGTCTGCGCCGTCGCTCGTATCAGCCGTCGGTGCCACGCGCCATCTCGTACTCTGTGGCTCGGGCCTCGGTGGCGCTGTCGCACACCTGGCGGCGCTGGTAGTGCGGGAGCTCGTTCGCTCGATGCCGTCGCCCATCACGGTGGCGGCCGTGTCGTTCTCGTCGCCGCTCGTGGTCGACGCCGAGTTGGCCGAGGCGCTGCGTGCCAGCGGCGACGACCGCTTCCACATGTCGCTCTTCATGGCGGCCGACGCCGACGCCAGCTCGGTCACGCATGCCGAGTCTCTCATGAGTGCCTTCACGCGAGCCTTCTCGTTCTCGGCCGCCGCCGCCGCCAATGCCTGCGACTCCAGCCAGCCACCGGTGCCAGTCGCCGAGTTTCAGCACGCCATCTCGATCCTCTTCAAC
>ERZ778019.3325-NODE-3325-length-12161-cov-5.785478_pt1 | contig 12161 bp, 8 predicted proteins | sample MGYA00375749_ERZ778019 | MGnify/ENA primary metagenome ERZ778019 (study PRJEB29350, sample SAMN05389821) | bioreactor metagenome | isolation source: Ammonium sulfate bioreactor | place: South Africa: University of Cape Town | collected 2014-03-17 ... | reverse complement strand
TCTCCCCGGACAGATAATTCCCAATAGTATACGGTATCACGAAGTATCCGTCGGCCAGCCCCTGCATCAACGCAGAAGCCCCCAGCCTGTTGGCTCCATGATCACTGAAATTGGCCTCGCCCAGCGCATACAATCCGGGAACGGTTGTCATCAGCTCATAATCCACCCACAGCCCGCCCATCGTATAATGCACGGCCGGATAGATCCGCATCGGCGTCGTATAAGGATCCTCACCCGTGATCTTGTTGTACATGTCGAAAAGATTGCCGTACTTCTCCTTTACCACATCGACCCCATGCTTACGGATCTCTTCAGCTGAAGGATTATCGATGCTGTGTTTACGACATTCTATTTTGCCATATCTTTCGATGGCAGATGCATAATCCAGGTAGACCGCCTGTTTGGAAGACCCTACGCCGAATCCTGCATCGCATCTTTCCTTGGCGGCCCGGGAAGCCACGTCACGCGGTACCAGGTTACCAAAAGCAGGATATCTTCTTTCTAAATAGTAATCCCTTTCCTCTTCAGGTATCTCGTTGGGTTTGCGCGGATCGTTCTTTTGTTTGGGAACCCATATCCGGCCGTCATTGCGGAGCGACTCCGACATGAGGGTCAGCTTGGACTGATGATCCCCCGTGACAGGAATGCAGGTTGGATGTATCTGTGTAAAACAGGGGTTTCCAAAATACGCCCCTTTCTTATGGGCCTTCCAGGCAGCGGTTACATTGCTGCCCATGGCGTTGGTAGAAAGATAAAAAACATTACCATATCCGCCGCTGCACAGCAATACGGCATGTCCAAAATGTCTTTCCAGCTGGCCTGTGATCAGGTTGCGCGCAATAATACCACGGGCCTTCCCATCGATGACCACCACATCCAGCATCTCATGCCGGGTATACATCTCGACATTGCCGAGCGCCACCTGGCGCTCCAGTGCCTGATAAGCCCCTATCAGCAACTGCTGCCCTGTCTGGCCCGCCGCGTAAAAAGTACGCTGTACCTGGGTCCCACCGAACGACCGGTTGCTGAGCAAGCCCCCGTATTCACGAGCAAAAGGCACCCCCTGCGCCACACACTGGTCGATAATGTTGGCGCTCACCTCCGCCAGACGATGGACATTGGCTTCACGCGAGCGGTAGTCGCCTCCCTTTACCGTATCGTAGAACAGACGAAATATGCTGTCCCCGTCATTCTGATAATTTTTGGCGGCATTGATCCCTCCCTGGGCCGCAATGCTGTGCGCCCGGCGCGGAGAGTCCTGGAAACAAAATGCCTTTACTTTATATCCCAGCTCACCTAAAGCAGCCGCTGCCGAGGCCCCGGCCAGCCCGGTGCCGATAATGATCACTTCCAGGTTGCGCTTATTCGCAGGATTCACCAGCTTAACATGTCCCTTATAATCTTCCCATTTCTTATCTAAAGGGCCGGCAGGAATGTTTGATTTCAGCATGACGTATATGTTTCTAAGCTTTGTTTATTGTATTCTTTTATTGAACCCAGTCAAAATACATAGAGATGGGCATCATGGCAAAGGCCAGGGGGACGATGATGGAAAAACCAACCCCCACGGCATTGATCAGGTGCAGGTAACGGTTATTGGACAGCCCCAGGCTCCGCCAGGCGCTTTGAAATCCATGCAGCAGATGGTAGGCCAGAGAGATACAGGCCACCACATAAAGGATCACTACCCATAATTGAGAAAAAGTATCCTTCATCAGGCCGAACAGATCGTGTACGGGAACTCCGCTCTCATAGGTGGCCTCCGACATGTCCGTAAAACGGGAGGGTATCCAGAACTGCTTCCAGTGTATGATGAGAAAGATAAGGACGATGGTGCCCAGCAGACCCATGCTGCGGGAATACCATTTACTGCCCGCATTGCCCATAGGCACCTGGTAGCCGATGCTTCTCTTCTTCCGGTTTTGAAAGGTCAGGACCAGCCCCTGTATGATATGTATAAAAAATCCAACAAACAACCCCACTTCCAGTATACGGATCACGACAGTAGCGCCCATAAAATGAGCAGCCTTGTTGAACATCTCACCCCCATCCATGGCCCACATACAGGCATTGATACCTACATGCACCACCAGAAAAAGGATCAGGAATATTCCCGTGAGACCCATTACGAACTTTTTGCCTACGGAAGAAGTAAAGAATTCAGACCATTTCATAATTTGACTGCTATATTATAAGTGAAACCGACCTCGGAGAACTGCGCAAATTTAGCACAGGAATGCTTTTAAAAAATCTTTTACTTTAACTTTTTTACACTGATGATCAACCCCTCACGGAGGACTTCCACCCATTTTTCATGTTAAATCCCCGTTGTTTAGTATATTAGCCGCCAATTTTGGGCCGTTCCGGACCTTGGCGCAGGCTGTCTGCCCGATCACGCCCGGATACAACGCCAAAGAACCGCAGGTTCTTGTCCCGTGGACGGACATTAATTATGAGGGTGTTTCGTGTAGTGGGGAATTAAAAAACAATGTGACAAACATGAAGACCATGAAAGAGGAAGACTTTGAAGCAAACCTGGCAGGTGATGAAGGGCAAAGTGAAGAGAGCAAGAGCGGTTGGTTCAGGCGCATCAAAAAAGGCATTCTGACAAGTACAGCCGAAAAAAAGGAAACTCCCGAGGGCCTTTGGACCAAGTGCCCGAACTGCAATTATATATGTACGGTGACGGAATTGAGGGAAAACCTCTTCGTATGCCCTAAATGCAGTCACCACCATCGCATCGGCAGCAGCGAATACTTTGAAATCCTTTTTAACGACAATCAATATGAAGTGCTGTTCGAGAACATCCGGTCAAAGGACTTCCTTCACTTCACCGACCTGAAATCCTACCAGAAACGACTGGAAGAAACATGGGCCAAGACGGATATCACGGACTCTATCCGTGTGGCCGCGGGCGAAATAAAGGAACATAGAATGGTGGTAGGATGTATGGATTTTGAATTCATCGGCGGCTCCCTGGGCAGCGTCATGGGAGAAAGGATAAGCCGTGCTGCGGACTATTGCCTCGAACACCGTGTCCCCCTCCTGATCATCTGCAAGTCCGGCGGAGCGCGTATGATGGAGAGCGCCTTCTCATTGATGCAGCTGGCCAAAGTATCCGGTAAGCTGTCCCAGCTGACAGATGCCAGGATCCCTTATATTTCACTACTCACCGACCCCTCTTTCGGAGGCATTTCCGCGTCCTTCGGTATGCTGGGTGATCTGAATATCGCCGAACCCGGCGCCCTCATAGGATTTGCAGGCCCCCGGGTCATCAAAGAGACTATTAAAAAAGACCTTCCGGAAGGCTTCCAGCGCAGCGAATTTCTCCTGGAACACGGATTCCTGGATTTTATCGTCAGCCGGAAAGAGCTGAAGGAAAGGATCGCCACCCTGCTGACCCTGTTCAAATCCTGATCCGGGCTCGTTATCCCAAGGACAGACATTCAATTATGAGCGAGATCAAGAATCGAAGTGCCTATCACGACTATTTCATCGAAGACAAATACGATGCAGGCATGGTATTGGCAGGCACCGAGGTAAAGTCCATCCGGGAAGGAAAGGTCAACTTCGTGGACAGTTTCTGCACCTTCCACAACGGTGAGCTTTGGGTAAAGAACATGCACATCGCGGAATACAGACTGGGTACCACCAAAAACCATATAGCCGCCCGCGATCGCAACCTGCTCCTGCTCCGCCGCGAGCTGCGCAAGCTGGAGAATAAGCTCAAGGACAAAGGCTATACCATCATCCCTCTCCGTATCTTCTTCTCCGAAAAAGGCCTCGCCAAAATGGAGATCGGGCTGGCCAGGGGAAAGAAGCTTTATGATAAAAGGGAGAGCATCAAACAAAGGGACACCGAAAAAGAAATAAAAAGGTATCTTAACAGGCCATAAGACCTGATGCAAAGACTTTTAATCATATTTTGCCTGCTTACCGCACAACGGCTGTGTGCTCAAACCGTCACGGCCACCGGATCCTGGTATGGACGCGCCGACGTGGAAATGGCCGGCATGCACAACAACTACCTGACCGAGCTCGTCATCAAACAGACGGGCAACAGGGTGGATGGCATCTTCGGCTATTATTTCCGCGACAAATACCAGAGCTTTTTCGTCCACGGCCGGTACAACCCAAAGACAAGAGAAGTCATTATCCTGAACATCCCCATCATCTATTTCAATTCCAATTCCACCGTCAATAGCATCGACTGCAACACCAACTTCGTTGGCGTCATCATAAGCAGCCGCGTCAAAACCACCCTTAAAGGAGCTTTTTATCATGATGAGAAATACAAATACCTCTGTCCCGACGTGAAAGTATCGTATACACTCGATAAGGATGAGAAACCCCAGCCCGACATACAGCAGGAGGTGACAAATGCCGCTCCCAGGATCTGGAAACCACAGGCGGACGACTATGTGGTGGATGCCTTCAAAACAGATCAGACTCCCCCAACTACGGCCGCTGCCCGACCGGCCGACACTCCCTTGACAGTCAAAACCGATACCCCCACGGTGGTCAAAACGGAGCTGCCGGCCAAACCCCTGGATACAGCTATTGCCCGGCAGCCGATCATCAAAACAGAGGTGGCCGCCATCACGGCTGCTCCTATCTCCGACCCTGCTAAAGAGGACAGCAGGCTCATCACGGAATCTTTCTCTAAAAGAAAGGAGATCATTACAAAGACACTGGAAGTGGAGTCCGACTCCATACGCCTGAGCTTCTATGACAACGGAGAAATAGACGGGGACAGCATTTCCGTATTCGTCAACAACCAGGTCGTCCTCACCCATCAGGAACTGGCCGCCAAAGCCCTGACCTTATACCTCCACCTGGACAGCACCAGGGATGTGAATGAGATCGGCATGTTCGCGGAAAATCTTGGAAAGTACCCGCCCAATACGGCCCTCATGGTGATCACGGACGGTAAGAACAGATACGAAGTATTCATGAGCAGCAGCCTGACAGAAAATGCAACCATCCGGATAAGACGTAAAAAGAGCCCCTGATCAGGGGCTCTTTCGTTTTTATAAGTCCAGCTCCGTCTGCGGAGATTCTTTCGCTTCTTCCTTATGCCCCCACTCCACTTCCACACTCTTGCTGAAATCGAAGAGCTTGGTGCCCACGGTCTTCCAGCCTGTGACCTCCACAAAATCGGCGATCTTGATCTTCTGGGTCTTCGCCTGCGCGCCACGTCCCGACTTGATCAAGGCAATGGGTTGAGGATGCAGGGTGACAGCCTCCAGCCGATTGCCCTCCCCTTCCTTGATAAAAAGGAACTTATTATGTAAGGTCGTAGTCTCGATCTTAAACCGTTTGACATTATACAGCAGCTTCTCATTATCCAGGTAGATGGCGGTAATGACCCTCTCCGGATCGAACTTGCGTATCTCCACTATCTTGTCCGCATCAAACCGCTGTGTAAGCTCGGTATCTGTTATCTCATAATTACCGTCGGAATAGATCACCAGCAGCTTTTCGTCATTGTCAAAGCTGCCGAGATATTCGCCTTTCTCCTCGGTATTCAACCGGCCAAACGTCGCATCGAACCATAGTTTGCGGCCGCTGAGCGTGGCTTTGCCGGCCTCTTTGAATTTTACGGTCCGGATGGGATACTTCGTCACCTGGTTCCCCAGACTGCTGCGGTTCTTTACCTCCAGGGTCTCGAAATAAAAATCGAACTCCTTGATACGGGCAGAGCTGTTGGGGCTAAGGACGATCTTGACGACTTCCGCCTCGCCATTCGGGTTCACGGTAAAATAATGCACCCGGCTCTTGGGATCTTCCTTGGCCAGATCATATTCCCTGTCACGGGTGACACCGGTGACGTTAAACCGCTTGGCATAGCTGATGCCTGTCTTGCCGTCCACATAGATCATATTGTAGGTGGTGCGTTCGTCATTCTTCCGAAAGACACCCACATAGATGATGTCCTTTCCGATGAACGCCTTGTCGGCCACCTTTACCACCTTCATTTTCCCTCCTTTGGTAAAGGCAATGATATCGTCCAGGTCGGAACAGTCCGCCACAAACTCGTCCTTCTTCAGCCCGGTGCCGATAAATCCGTCCGACCTGTTCACATAGAGCTTGACGTTTGCAATGGCCACCTGCTGCGCCTGGATAGCTTCGAACAGCTTGATCTCTGTCTTGCGCTCACGGCCTTTCCCGTATTTCTTCAACAGGTTCTCATAATAGGCCACGGCATAATCCACCAGGTTGGCCAGATCATGCTTCACCTGCCTGATCTCGGCTTCCAGCCCCTTGATCTGTGCATTCAGCTCGTCGATGTCCAGGCGATAGATCCTCCGCACAGGCTTCTCCGTGAGCTTTATGACATCCTCCCGGCTGATGTCCCTTTTCAGCTGTTTGCGGAAGGGCTCGAAGGCCTTGGCGATGGCGGTCAACACCTTTTCCCAGGTCTCGTGCTTCTTCTCCAGCTCTTTGTATATCTTCTCCTCGAAGAATATCTTTTCCAGCGATGTATAATGCCATTTTTCCTGCAGCTCGGCCAGCTTTATTTCCAGCTCCCTTTTCAAAAGCCCCTTCGTATGATCTACGGAATGGGTCAGCAACTCCCGTACTCCCAGGAATTGGGGCTTCTCCCCGGCAATGACACAGGCATTGGGTGAAATGCTCACCTCGCAGTCCGTAAATGCATAAAGAGCATCGATGGTAATGTCGGGAGATATCCCCGGCGCCAGGTCTATCTGTACCTCCACCTCTGCCGCCGTATTGTCCGTTACCTTCTTGATCTTGATCTTGCCCTGCTCGTTGGCCTTGATGATGGAGTCGATCAGCTGCGAGGTTGTGACGCCGTATGGGACATCCTTTATCAGCAGCGTCTTCTTATCCAGCTCCTCGATATGGGTACGCACCCGGACCTTCCCTCCCCTCTTGCCGTCGTTATAATTGGTGACATCGATCATCCCCGCGGTCAGGAAGTCGGGGTATAATTCAAATTTCTTATTCTTCAGGTATTTGATAGCGGCCTCACAAAGCTCGATAAAGTTATGGGGCAGTATTTTGGTGGCAAGCCCCACCGCGATCCCTTCCGCTCCATGGGCCAGCAGCAGCGGGAATTTCATGGGCAGCGTCACGGGCTCGTTCTTCCGTCCATCGTAGCTCAACTGCCATTCGGTGGTCTTGGCATTGAAAGCCACTTCCAATGCAAATTTGCTGAGACGCGCTTCGATATACCGGCTGGCGGCCGCATCATCCCCCGTGCGAACATCCCCCCAGTTGCCCTGTGTCTCGATCAGCAGGTCCTTCTGTCCCATGTTTACAAGTGCCTCGCCGATACTGGCATCCCCGTGGGGATGGTATTGCATGCTCTGGCCAATGATATTGGCGACCTTGTTGAATCGGCCGTCATCCATCTCTTTCATGGCATGCAGGATACGACGCTGCACTGGCTTGAGCCCGTCCTCTATGGCGGGCACCGCCCTCTCCAGTATCACATAGGAGGCATAGTCCAGGAACCAGTTCTTGTATTGTCCGGTGACACCGGACCCGTTCTCGTGAAAATCTTCTGGTATTTTGCTCTTGGCCATATAAATTCTATACTACGCTTTTGTTCTTATTATTCTTCCCAATTTTTCCCAGGTGAGTGTCCTGAAAACCACTGAAATACTTCAGCCCATACCCCATCCCCCTGTCCATCGATGAATGCCCGAAAAGGATCAGGCCCGCAAATTCCAGATATTCATTCCTCGTATAAAGGCCGATAAGATATAGCGCAATGGCAACGCCCTTATGATGCACTATATTATAACAGATGGCCCCCACTTTATTGCCTCCGAGATATCCCAGCATGCCGAGGTCAGGCGCCAGTATCCATACCAGCCACCACCACCATGCAAAATGCAGCTGACTGAAAAGGCAAATGCTCAACAGGAACATAGCTGCCTCCTCCCATTTGATAAGGTTTTTCATGGTTGATCTTTATGCGGTTGGCTCCGTCATGGGAATAGCAGCCTTGGACTTGATCTCGAAATCCTTCATACCCCTGATCTCTCCCTGCGCCTCGACCTCCCCTGCGGCGATCAGCTGTTTCAGCCTCCAGAGCATATAGGCATCCCCGGTAGTCTGTTTTGCTTTGCTGATAAACTGATGGATCAGCTTGCTGGCCTTTATCCAATCCCCGGTGATGAACTTCTTCAACTCTTCATCATAATAGTCATATCCATACTGCGCCAGCTTCTTGCCACCTTCCAGTATCCGCACGCCCTTGTCCTCATTGCATATCCGGCTCCACTCATCCGGGTCGATCTCGAACTCGCTCAGGGTAATGGGTCTGGCCAGCTTGCGCGCTTTCAGGAACTCCCGGGCTGGTATCTCGGACAGGTTCACCGGGTAAAAAATATTTCCCTTCTCGTTGATAAAAGGCAGGTTATTCAGGTACAGTATAAATATCCTGCCCTGGTAGTCCTTTAGCTGGCTCATCAACCAATAATAGCTGCTGACATCATGCTTGTTCTGTGCGGCCCAGATCCAAACCATCTCCATAGGATCCTGATCCAGCTTCTCTTTCAAGGCTGCAACGGACGCCGTGTCGTCCTTTACCTCCCCGTTGTCCACCCTCCCATCATAATCCCCGCCCGCCAATACGCCACGCCACCACTCTCTCCGGGCCTCCCAGCCTTCCGGCATATAAATATCCTTTAAGGGTCCCACTGCAAAATCATCCTCGATCTGGATCACCTCTCCCTGCATGGCGGGCTCCAGCTCGAATGACTTCTGCAAAACATCTACATCGGGACGTTGAAAAACAATGTGGATCATACTTTTTCCTCCACGAGGTCCACCTCGACCTTCAGATTATTAATGATAAATTCCTGTCTTTCCTGGGTGTTCTTACCCATGTAATATTCTAATATATGTTGTATATGCGTCTCCGGCATGATCATCACAGGCTGCACCCGCATATCCGGTCCGATGAAGCGGGCAAACTCTTCCGGCGAGATCTCTCCCAATCCTTTAAAACGGGTGATCTCCGGCTTGCTACCCAGCTTTTTCATAGCCGCCTGCTTCTCCGTCTCGTCATAACAATAAATGGTCTCCTGCTTGTTCCGTACCCGGAACAAAGGAGTTTCTAAAATAAAAACATGCCCGTTCTTCACCAGGTCGGGGAAGAACTGCAGGAAAAAGGTCATCAGCAACAGCCGGATATGCATACCGTCCACGTCGGCATCCGTGGCAATAATTATCTTATTATAACGCAGCCCCTCGATCCCGTCTTCAACGTTCAGCGCATGCTGCAAAAGATTAAACTCCTCATTCTCATACACCACCTTCTTTGTCAATCCATAGCAATTCAACGGCTTTCCCCGAAGGCTGAACACCGCCTGTCTTTCCACGTCTCTTGCCTTTGTTATACTACCGCTGGCAGAATCTCCTTCCGTAATAAAGATCGTGCTCTCTTTTTGTTTTTCCAGCACCTGATCTTTATCCTTCCCTGTAGGCTCCTCATTATAATGATACCGGCAGTCGCGAAGCTTCTTATTATGCAAATTGGCTTTTTTGGCCCTTTCATTCGCCAGCTTCTTGATACCGGCCAGCTCCTTTCGCTCCTTTTCATTCTGCTCGATACGCTTTTTCAACGCATCGGCGGTGGTAGGGTTCTTATGTAAATAATTGTCCAGCTCCCTGGCCAGGAAGTCGTATACGAAGTTCTTCATCGACACGCCGCCTTCCGACATGTATTGGCTGCCTAATTTTGTCTTGGTCTGGGACTCGAACACGGGTTCTACCACGCGCACAGAAACAGCCGCGGCAATACTTTGCCGGATATCCGCCGCATCATAGTCTTTCTTGTAGAAATCTCTTGCTACCTTTACAAATGCCTCGCGAAAAGCCTGCTGGTGCGTACCACCCTGGGTGGTATACTGACCGTTGACGAAACTAAAAATCTCCTCGCCATAGTCGTTGTTGTGCGTAAGGGCAACTTCTATGTCCTCTCCTTTCAAATGGATGATGGGATACCGGAGCTCGTCCTCATTGGTCTTGCGGCGCAGCAGGTCCAGCAGACCGTCCTTCGACACGTATTTCTTACCGTTGAAGTTGATGATCAGCCCCGCGTTGAGATAACAGTAATTCCATATTTGGTTCTCCAGGTACTCATGCTTGAAGTGGAAATGCTTGAACACCGTCTCGTCCGGGATAAAGGTCACCAGCGTGCCATTGGACTCGCTGGATTTTGCTTCCTTGAACTCCTTTGTAAGCACTCCCTTGGCAAATTCAGCGGCCTTCTCCTTTCCTTCCCTGTAGGCCGTCACTTTGAAGTATTGGCTGAGAGCATTCACGGCCTTCGTACCTACTCCATTGAGACCCACGGACTTCTGAAATGCCTTGCTATCATATTTAGCCCCTGTATTGATCTTGGAAACCACATCCACCACCTTTCCCAAAGGAATACCCCGGCCATAGTCACGGATGGTAACGCTCTTTTGATCGATGGTCAGATCAACCTGCTTGCCATACCCCATGGTATGCTCATCTATACAGTTGTCGATCACCTCTTTGATCAGGACATAAATACCATCGTCCGGACTACTGCCATCCCCTAATTTACCTATATACATACCGGGGCGCAGGCGTATATGTTCCCGCCAATCAAGACTTTTGATGCTTTCTTCCGTGTACTCGAACAAATTAGATTTTTCTGCCATATCGGTTCCGATCAAGATGCCAAATATAGGCAAACGAATTTAGAGCGGTCTTATTTCAATTTCTACACATTGTGCATAACGCTTCATAACACTTTGAGCCTTACATTCGTGCCATGGCTGATAATTTTCTATCCCTGGAAGGTCTGACGGTGACAATAGGCGGGCGACAAGTACTTAACAATTTGTATTTGAATATATTACGCGGTCAGCAATGGGCCATCACCGGCGCCTCCGGCAGCGGCAAATCTGTCCTGGCGCATACCCTGATGGGCCGGCACTTCCATAGTGGACAATTAACCTTCTTTAAACCCGTGAATAGTGCTATTGTCGAACAGCAACACCGGTTTTTAAACCGCAGCGGCACCACCGATCTCTATTATCAACAACGCTTCAACGCCTCCGATGCGGAACAGACGATCACGGTGGCTCAGGAGCTTACGCCATACGCTTCCGCCGCCGGTCAGGACCTGTTGAGCTGGGAAGGACTGGACAACCTGCACATCCGCCCCCTGCTGGCAAGACCCCTGATCCAATTATCCAACGGCGAGAACAAAAGGGTACAGCTGGCCATCGCCCTCCTGGAAAATCCCGACCTGCTCATCCTGGACAACCCTTTCCTTGGCCTGGACACGGAAGGAAGAGCAACCCTGCATCATATTATAAATATGCTGGCTGCAAAAGGCATCCAGCTCCTGCTCATCACTTCCTCCCGGGAATTGCCGGCCTCCATTACACATGTTGCCCGGCTGGAAGAAGGCAAATGGACGTTCCAGGGACCGAAAGAGCAATTTCACCCGGGCGCCACAACCGTCCGGGACGTCCGGCTGGATACGGACATCCTGCAGCAGCTGCAGCAATACGCATCGCCCGCTACCTTCTCCACAGCCGTGAAAATGACAAACGTCCATGTATACTACGGCGAGAAGACATTGTTGGAACACATCGACTGGGAAGTAAAAAAAGGGGAAAGATGGAATGTCAGCGGCCCCAATGGCGCCGGCAAATCCACCCTCCTGAGCCTAATCACCGCGGATAATCCCCAGGCCTATGCCAACGATATTCGGCTCTTCGACAGACGGCGCGGCACCGGTGAAACGATCTGGGAGGTCAAACAGAAAATTGGCTTTGTCTCCCCTGAGCTGCATCTTTATTTCGACTATGGCGCCACCTGCTTCCAGGTCATTGCCAGCGGGCTGTTTGATACCATCGGTCTCTTCCGGCCCCTGACGGACGAGCAGACCCTGCAAGTCAGCCTCTGGATGAAGCTTCTGTCCCTCGGGGATCTGCGTGCATCCAGGCTGGCACAGCTTTCCACAGGACAACAACGCATGGTCCTGCTGGCCCGCGCCCTCATCAAGAACCCTCCCATGCTGATCCTCGACGAACCCTGCCAGGGGCTGGATGAAGAGCGGACAAGCTACTTTCGACAGCTGATAGGCCTTCTCTGCGAGGCCTTCGGCACGACGCTCATCTATGTAAGCCACTACAAAG
>ERZ778019.3317-NODE-3317-length-12183-cov-5.143140_pt1 | contig 12183 bp, 9 predicted proteins | sample MGYA00375749_ERZ778019 | MGnify/ENA primary metagenome ERZ778019 (study PRJEB29350, sample SAMN05389821) | bioreactor metagenome | isolation source: Ammonium sulfate bioreactor | place: South Africa: University of Cape Town | collected 2014-03-17 ... | reverse complement strand
TCATTCGGGGACGCCTCAAGGACATGATCGTCACCGGCGGCCAGAACGTCCATGCCGCAGAGGTCGAAGAAATCCTGCTGGCACTTCCCGGCGTCGTCGATTGCGCCGTGTTCGGCCTGCCGGATGACATGTGGGGCGAACGTGTGTCAGTGCTTGTCGTGCGAGAACCGCTGAACGACATGACCGCGGCTACGGTCGAAGCCTATTGCCGCGAGCGACTGGCCGGCTTCAAGATTCCGCGCACTATCCTGTTCGACGAAAATCCGCTGCCGCGCACACCGACCGGAAAGGTACAAAAATTCCTCCTCGTCGAGCGGTTCGCAGGCGCCCGATGAAGGCCGGATAGCAGGCATTCAAGCCCCTGATCACTCGCTTGTTTGGTCTCGCATGTCCCAACTGACGCCAAGGATTTCACATATTGGAAAACCCGCGACGATCGCGGATAGATCGACATCCGCGATCGTGTCATGGGCGACGCGCGCCGTTCGGACTATCTGCTTTTTTCGAGTTTTGTGACAGAAATGCCGGACGCCGTTCGCTCGACTTCGAACTGCACTTTGTCCCCGACTTTGACCCGGTTCAACATATCCGGCTCCCGAACCCGAAAGACCATGGTCATCCCCTCGTTCATGTCGAGGCTCTTGATGGGGCCATGCTTCAAGGTGATCTTGCCGGCCGCCTGATCGATTTTCCTGACCTCGCCCTTGATCATCTCCGCGCGAACTGTGGTCACGGCGGATAGTACGGCCAGGGCCATCACGAAAACTCCTGCCATCAGCTTGCGTGTTTTCATCTTTGCTCTCCTCTGGTTGTTTTGCCTTCCGACGGAAGGCCGCTCCTCATGTCGCTGCGATATCTCGCAACGGTGAATGAGATCTTCGATTTGGGTGACCGCTTACATCTTCGTGCGTTTGGCGTGATTGTGTTTCATGCCCCGCATCGTCGGCGTGGACTCTTTCACGGCCTTTGCCGGTGCGGAGGGTGGCAGCGGCACACCGGCCGATGCGACCTCGTAGGCAACCGTGCCCTCCGGAAACGTGTAGGGTCCCGGATCGGCATAGTCGTCGCGGCCGAGACACTCCCGGATCTTCATGACCGTGAACATGCCGCCCATCTCGATCGGACCGAATTGCCCGCTCCCCGTCATCATCGGCAGGGTGTTGTCGGGCGCCGGCATCTCCATCTCGCCCATCGCCATGCCGGTTTCGCCCATGACCATCGCGTCAGGCGCGAGCTTGCCGATCGCCTTCGCGAGATCCTTCCGCGAAACGCCGATCAAATTGCGTACATCGTGACCCATGGCGTTCATGGTGTGATGCGACTTGTGGCAGTGGAACGCCCAATCACCGGGATTGTCCGCCACCATGTCGAACGCGCGGATGGCGCCCACCGGCACGTCGATGGTCGTTTCGGGCCATTGCGCGCTCTCGGGAATCCAGCCGCCGTCGGTGCAACTCACGCGGATATCGTGGCCGTGAACGTGAATCGGATGATTGGTCATGGTCAGATTTCCGATCCGGACACGCACCTTGTCACCCAACCGAATGGGAAGCGGATCGATGCCTGGGAACACACGGCTATTCCAGGTCCACATGTTGAAATCGGTCATCTCGTTGACCTTCGGCAGATACGTGCCGGGATCGATTAGGTAAGTGCTCATGATGAAAACGAAATCGCGATCAACCGGCCGGAACGACGGGTCGCGCGGATGCACGACGAACATCCCCATCATGCCCATCGCCATCTGCACCATTTCGTCTGAGTGCGGGTGGTACATGAAGGTCCCGCTTTTCTTGAGAACGAACTCATAGACGAAGGTTTTTCCGGGCCGGATGTGCGGCTGCGTTAATCCGCCGACACCGTCCATGCCGCTGGGCAGGATCATGCCGTGCCAATGGACGGTGGTGTGCTCGGGCAATTTATTGGTGACGAAAATTCGCACCTTGTCGCCCTCCACCGCCTCGATCGTCGGTCCCGGCGCCTGACCGTTGTAGCCCCACAAGTTGACCTTCATGCCTTCGGCAAATTCGCGCACCACCGGCTCGGCAACGAGATGGAATTCCTTCCAGTCGCCGTTCATGCGCCATGGCAGCGACCAGCCATTAAGCGTAACGACGGGGCGATAGTCCGGGCCACTCGTCGGATGCAACGGTGGCTGCATCGTTGCGTTGTCCACGAGCGGCGCTTCCGGAATGCCCGCGGCCTGCGCGCGACCGCTGACCGCGCTGGCGCCAACCAGCGCCGCGGTCCCCAAAAATCCTCTTCGCGACAGCATGTCAGTTCTCCCTTAGTGCCCACCGGTCGCCGCCGCTGCGGCAGTCGTCAAACGCGAACTGGCCTGGACTTCGCCTGAGCCCCCGCCGTTGACGGCGTTCTGCAGATCCGATTGAGCGAGCCAGAAATTGCGTTTGGTATCGATGGCCGTGCGCATCGATGCGATGCGCTGGCGCGTTTCGACCAGCAGCGCAAAGACATCCACCTGCATACTGGAGAAGCGCAACTGCATCTCTTCGGTGATGATCTTGCGTAGCGGCAGAACTTCGCGCTGATATTGACGCGCGATCTCGTAAGCCGACCGATATGTTCGATAAGCCTCGCGGGCTTCCGAACGCACGTTGACGGCCATTTCAGTCAGGCGATTGAACGCCTGATTGTAGGTTTGGACCGCCTGGCGCACCCGCACCTCGCCACCGTCGAAGATCGGAATCTGAAACGCGATGTCGTAGCCACGCTCGCGGGATCGGATCCCGTCGGCATCGCGCGTCCTTTTTGCGATACCAGCGAGATCGAGCAGGGTAACAAAGCGGCTCGCTTCGGTGAGATTAAGTGCTTTGGCCAGAACATTCAGTTCGAGCCGCGCGATTTGCAGATCGATGCGATGCGTGACGGCATCGACTTCGATCGACGGCAGCGCTGAGGCGCGCCGCGGCAATAGCGGCAGGGTTTTTGGGATGCGGAACGCCAGATCATTACCCCAAACACCCATCAGACGCGCAAGACGTTCACGCGCACCTGCGGCCTCCTGTCGCGCGGAAGCGAGATCGGCGGTCGTCTCCGCATAAAAGACCTGCTCCCGTGCCTGATCGAGCTTGTTGAGCGAACCGGTTTCGCCGAGCTTCGACGCCAGCTTCGCGGTTGCTTCCGCCGTCGATTTGGCATCGGCCAGAAGCGCAACCATCTCGTTGGCGCCCACCGCGCGATAGTAGGATCGCCGCACTTCGGCTGCGAGACGGAGCGTTTCCAACGCCGCCCGCAGTTGCGCCTGATGAAACCGCTTCCTCGCTATCTCCGAACGGAACGGCAATGTTGCCAGCGCGAGAATATCGCCGACCACCTGACGTTCGATTTCGATCGCCCCACCGCCCGAAATTCTCGAAATCGAGAAGGTCGGGTTGGGTGGAAGACTTTCCTGAACCAGATCGGTTTCCGCGAGTGCCAGTTCGCTGTATGCGGCCTGGAGTCCCCGGTTGTTCAGCAGTGCGACCTGCACGGCGGTGTCGACATCAAGCGTCCGGCGAAGCAAGCGTTTGACGGCATCGTCCGCGGCCACCGCGTCACTATCGGAGCGGATCGCAACGACATTTTTTCCGATCGTGCCGTCGGCGATCTCCGCGACCTTGCTCATGCCGCCATCGGGCGAGAAGCTTGCGCATCCGGACAGCGTCAACGCGGCCAACGCAGCGAGGGCCCGGAGCCGGGACATGGCATCAATGATCCGTAACATGGCGCGCTCCTACTGCCCGGATTTCAGTGAAGGGGCGACGCGCTGGTTCTGCTGCTTCCAGTCGGATGGTCGCGTCGGACGAAGGTGCGTGTATGGCGCGACCGTCGACCGATAACCGACACCTGCAACCTTCACGCGGGGGTCGGCGGGGTCCGCACCGACCAAAGGTGCGGTTCGCGCCGCACACCCACTCACGGTCGCAGCCGCGATCAACAGTGCCGCGAATACCCCCGCTCTTCTCTCCAATTTTCCGCGCGCCACCGATTCAACGGCGGCGACAGTCGCCCCGATCTGCGCTGACATACTTAGTTTCCTGAACTGAATGGGCCACAGGCACGTATGCCCTCAATGAGCACGGCACCGCCTCAAGATGTGCTTCAGGTCAGGAAATGGGGGGACGGTAATGCACGGCGGACGCACTGTCCGCGAGTTCGCGATAGCTGTCGGACAGTTGGATCGCCGTCGGTGCAGCGGGCTGCATCACCGCCAAAAACGGCACAGCGAGCGCGGTAACGCACATCAAGCCACAGCACTTGCCGTCCATTGCATGGGTCGTTTGCGCGGGGATGGAATCGCTTTCCAGCATGACGGCCTGCGCGCGGTGATCCGCCGACGAATCCGCAAGCATCTCGATGCTGGAATGGTGGCCAGCATGTCTATCATGACGAACATCCATCGAACCGTCTCGATGGACATGGACCATCCCGTCGACCTTGTCTTCCACCGAGAGGCAATATGGGCTGGCCTGGCTGCCGGGCATGGCGAAGGACAGCGTCGGCGCAAGCACGCAAAGCATATAGACCAAGGCGATCATCCACCCTGCTCTCCGCCGTTGCGTTCTGGTCAACCTTGTCAACACTGGCCTTCAACGTCCCCGATCTTTTGCAAGCAAGTCGATAAATCATAGAGACGAATTCCCGCGCCGCCAAGTCCAGGTCGCGTTCATCGTCGGCATCAGATCCTCAGCCCGATGAAATAAGGCCTGCGGAATATCGATATTCCGCAGGCCTCGAATGGTGACGTATAGGTCTTTCGAACGATTAGTTCCAAGTATAGCGAAGTCCCGCCTGCACGCCGACCGTCTGAAGACTGCCGGTGACGATCGCTGGGAAAGCAAGCTGTTGTTGCTGCGAGGTGGCTGTGCCATGCACCTCGAGGTATGACGAGAAGTTCTGCGTCCAGATCACATTCATTTTTGCCGATCCGCGAATGCCGTAGAGATCCCCTGTGCCAACCAGGGCGCTGGCGTCAACGATCCGGAATGCGATAGCGGACACCGTCGGCTGAACCTTGTATCCCATCCAGATCATTTCGGTGCCGATGCGCGCGCCGCCATGGATTTCGGTGCTATCCCCAGTTTTGGTGCCGAAGTTCTCGGTGTAGCCTTCCGAATAGCTCACGCCGATCGTCGGCTCGAACCAGACCGAATAGGGAAAGTCGAAGCGGTATTGCGTATTGAAGGTGTAGGCGATCGAGCTGGAGCTCGTGGTCGGAATGAAGATCAGATTCGACGAACTGCGGCTCCAACTGGCAAGCACCGATCCGTCGATCGAGAACCCGCCATTCAAATAGGACACCGTCGCCGAGGTCGAAGGCATCGAGCCGTCCAGAGCAAACGCCGGCCCGAACGGAACCGCGGCTGTTGCCCGGGACCACGAATGGCCGCCCGTCGCGATGAATGTCAAAGCATCCGTCGCGCTGAAAACGCCGATCTTGGTGACGTCGAATGCGCCAACGACCGTCTCGACATTGACCGACATGCCCGTTGCGCTTGCACGATCGGCGCTACCGACGAGATTGCCGCCGTACAGCCACGACGGAGTGGCGGCCACGAGCGCGGGAGCTTTTGCGTAAGCGAGCGCGCCGAAAGGGTTGCTGATCTTTTGCTCCGCAAACAAATCCCTGCCGTTGAAATCGGATACCTCGCCGCTAAAACGCAGCATCCCGGCCGGCGGGACGACGCGCCGCCGCTGCACCTCGTCACGCACCGTCTGAACGATGTTCTGAATGACGTTGCCGATGATTTCCTGCTGAACCTCAGAACCGCTTTGCGCCGCGGCAGGCTGCACAAAAACGGCGGAAATCATCACCGCCGGCATCAAACCAAGAAAAAACTTAAATAATTTCATAACTATACCCCATTCATATCTGCCTAAAAAATACCATGATCCATTCAGGGAACTAGTGCTCAAATGCCACAGTCGGATGGAACCCAGATTTCGGATGGCCAAGCATCGCGTTTTCCAAAAGATCCTTTGCGACATGAACCTCGGTCCGCGACAGACCGTCTCATTCACTGTTCCTTTTGTTTGCGGTCCTCCCTAACTTCCCAGACGGCTGCAACGGCCCATCGCGCGCAGTTGGCGGATGAGGATCGCTTCGGGGCATACTGACGATGTTCATTTCCAAAACGGGACAAGACGAGCGTCGCGACCGCGCGGCCTCGCGCAAACTTACTGGCCTGCAAAGATGGTCCGTCGTCACCGGACGTTGGATCGTGGTTGCCTGCGCGGCGCTCCTGGTCCTTTCGACCAGTTACGTCGTTTCGGCATCGGCCGAGGAACGGATCGCCCTGGTCATCGGAAACAGCGACTATCGTAATGTCGGCAAACTGCCAAACCCCGTCAATGACGCGACCGACATGGCGGATTCGCTGAAACGGCTCGGCTTCAACGTCAAACATCTGACAAATGTCGAATACGATAGCTTCCGTCACGCCCTGATCGATTTTGGCAACGCGGCGAAGACCGCCGACAAGGCCGTTATATTTTATGCCGGTCACGGCGTCGAAATCGACGGCAAGAATTGGCTCATTCCCGTCGATGCACGGATCAAGTCAGCGGTCGACATCTATGCCGAAGCAATCAACCTCGAAACACTGATCGATATTTCGATCTACCCGAAGATTCTCGGCCTCGTGATCCTCGATGCGTGCCGCAACGACCCGTTCGCCGCGGCGACGGCGGTGGCCGGACGTTCGCTGGCAAACAAGGGGACAGGCGGCTCCCGGGCGAAACATACGAAATCGACGGCGTCAGCCCCCCCGATCGAGGTTGCAGCGCGCGGTCTTGCGCCGGTCGAGGTGAACGACAACGTGCTGGTCGCGTTCGCCGCGGCCGCGGGCACAACCGCCAGCGACGGCGCGGATCGCAACAGTCCCTATTCGGGCGCGTTGCTACGGTACATCGAGAAGCCCGGCCTGGAGATCAATTATCTGTTCAGAAATGTCCATGACGACGTGCTGAACGAAACCAGGACCCAGAGCCCGACGGTTTACGGGACTCTTTCCAGGGATGAGATCTACCTCAACGGCGTTGCCGCCATTGCCTCGGGCGACCTCAACGCCGACGCCGAAAAAGTCGCCTGGGCTTTCGTACGCACAACAAACGACATCTCCACGCTGCGCCGGTTTACCGAACAATTCCCTTCCAGCATCCACGCGAGCGAAGTGCATGGACGCGTGGCCGAACTGGAGAAGGCCGAAACATTCGCCTGGTCCATCGTGCAGAAAGAGAAGTCCGTGCCGGCCTATCGCGCCTTCCTGGATCTTTATCCAAACGGCGAGCGTGCAGACGATGCTCGTACGACGCTGGCGTCGCTGCAAACAGCATCCGGCTCCTCGAAGCGCGTGGCGACGCCCAACCTGCCGAAGCCCCCGGCTTCGACCTATCAACTCGCATCCGCTTCGCTGGACACGACGATCAAGAATTCGGATTCCATCGACAAAGCCTGGGACGTCCTCAGAGAATCCCGGGACAAAACACTCGTCGGAAAATTCGCGGAGAAATATCCAAGTCTCCGGCAGCACCGTCTGCCCGCAGGGAGCGACCTTGCCCTGCGGCCGGTCAACCCCACAGACTGGATGATGCAAACGGCGCAGGATGAGGACGTGAACAGCTGCTTCAACGGCGATTCCGCCTCGTGCGCCAAAGCCGCGAAGCGTTATCCCGAGTACGTTCAATTACAGTTCCAGCTATGCCGAACCTCAGGGCAGCCCGCAGGATGTATGCAGAAAGCTGTCAGGGACGCCCGCCGGAAAGGCTACCTGATTTCGGCCTACACGCGCTCGAACATCGAAAAGCAACGCAACCGCGAGTATCGGCGGACGATCGACCGGGGCAATCAGCGGGTCGGCACGATTGTCGGCAATAACGTGAGCAATGCCGTCAGCAACGCAGTCAGCAACTCGGTGAACAACGCTGTCTCGGCGGCGACCTCCCGCGCCGCCAGCCAGGCGGCTTCGGCGGCGGCGGCGCGCGCGGCACGCAGCGCTGCATCGTCCGCTGCCGCGAACGCGGCGGCACGCGCTGCTTCGAACGCCGCAGGCAACATCAGAATCCCGTCCGACATGCGGCTCAAAGCCGATATCATCCCACTCCAGCGCACCCGTGATGGATATCAGCTCTATCGCTACCGCTATATCGGCGACAATACACTTTACGTTGGCGTCATGGCGCAGGACATCGCACGTCAGGTGCCGGCCGCGATCTCGATTGCCGATGACGGCTACCTGCGGGTCAACTACGGCTTGCTGGGCATCACGTTCCTCACTTACAGTGACTGGCTGAGATCACACGCAACTCCAAACTGAGAATGCGCCTTTCACTGCGATCGATCATATTCCTGCTCGCAGCGACCGTTATTCTGCTTTCCGGCCAGACCGCCGGAGCGGAGGGACGGCGCGTCGCGCTGGTCGTGGGAAATGCGAATTATGCAAACGCGCCGCATCTCGCCACATCCATCAACGATGCCGGGGATATCGCGGATGCCCTTACCCGCCTCGGTTTCGATATCGTGCTTCGTCGCGACGCCGCTGCGGCGGAGTTGCGTTCGGCAATCGAGGAATTCTCGCTGAAGGCCAGAACCGCGGATATCGCGATCGTCTACTACGCCGGTTACAGTCTGAACGCCGGCATCGGCGGCTATCTGGTCCCGATCGATGCCGGCCTTTCGAAGCCGTCCGACTTGCTCACGGAGACCGTCGCATTGCCGGACGTGATACGCGGTGCCGGTCAGGCCCATACGCTCGGGCTGGTGATTCTCGATGCATTCCACGGGAATCCCTTCTCCGCCGAGCCCGAAGCGATCGATCCCAATTCCGAGACCGCTTCGTCGCGATCCAGCGGGGCGCGGAATGTACTCCTGCTGTTCGCGACCGAACCCCGAAAGACATCGGAACAAGGGCACGGCCGCAACAGCCCGTTGGCCGCAGCTTTGCTGGACAATCTTCCCAAACCCGGCCTGGAGATCAACTTTCTGCTTCGCAACGTGCGGGACCACGTGCGGCACGCCACGCACGCCAGACAAACGCCGTACATGTACGGCCAGCTTTCAAAGCAAAAGATCTATCTCACTTCGTCGAAGGACGGCGCCGTCTCCACGACCAACACCGAAGCCGATAAAATCCAGCCCTGCGATCAACTCGCGGCCGCGCCGGACGATGACGGCAAGCATTCGACGGCCGCCGGCGTCGAGCTCGAGAAGATCGCAGTCGCCGACGCGGTCCCCGCATGTTCGGACGCGGTGAGGCGATTTCCCACAACCAGCCGCTTTTACTACCAGCTTGGACGAGCGCTGTTCGCGGCGCATGATTATGACGCCGCGCTGACGAACTACAAGAAGGCCTTCGAACTCGGCAACGTCCGCGCGCTCTTTGCGTTGGGCTCCGCATACGAGCGGGGCGACGGCGTGAGCCGCGATCCGGCCCGCGCGCACCTCTACTACGAGATCGCGGCTCAGCAGAAATTCACGCCGGCCATCGTCGGTTTGGCGGCGCTGTACGAGAGCGGCGCCGGCGTTAAGCAGAATCCCGCGAAGGCCTACGCGCTTTATCGGCACGCTGCAGATCTCGGCGATGCCCGCGCGGTCAACAAGACCGGCGAACTGACGGAACAAGGCCAAGGGGTTGCGCGGAATGTCAGGAACGCCCGGGCGCTCTATGAAAAGAGCGCCCGCATGGGCTATCCGGAAGCGATCGTAAATCTGGCGCGCTGCTACGCGAACGGCATCGGAGGTCGCAAGGATATTCCTGAAGCGCGAAAGCTGCTTGCGCGGGCCGCCAGTGCAGGCAGCACGCAGGCCCGCAACATTCTGGCTGTGACAAGCCGACGCGATCGAAAGTAAGTCACGTCGCGCGGCGGTCACGCTGTCCGCAGCGCCGACGGAGTCCGTTTCATCGGCAAGCGCTATAGCGTTTCGAGCGAAGTGGATACCGGTTCGCGGCAAGAAAATGCGTCAACCCAAGAGTCTGGAGCCCCATTCCGATTCCATCGGAATGGACGTGGCTCTAAATCTTGCGATAACGGATCAGCGAGAAATGCCCCATCGGCGGCATCGGTCGTCGCTCCGCCAGACTGACGCCGCCATGCCGCGCCGCCCAGTCGACGAGCCGCTCCCATGGAAACTCCGGACGCCAGCCGAGCCGTCGCGCCAAAGGAGAAAACGCCAGCTCGAAGAGCCGACGCGGACCGCTCTCCGCGCCGATGTGGTTGACCAGAATGAGTTCACCGCCCGGCTTCAGGACGCGCACGAAATCGTCCAGCGTCGCTTCGGGGTCAGGTACCGCGGTGATGACATACTGCGCCACCACGGCATCGAAGAATGCGTCTGCAAACGCCAGATTCTTGGCGTCCATCACCGCCAGCGTTTCGACGTTGCTGAGCTTGAGCGTCTTGACCCGCTCCTGCGCCTTGCGGAGCATCGGCTCGGAAATATCCACGCCGCACAGACGGGTGGTCCGCGCATAGTCCGACAGCGACAGGCCGGTGCCAACGCCGACGTCGAGAATGCGACCACCGATGCGATCGGCCTCTGCGATGGTGGACTGGCGCCCCGCATCGAATACCTTGCCGAACACCAGATCGTAGATCGGTGCCCAACGCCCATACGCCTTGGCGACGCCGGCGCGGTCGATGTCGTTGGCCATGCCCCGTCCTGCGCTCAGCCACGCGCCGTGGCGAGTTGAACCGCATCGCCACGAGCTGTGTCTTCGATGGCGGCCGAACGCGCACCATCGAAACGCGCCGCCGCGCTCTTGATGAAGCCACCGCCAAGCACGCGCGCCTGCCCGGCCGGCGCATCGTAAAAGACGCAAGCCTGGCCCGCGGACACGCCTTCCTCGCCAGCAACCAGTTCGACTTCGTACTCGCCGTCCACCGCGCGCAACCATGCCGCCTGCGGCGCGCGCGTCGAACGCACCCGCACGAAAATCTCGCGTCCGTCACCGGCGGCCCGATCCAGCGTGCCGTCTCCGATCCAGTTGACATCGCGTAGACGGATGCGATGCATCCGCAAGGCCTCGCGCGGCCCCACGATCACGCGGCGGCTGGCGACGTCGAGTTTCACGACATAGAGCGGCGCGCTGGCGGCAATTCCGAGACCGCGACGCTGCCCGATGGTAAAATGCGCGATGCCGTGATGACGGCCGAGCACGCGACCGGACAAATCGACGATCTCGCCCGGCTCCATCGCATTCGGCTTCAGCCGCTCGACGATGTCGGTATAGCGCCCGGTCGGGACGAAACAGATGTCCTGACTGTCGTGCTTCTCGGCAACCGGCAGGTCGAAGCGGCGCGCCAGTTCGCGGACCTGCGGCTTGGTCATATCGCCGAGCGGGAAACGCAGATGCGCGAGTTGTTCGCGTGTCGTCGCGAACAGGAAATAGCTCTGGTCGCGATCGGCGTCGGCCGCGCAGACCAGCCCGCGCGATCCGTCCGGCAGCCGTCGCGAGGCAACGTAGTGGCCCGTCGCCAGCGCAGCGGCGCCGAGCTCGCGCGCGGTTGCCAGCAGATCGCGAAACTTCACCGAGCGATTGCATTCGATGCACGGCACCGGCGTTTCGCCCAAGGCATAGCTTTCGGCGAAGCTGTTGATCACCGATTCACGGAAACGGCTCTCGTAATCGAGAACATAGTGCGGGATGCCGAGCCGCTCCGCCACGTCCCGCGCATCGTGAATGTCCTGACCCGCACAGCACGCCCCCTTGCGATGGGTGGCGGCACCGTGATCGTAAAGCTGCAATGTAATGCCAACGACGTCGTAACCCTCGACTTTCAACAACGCCGCGGTTGCCGACGAATCGACTCCACCCGACATCGCCACGACAACACGGGTGTCCTGCGGGCGGCCTTCGATATCCAGACTGTTCAGCATTGACCGGTCTTGCTCGCGATCGCGGAAAACATTTCGCGATCGTCAGGTTCCAAGCCAGGCGACGGACTTTCCGCCGATCGAGGCATCTCTTCTTATCTACATAACGTTGGCATCCCGGGGAGGCAATCATGCCGTATCGGCGGTTGGCGGCAAATCTTGCCGCTGGGCAGAAATCAGCGCCTCTTGGCGCCCGCAAACGGCTTCATAAATTTTATATGTATCTGATCTGAAATGATTTTTCGTTTCGCACCGATTGGCCTGTTCCTTGCTGGAGAAGTCTCGGTTTCATGAGCCGAGGTTCCCGTGTT
>ERZ778019.3272-NODE-3272-length-12372-cov-14.050012_pt1 | contig 12372 bp, 15 predicted proteins | sample MGYA00375749_ERZ778019 | MGnify/ENA primary metagenome ERZ778019 (study PRJEB29350, sample SAMN05389821) | bioreactor metagenome | isolation source: Ammonium sulfate bioreactor | place: South Africa: University of Cape Town | collected 2014-03-17 ... | reverse complement strand
TATATAAATCGAAATCAGTCAGTCTATAGATTCTTCGTTATATCTATTGTTTGATTCACTTGTATAAGACATTAGTCAATATGCCAGTCCAACGTGGTCTTGCACAAGAATGTCAACAACATTTTCAAACATTGAATATTTATGAAATCTTTTCACTCACGAAATCAGCTAGCGATGTTCAAAGTATAGATTGCGCCGTTTTTTTTTGTTTTGTTTTGTTTATCATCTCGCATTTGTTTAAGTTAAAAAAGCCTATCGACAATTGGCTCTTCGTTATCATCCTGATCGAACGGATATCGATCAAAAGGAAGAGGCGAAAACGAAATTTCAAATTATCGGCAAAGTCTACGCAATACTTTCCGATGACGAGAAACGAAAAATCTACGACGATACCGGTAGAGAAATTCATCATCAACAGAATTCGTTTTTTTTCAATATTGGATTTTTATTAAGGTGCATTGGATGACGATGATTTAGCCATGGGCGTTAATGATTGGTATGATTATTGTAAAAAAATGTTTCGAAAAGTAACAAAAAATGATCTGATCGAATTTGAAAACAAATACAAAGGTAGAAGAATGAAGAAAAAGAAGAATGATTGATAATGATTTCGATTAGGTTCTGACGAAGAGAAAAATGATCTCAAACGAATTTATCTTGAAGTTGGCGGTGATATGGATCAAATATTCGAACGACATCTTCTCGCTTGTTTAGAAGATGAAGATCGTTTACGATCGATGATCGATCAAATGATCGAAGACAAGGAAGTACCACCATTCGATGCCTATACAAATGAATCCAAAGCTAAACGAACAAAACGACATAAAAAAGTCTCGTTATTCGTTTTGATTTTCAGTTTTTAAACATGCTGTTGTCTTTTAGTTAACAAAAGAAGCCGTTGAAGCTGAAAAATTAATGAAAGAATTGAACATTGGCAATGATGAAGCGAGTCTTGAACGTGCAATTCAAATGCGTCAACAACAACGCGCCGGTTCGAGTTTCTACGATCATCTTCTCGAAAAATACGGTTCGAAAACGAACACTAAAAAACGTGCTGCCAATTCGGTCAACAATAATAAATCGAAAAAAGCATCGGCTAATCGTCCCGGTAAACGAGCTGTTAAAACCGATGATGAAGATGACGATGATGATGATGATGATGATGATGAAGAAGATGGTGATACAAGTGAAACATTAACCGATGAAGAAGATAGAAAACCTAAACGACAAACAGCAGGCAAAAAACATGGCACAACAATGAAGAAAACTCGACGACCAGCAGCAGTAAATAAAAAACGAAAAGTCTCGCACTGAAAACATTTATTTTCGAAAAAGTAAATAAAACACGAACAATCAAGAGATGTTGGTATTAATATCTGTAACGATAGTCAGATGAAATCAATCAATCGAATATTAGTTTTTTTCCTTCTTTCATTCATTTATGTGCATTCTTTATTCATGAATAAACAGACGAAATATCGATGTTTGCTCGTCTTTTTTTTTTGCTTAATCCTTATTCAGTTTCAATTTCTCGAAAGATTGAAATGACGAGTTAATTCTTCGATTTCAGAACGATTGAGTTTGATTAAATGATTGATTTCTTTGTTGTTTTCATTCAAACAAGCGAGATAAACTTGACCAACGATCGGAATCTCTATTTGAGATCGAAATATTCCACGATGAATATCACTATTCGCAGGACAAATACCTTCGCCAAGCTGAATACAAGATAAATTTTAAAAAAATATACATTTCCTATTAACAAACATTTACTTGAGTATAATGAAAATCAATCATTGTATCATAAACTCGACCACGAATTGTTCGTAGATCGTTTCGATCGAATTTCAGTATGTAGTGGTCACGAGGTGGCATAGTAACCGATGAACGTCCTCGTTGAACAGAAATAAGTTGACTTATAAATGCAATTGCAGATTTAGGAATATATTCCAATGCTTTGTCTTTGCCATGTTCGACCATTATTATCCAAGAAAAGTGTTCTAATCAAATATTATGATATTCCGAGAGACGATCTCTCTCTCTCTCTCTCTTTTTCTATATATACTGTTCGATCTGACATTTGATTAATCATAGACAACAAATGACAACGAAAAACAGAGTGAAATTGATCGATGAGATCAACAGAAATACTTCATATAGATGATATGACGAAATTGATTGATTCATTGAATGTGATTGTGTTCGATCGCAAAAGTATTTTTGAATGATGCAAGGACTTCCTTGAAAGTCGAGATCTTACCAGAACTATTGTTGAATATACTTGAAATAAATGAATAATCACAAGGGGAACAACTAGATAAAAAGATTTCAAGTAATTGATGATCGCATTCAATGTAAGAGAAAGAGAGAGAAGCTTGAAGTCTAGATTTTTTAGTACAAATTTTCTAGCTAATCCAAAATAGAAGAGTCACATTTACTTAACCGAAACATGACAATTGAAAGCAATAATCAGGTTTTATGTATCGTATTCGTCGTTTTTACTTTTCTACTTTTTTTCTACACATCACGCAATGTTTTATTGGCTGATTTGTCGTTTTTTTCTAGACATGAAATCAGTGTTATAGTTTCTATTAGAACAGAAATATATCTTTGTTAACTCTCTGATTTACGATTCATTATAGTAGAAAACAGTTCTCATGAGAATGTCACAGGTAATAATTAATTAATGTAAAGAATGAAGATTTATTTCGAATATAGGTCGTTTTTTTTTTGTTCTATAATCATAAAGACAAGAATCGGTTAATTTCCATTTTAAAAATTCAGCTGAACATTGTCACAATCTCTTATTTAAATTCAAAACGGAAAACGGAATCGGATCTATCTGCGTGTGTTTTTATTTTTCTTGTTGTTGTTGTTGTTGAGAGAAATGAGCATCCAACTCAATATCCGACATAGTCGATTTCAATTGATAAGCCAGTGAAATCCAAGAAGGAAAAGAAAATAGCATGGTAGTACATACTAATTTATATGACCAACAAACACGCACAGACCTCGTCCGTTCATTGCTTTCAATGACAAAAAAAGAACTGTCATTATGCATATCCTCTTCATAGTTTTTTTTTCATTTGTTAACTTGCTTATGTTTGCATAAGAAGAAAAAGAAAATGAATCAAAAAGAGTCGCCCGCAACTTTGCTCACACGTTCGCGAGGAAAAATAAAGATCACATGTACATTTATACGCATTAAAAAGCAACACAAGGCAATTTCGTCGAATTTTCAAATGTCGTTTTTTTTTTCTTCTAGATTATTTGTTCAATACTGATTAGTTATGTCACATGTAAGGTTATCGATACGTTATAATTTAGATTTGTGCTTCGTTTTCTGTTTATACTCTATAATTATTTTCTATAGAATAAAAAAATACGCAAGTTAACTTCCAACCAAATCAAAGGTAAAAAATATCGAAAACTTTTCAATTAACAACGTATAATTATCGAGTATTCTATTACATAGAACTTCGACAGGCATTTGATCTTTTCGATACTGATAGCAGTGGCGGAATTTCAGTATCGGAATTAAAACAAGCTCTATCTGCCCTTGGCGTTAATGTAACAGATCAAGAAGCTCGACAAATATTTTCAGCAATTGATATTGATAGTGAGTAATAAAAACAAGCATTTAAATGCATGACTAATACATTCTATTTTGGTTTCAGAAAATGGTTGGTTGATTAATTCGACGATGAATGTTTTTTATTAATGTCCTTGTGCCTTTTTCTTTCTGTTTATACGTACGCTCAGGTCGAATTGAATTCGAAGAGTTTGTTGAAATCGTTGCTGATTCGTATTTTAAAAAGTTTACTCGTTCGGAGATTCTCGAAGCATTTCGACGATTCGATCACAATCGTGATGGATATATCGAAGCTGATGAATTGAAAGCAATCTTATCAAAACTTGGTAGAAATTTCTCGAATGAAGAAGTACTCAATTAAATGTCTGATTAATTAGTCACAGATTTTGTTTTTGCCTAGATTCGTCGGATGATTGCACAAGTCGATCGAGATGGTAATGGGAAAATATCGATTGAAGGTAAGAAAAAGAAAACGACACGCATTTTTGTCTTGTTTTTCTTTTCTTTTCTTTTTTTATAGAGTTTGCTGCACTTGTTGAAAGAGAATCTTGATAAGAGCAACAAATTTATTTTCATTAGTTGTTGCTGATCAATGAAAATTAACGACGATTACTGTCTATTTACATTTTGTATTTGTTCATTCTTTTTTGTGTTGTATTTTGCGTATGTGCACTTGTATAATTTTTTCAAATTGACTGATTAATAATTGAGTCTTCGGATCTTCTATCATCAGTTCTTTTTCCTTTATTTATAAACGCATTCTTTGTTCTTCATGTGTCTTATTATTTTTCTTTTCTCTTTCTCAACTCATATGAAAAAGAATACAGAACAGGGAAAAAGAAAATCGTAATGGATTGATGAATGAATGGACGCTTTAACAATATATTCGATAATAGCAATACGTAAAAAAAAAGAAGAAAGAAAGAGAGGGAAGAAAATGACGCACATACATATATATATATATACTAAATATACAAGTATATATATGTATGCGTGGAAGTTTTTTTCTTTTTTTCGCCCTGTCAAAAGGAACGAGGTCGAGAATGCATAGGAAGAGCGAATGTAATTCATTTTCATCGTCTTCTTTCCGTCTGTCATACGCAGCCGTTCTCATATTGCGTACTGTTATCGTTTCGGTCGGGCCAGAGGAAAATATTTGACTTCTTTTCTTTTTTCACTCGTATGTTTAGTCATCGCTTCATCTCCCATTTTCTCTCTCTCTCTCTCTCGCATCGACTCTCCTCTTTTTTTTTGTTGCTTTTATATTTGCATTAACCACGATGACAACGAATTAAACAACAACAACAACAACAACAACAGCAGTCTACAATTTGTAAGCATATATATTTATTATCAAACGCGTGCTTGTTTATAATCAATCTAAAAGAAGCAACAAGTGGATCTTTATTTGCTTCGAGCTCCTGGTACAAAAGTGTTTTAAACGAATATCTAAAACAAAAAAAACAAGGATAAGAACAGACAAAAATATAGAAAAGATAAAACAAAGAATAAGATGAAGTTTCAACGTCGTATTCTTCTTCCACATTCGCCAACCTATCTCGAAATGGAAGAATATATAACTCCGTCATCGTCACGACAATCAGGTAAATAAATAATTCATAGGAAAACAATTCCTTTCTTCAGACACGTATAAACACATTTTCTTAGTTTCAATAACCGGTTCTACAAGTGATTTAAGTGAAGTCGGAAGCGTTTATTGTCTTTCATTATCAATAAAAGAACGATCTGACTCGTTAAATAATCTTTTCAATATGTCTGAAGATAGCAGATCGTTATCAAATCTAAGTCTAGCGTCTTATTCACTTTCTCAACATTCCTGTGAAGCTAGTTCATTGGCAAATCCAAGTAATTATGCAACGTTATCACCCGTCACGATAACAATTCCATCAACAATTGTCAATAATGAAGGAGAAAAAGTCTGCCGGAAACAATACAGTTCATCATATCGAAGTCTAACCGAAGAACAAAGTTCACCAGTTGTTACACGCAAATCAAACTTAATGACAACGACAAATTCACGTCGAAGCGGTGATTCAGCACGACATTATCATTTTTGTTCGACAAATCAAAGTGGAAGTTCGTCAACAACAAGCAGTCAGAAAAGTTTTCCCGTTAAAACAGCTGAAACGGTTCTCAATACGATTGGTATTAGTAAAACATCATCAAATGATGATCTAACTGATAAATGTGGTTTAATTACCAATGATGATGAGGATGAGGATGAGGATCAAAGCTTTTGCGAAAGTCAATATGTCGATAGTTCGGATGAATATGAACTCGATATGATCTCATCAAAACAACAGCAATTAGGTACGAATCAAACAGGTCGACGTTTAAGAAAAACTGTTTTTAATAATGTCGATCGACTATTAAATTCATCCAATAAACAAATCAAACTTTAGATACAATCGAACAGATTCTTTTCGCTGTGATTTGTTCATATAAAAATCTTCGTTTTTGCTGCTTTCATGTTTTTTTTTTCGTTTTGTTGTTTCGAATTATAAATTTATTGACATTGCAACAAAATGATAAGATAAACATTTATATATATATATATATATGTGCATACTATAAGATATGTTTTTGCTTTTTCTTTATGTGAAATCCATTTCTAGACAAAAAAAGAATGACAACGAACACATCTACAACAACGAGTCAAGTGTCAGATTTATCTTATATTTCAAAGCCAATTGGTGATTTATTCGGACAATTACCAGACGATGGGAATGAATTTAAGAAATGTTTTTTATCCGAAGATCAAATATCATTTTACAAAGCGAACGGATATCTAACTCAAGTGCGTGTCTTAACCGACGAGCAGTGTAATCTTATTATAGATGAATATCAAAAATTTCTCCTATGGAACAAACATCACGACAATGAATCCAACGGAAAGAATGATGAACATCGTTTAGAATTTCCTGAAAAGGATCTTTTACATGAATACCATTCGAATCAAAGTACAGATCCGAATAATGTCGTTACTCATATGTTAGGTCATTGGCGAATTTCATCTTGTTTTCATGATTTAATTTTTCTGCCAACCGTAACCGTACCGGTTTCGCAATTACTTGCTGCACTTCATCCGTCGAAACAAACATTTTTGCCAGTACAATTTTGGCATGATCAACTTTTTGCTAAACCACCATCGACCGGCGGTGGTGTAGCTTGGCATCAGGACTATTCGTATTGGACACGAACTGAGCCCATGCAACATCTAACTGTACATATTGCTCTCGATGATCAAACGGAAGAGAATGGAACGATACATTATATTCCCGGGTCACATCTTTGGAGTCGAAATGTCGATGGCAAAGAAATGCCATTGCCAATAACGGATTTCGATTTTAAAGATATGGATAGTATTAAAAAAGTGCTCAATGAAGAAGAACTTCACATGTTTCAACCGTTGCCAAGTTTATTAAAGAAAGGTCATGCGTCGTTTCATCATCCGTTAACTGTCCATGGATCGTATCCAAATCGATCGTCAACTGCACGACGTGCTGCCGTATTGAATTACTTTGCTGAAGGTACGCGTAGTAATACCGATGAGCCACTTCTCCGAGGTATACCAACGATTGCACGTGGTCAACCATTACAAAGTCGCTTTTTTCCTGTAGTTTTCGATCCAAAATGGTTGCATTGATTTTTATTTATTTTTGTGCTTAATTTCTGCATGGTAATCTAGTAGTGTTTTACCTTTCTCTAGTCTTATCAACGAATGCTGTTAGATATATTCTAGTTATTAATAATATTTATAAATATGCTCATGATTGTCAATAAACAATTGCAATATCCCTACACCCATAATTAGATACATTAACAAATTTCCTTTAGGCTATTTAGATGATTTTCTTACATATATCTGTTCGGTTTATTTTTGCATGAATTATTTAGAAATTAGAGAATATACTCTTTCATAACTGTTTCGAAATCTCGATCGGATAATTGAATAAGATTCTCGATTGCCGTTGAGAACGAACTTATTTTTCTATTTTTTATCCGAACAACTGAATCATTGAGGCAAAATCGTATTTATTCTATTAAATATACCGAAAACAAAACTAAAGAAAACGAGAAATTGGTTTTTAAATTTTTATTTAACAAACCGAAGAATAAAAAAAACAAAAGACATTGCGAACTAGATAGTCTAAATTAATTTAAATTAATACAAACAAATAAAAACCTGGAGAAAAGAAAGAGAAATATTGGTTTTGACAGTTGGACTGATCAATATCATCGATTCATCAATTTTGTCACGTTCAATCAACACCGAAATTTGAAAATATCCGTCTGTCAAAATGAGATAGAAATAGAGAGCGAGCAAACGAGAGAGAGAGAGAAAAATTAATGCACAAAGATTATTCCATAGGATCAAGTGAACAACGACGACGAAATTCTTGACCACGTTCATGTATCCATTTATTTCCTACCCATTTATTACCAATTAATACTGGGCATGCTAAGAAAAAAAAGGCAAAAGAACTAAAGAAATAGAAACATATGAATAATACATACCAGCATGTCGAGTTGTATAATCGCCTAAATAACGAACAATTAATGAATAGAACGAACAATAAAGAATTTTTACCTTCGCCAGATGCATACAAATTGTACCAGAAGGCAGCACTACCTTTTTTCGGTTTTACATGACCACCTGTCGATGTAAACACGGTTGCACCACCTTTTTCGACATCACTGAACTAAAATGCATAAAAAATTTGCGTCTTTTTTTTCGAAATTCGATTCACATCAATTGAACATACATATGTCAACCATGTAGCAATACGATTGCCTTAGAATGAAATAAAATTCAAATATTTATTATGAAAAGAAATCGATTTACCAGCACCGAAACTTGTAAACGCATCTTTTTCTGTTTTCTATTGAACAAAAATCAAAAAAACGAATGTTTTTCACGAGAAAATCTTTGTAACTTACACGTGCAAAATCAAAGTGCGGTTCATAATGACCACCAATACCATAATTTGCAACCTAGAATCCACGGTCAATCGAAAATAATTAAAATTTAACGACATACTTGAAGGTCTTCACTCGATGAAGCCGTCATACTTAAATTCGTCAATGCTTCGATCAAACGACTTAAACGAGCAACTGCCGGTGCTTCTTCATCTTTTAACCAGGCGCTGAAAACAACAATATATCATCAATCAATAATCTTCCTTTTATTTTTCTTGTTCATGCAAATATTATATCTAATCTACAGACTACTTGATACATGCAGAGGGAGAGAGAATAAATTCATCGTTACGAAAACACAACAACAGTTTGTACCTTTTGCTCACTCGATAGCTCGCTGGCTCGAGTTCAGCTGTTTTAGGATTTTGTACAACAGCACGTTTTAACTGCAATCATAACTCGTTATCTCGAACAAAACAAATCGATTTGACCTACTCGTGGCAAAGCAAGTGCCTTGATTTCATTAATATCGTTATCGTTGATGATATCGTGATAGAGATAGAGAACTGGCTCGTCTAATAATTGTTCTTCTCGAACAGGTCGTAAGATTAGATACGGATGATTGTTATGACGATAACGACAGAAAAGTTTGGCTTGACGTTTTGGACTTAACTAAAATAAAGAAAAGTTGATCTCATTTTGTGTTGAATCATTATGTTTACTGTCGATTCTGTTTGTCGACAAAGTGCTTCGTATGTTTCTCGTTCTTCGAGGTAGTCTTTTGGTCGTTGATTTTTAATTTGTACATTTTCGTTTTTAATGACTGTTGGCAGTGATTTCAAATCAATTGAATCAAAATCTGCATTTGCTGTTTTCTCACGAAGTAATCCTAAATAGTATTCGCGATTGCCAAGAGCTCGAGCATGATCCGGTGCTAAATTGAATCAAAAATATTATCTAAATCGATTTAATTTCTTCGTTTTTCTCACCAATTGAAAGGATTTCATCGGTTATCGACAGAGCATGTTCGATATTTCCTTGCTAAAATCAACGAAATCTTCGTTTAAAATTCCTTCGAACACAATAAACGACGAAAAACAATCGCTTTACTTGAGATGTCGCATAGGCAAGATGATCGAGAATATTGATTTTATTCACGATCGTATTATTCGGTTCGCTATTTATATGATCAAGTGCTTCTTGCATCCACAGTAATGTATGATAATAATCGCCATTCGTATAGGCGATACGACCCAAATCGTAACATTCCAAGGCTATTTTTTATCAAAATAAGATTATGAGAAACAGAAAGTTTTCATTCGATCGATCTCACCGCTTAATTTTCGAGATTTAAATTTTGTGCTAATTTCTCCATTGGCAAATTCACTTGTATTTAGTTTATATGTATCTTGTAAACGCATCAATGCAACAGCAGATCCTATTCAACGAATTTAAAAAAAAAATTCTAAACTATTTTCATCGAAACTATTTACCTGTATAATCTTCGAACGAAGGAAACGCCCAATTATCGCCCATTGTTTTTGATATATCTATGAGAATTCGATTTCGGTACAGTTTTTTTTTCGAGAAAATCAATATCTACCAGCTGATGCGATTTCTTCGATAGCATACCAATCGACTGTCAAATGTTTGACAAATAAATGTGCGTTGACAGGATTGCCAAAATATTGATCTTCATTGCCTTGTGCTTGACGGAGTTCATCTTTGATCACATCGACAAATCTTTGTTTTTATTAACAATTATTAGAGAAACAAAGGAAAAACAAAACAAGTACTTTTCAATACGATCTAATCGGTCATATTCTTCTTTGAGATAGGTTTCCAATTGTCGAGCTAGTTCGACTTCGGTGTTCAGCAGATAGGTTAAATGTGTTGTTGACGTGAATGATTCACTGTGAACAAGTATCAATTTGATAAGAAGGAGATAAATAACGTGAATTATAGACATTTTTGAAGTCATCTACAATAAAACTACAGCGGGTACATCTGTACGAGAAATATATCAATGATGTAAATAAGACAGGGTAGGGCAAGAGTTCAACGAAAGATCGGTTGATAACGAGAAGAGAATATTTGCCCTGTTCTGCCCATCGAGAACAATCTCGTAAGTACACTACCATTTTGCCCTTCTTATAGAATTTTTCCAGAACAGAACTAAGAAAGAATAAACATATGGATAGGTTTGATATGGTAGAGAATCGGTCGATCAACAGTTCTATACTTGAGCGAGACAGAACAATTTTTCTATTGGATAAAACTTGACAAATTAGCTGATAAAATTTAGCCTCTGCAAAGATGTTCAATTAAGTAATTGCAAAATTAATTCGCAACACAAAATAATCTATTATTAATGATTATTCCAAATTGTGAAAGTAATTTCGACATTTGTAAAAAAAAATTACAATTCTCGAATGTTCTCAAGAACAATCATAAAGAAAATAATTTCCTTTCATCGAGATATATGGAATTTTTCTTTCTCATTCTCCTTTATCACATTGTTCGGCGTCATTGTCAACAGTCATCTCGTGACGTGGAGAACGTCCATTTACCCATTTACTTATTGCCGTCAGGTGATTCATAGCTAAACAGCGTATATAAGCAAAAGCTTTTTCTCATTTTACTTCATTCTAAACGCGCTAAAACAACTCGTTATTTATTGTTTATTTCTCATTGTACTGTATAAAAAAAAGCAATCATGCAAATTTTCGTCAAAACTTTAACTGGTAAAACAATTACACTTGAAGTTGAACCAAGTGATACTATCGAAAATGTCAAGGCTAAAATCCAAGACAAAGAGGGTATTCCACCTGATCAACAACGACTCATCTTTGCCGGTAAACAACTCGAAGATGGTCGTACTTTGAGCGACTATAACATCCAAAAGGAAAGCACGCTCCACTTGGTCCTTCGATTACGTGGTGGTATGCAGATCTTCGTCAAAACCTTAACCGGTAAAACAATCACACTCGAAGTCGAACCAAGCGACACCATTGAAAACGTCAAGGCTAAAATTCAGGACAAAGAAGGTATCCCACCAGATCAACAACGACTCATCTTTGCCGGTAAACAACTCGAAGACGGTCGTACTTTGAGCGACTATAACATTCAAAAAGAAAGCACACTTCATCTTGTACTTCGATTACGTGGTGGCATGCAAATTTTCGTCAAAACCTTAACCGGTAAAACAATCACTCTCGAAGTCGAACCTTCGGACACAATCGAAAACGTTAAGGCTAAAATTCAAGACAAAGAAGGTATTCCACCTGATCAACAACGTCTCATCTTTGCCGGTAAACAACTCGAAGACGGCCGTACATTGAGCGACTACAACATCCAAAAGGAAAGCACGCTCCATCTCGTTCTTCGATTACGTGGTGGTATGCAGATCTTCGTCAAAACCTTAACCGGTAAAACAATTACACTCGAAGTCGAACCTTCGGACACAATCGAAAACGTCAAGGCCAAAATCCAAGACAAAGAAGGTATCCCACCAGATCAACAACGTCTCATCTTTGCCGGCAAACAACTCGAAGATGGCCGTACATTGAGCGACTATAACATCCAAAAGGAAAGCACCCTCCATCTCGTTCTTCGATTACGTGGTGGTATGCAGATCTTCGTCAAAACCTTAACCGGTAAAACAATTACACTCGAAGTCGAACCTTCGGACACAATCGAAAACGTCAAGGCCAAAATCCAAGACAAAGAAGGTATCCCACCAGATCAACAACGTCTCATCTTTGCCGGCAAACAACTCGAAGATGGCCGTACATTAAGCGATTACAATATCCAAAAGGAAAGCACCCTCCACTTGGTTC
>ERZ778019.3271-NODE-3271-length-12373-cov-14.064783_pt1 | contig 12373 bp, 13 predicted proteins | sample MGYA00375749_ERZ778019 | MGnify/ENA primary metagenome ERZ778019 (study PRJEB29350, sample SAMN05389821) | bioreactor metagenome | isolation source: Ammonium sulfate bioreactor | place: South Africa: University of Cape Town | collected 2014-03-17 ... | reverse complement strand
GCGACGATTAAGATGTTCGACGTTTTCTTTTGTTCTTATTCTTATTTTTTCGAACGCAAACATACTTATTGAAGGTTGCTTTTCAACAGGTATACTTCCGAAAAAGAAAATCTTTAGAACTGATTTTAAATTATTCTTTTGTTATTTAGAAATTACATGTACGGAAGACTATCCTTATTATACAACATGGTGTTGCCAAAGTCAGTAAAACTACATAAGTTAGATTTTCATTATATTGTTTATAGGTTATCAAACTTGTGGTTCTAGTTATAACGTTTGCGATGGAAGTTCATCATCTACAGACTCACCCGTCCCTGTAATAATACTTATTTGCATACCGTTCATCGTTTGGTTCTTTATATGTTTTGCATGCTATTATTGGTGTAGAAGACGGACAATACAATCACGGCAACCTGTCCGTGGATATGTCTTTACACCGCCTATGCAACAACCGCAATATTCGTATCAACAACAGCCGATGCAAACAGCACCTAGAGTAACTTATGCTAATCCTAATACATATCCTCACGTGGCTGCACCAATTCCGAATAATTATGAAAAACCACCTCCATCATATGAAGCTGCTAGCAGAGACACTCGATTTACTTATCCGACGTCGTCAGCGCCCATGAGAGACGTTCCTTAACACGAATTAAACTTTTGATTTTAATAAATCAATATTGTTTGTATGTTATCTTTATGTTTTGTGAATCCACTAACAAAAAAAATCGTCATCGTTCTCTATAGTTGATAATAACCCCTCGCTCCAACTTAAAATAAAACGTAATGATAAGATTTGCTCGTATAAAACAAGTAGAGAAAAAAGATGTTCTATATCAAATAAATGTTTAGGCTATTTAGTTGTGTTTTATGCTCTTTTCTTATTATTCTTATTTTACCGAGCACAAGTACATTTACATATGCATGTAATCCCGACGGTAAGACTCCTGGATTAAAATATCAAGGGGAAAGTAAAATTTTTTTATTATTATTATTTAGAAATCTCATGTAAGACTGGTGTTTTGTTTCCTAGGAAATGGTGTTGTTTGAGTCAGTACAGTCTTTTACAAAACAAACTTGTATTCATATTTCTTCTCTTCTCATAGATACTACAACTTGTGGCATGACTAAAGGAGAATGCGATCAAATGAAGTCACCACCACTACCAGATACAGATTCATCTATTGTACGCCCTGTAATATTGGGTTTTCTGTTGTTATTTTTCGTTCTTACATGTTTTTGCTTCGTTATCTCGTATATCGTAAGGAAAATAATGTCACCCCAACGTAGAAATACACGTATTTATACGCCGCCTATTCCGCAATCGCAATATCCATATCGGCAACAGTTTGTTCAACAGCCGGGTCATTTACAACGCGTGGTACCTTCTATAAATCGCAGTGTGTATACTAACGCAGCGACGCCGATATATAATAACGACGAACAATTACCTCCATCATACGAAGTTGTCATCAGAGACACTCGATTTATGTATCCACCACCATCAGCCGCTATAAAAGACATTCTTTGACCTTGACAAGAACGAAATTTTCGTTTTTAATAAATCAATATTCTTTGTATATTATCTTTTTTGTCAATTCACTAACAAAAAAAAACTGGTCATAGGTCACAAAATCGTCATCGTTCTCTATATTTGATAATAACCTCCCGCTGCAACGTCAACTAAAATCTAATGATAAGATTTACTCGTATAAAACAACACAAGAAAAAAAGGTGTTCTATATCAAACAAATGTGGAGACTATTGAGTTGTTTTATATGCTCTTTTCTTATTATTCTTCTTTGGCCGAGCACAAGTACATTTACATATGCATGTGATCCTGGCGGTAAGTGTTTTGGATTAAAATATCAAGATGAAATTAAAATTTTCAATCATTATTTAGAAATCCAATGTAAAACTGGTATTATTTTTCCTACGAGATGGTGTTGTCCGAGTCAGTGGAGACTTTTATAAAACTAACGTGTATTCATACTTCCTCGCTTCTCCTAGATACTACAACCTGTGGTACGACTAAAAATGAATGCAATCAAATGACATCACGATTGCCATCATCAACATCAACATCATCACCACCATCAGATACAGGATTCTCTATAGGTCCAGCAATAATCGGTTTTGTGTTTATATTTATCATTCTTGCATTTTTTTGCTACTGTTTATTACTTTGCGTACGGAAAGTAATATCAGACCAGTCTAGAAATACACGTACTTATACGCCGCCTATTCCGCAATCGCAGTATCCGCGTCAGCAACAGTTTGTTCAACAGCCAGGTCATTTACAACCCAGGGTACCTTCTGTAAATCGTAGTGCACATACTAACGCAGCGACGCCGATATATTATAACAATGAACAATTGCCTCCATCATACGAATCTGTCATCAGAGACACTAGATTTATGTATCCAGCAGCATCGGCACCAATGAGATATGTTCCTTTACAAGAATCAAACTTTCGATTGTAATTATTTAATATTTATTCAGTTTTTGTTGTTGAATAAACTTTGACGTCATATCAAGACGAAAAGATACGGTTCTTTATGTATTCAAACTATCTTTCGTTCGGATTAGTGAATCAGAACTAGAATATTGTTATCTATATTTGATAATAAGTTTTGTTGAAAAGTCAAACAAAATAGAATGATAACACTGACGAGTATAAAAGAACTAAACAGAAAAACATGTTTATTTCAAATAAAATGTTGCGACGATTAAGATGTTCGACGTTTTCTTTTGTTCTTATTCTTATTTTTTCGAACGCAAACATACTTATTGAAGGTTGCTTTTCAACAGGTATACTTCCGAAAAAGAAAATCTTCAAAACTGATTTCAAATTTTTCTTTTGTTATTTAGAAACTTCCTGTTCGGCTATCTATCCTTATTATACAACATGGTGTTGCAAAAGTGAGTAAAACTACTTAACTTACATCTTCATTACATTGTCTATAGGTTATCAAACTTGCGGCTCAAGTTATAACGTGTGCTATGGAAGTTCACCATCTACAGGATCCTCCACCGTTGGAGCAATAGTTGCTTGCATATTTTTAGTCATTTGCTGCGGCGGAGGTGCTTTTGGTTGGTATCGGCATAGAAGACGGGCAATGCGATTACGGCAACCTGTCGGTGGATATGCTTTTACACCGCCTATGCAACAACCGCAATATTCGTATCAACAACAGCCGATGCAAACAGCACCTAGAGTAACTTATGCTAATCCTAATACATATCCTCACGTGGCTGCACCAATTCCGAATAATTATGAAAAACCACCTCCATCATATGAAGCTGCTAGCAGAGACACTCGATTTACTTATCCGATACCATCTGCACCACCTGCTTATTAGACAATGAAATTTGTACATAAGCAACGGTATTTTTTCTAAATAAAAAAATAGCTAGACTTTTGTCAAACAAAAAAAAAGCATGAGAATTGATATAGTGTTTATCAAACGTCCTTCGAGAATAGTTCTTTTTCTTTTTAAAGTAAATATGTTGTTTGGTAAGTATAATAACCTTCTGTCGAAGTGTATAACTACTAACGCACCATAGAGTCTTATCTCTAGACGGCAGTCATTGTCTTTCGACGAATTTAAATGTTTAGTCGATTGATTTATTACATATTCTCGTTTTCATTTCTATTCAGTTCGATATCAACGAACGTTGATGATGTTCTCTGTCGGTTTAATCGTAAATAGGAGGAATTAGTATTAATCATCGAGTTTTTTTTTGTCAATTTAGAGTCAAAATGTCTGAAATATAATGAGTCTTGGTGTTGTGATGGTAAAAACAAAAATAAAATCGTATCCATTGATGATTTTCCTATTTGTTTTGTTTTATAAGAATATAAATTCTGTGGACGTTATTCAAACAATTGTATCGATTTCGAGACAACAACAAAAGCTAATGCGGCTTTACCGGAATTTCCATCAGGTCTCTTAACAGTACTTATTCTCGTTCCATTTTTTCTCTTAACAATCTGCGTCTGTACTGGATTACAATCACGTCAAGATCGAGAAAATCAACCTTCTCTAGTGACTCATCAGCCAACAGTCAACAGTATTTATGAAGAACCACCACCGTCATACGAAACAGCTATGACTGATCTTCCACCGAAATACACATGATTTACAATATATTCGGATGTTTTTTTATTAAAAAAAATGTAGCACTTTCAAAGTAATTATTCGATTTTATGAGCTGTCATTGATCGTCGTTATAAATGTTCTCTGTTTTTGTCCTCACACATTATTAACACGTGGCAAAAATACAAACAGTAACATGACGACGGTCAACTCGACAAAGAACAAAGTAAAAAAAAAGAAACTAATCTAAAACGCTTTGGTTGAATAGATGATTGAGATCTTCAAAGAGGAAGATAGATCAAAGTTGGTTTTTTTTCTTTATTAATATTGAAAAATCCTATCCTATACAATGAAAACAGCTTCTTCAATGTTTTTGATGTTTACCAATCGGATCTCTGAGAATTAATTGAAGTAATTTCGTTCGTCTTAAAGTTTCGATCGGTGTTTCATTAAGATCTTGTTCCATTCGATCTTGTGATGTCATCATATATCGTCGTTGTAATTGTCCTAATTCTTCGAGAATGGCGTCCATTCGTCGACCGATGATTTCTAAATCATCAGCAGGTCCTTCCGATGAAGTTAATCTCGCATGTTCTCGAGAAAGAATGACGTATTCTCGACGTAAGCTTTTTATTCGAGAATAACATTGATTATCTGATACCGACGAAGCGGACGCCGTTCGAGGACGACGTGTAGCACTTGTTGAACGTCGTGGTGGTGATGATGAACGATTCGATTGTTTACTGTAATGATCGAGATAGAGAAGAGTATGAGGAGAGATTTCACTTTTTTGACGAGGATGAAGTAGATCAGAATATTCTTTGGATGATAAACATAATTGATGATTATGACTTTTTAATAAAGCTATAACCTAATTAGAAAAAAAAAATTAAACATTTTTGTTGTTTATATGAATTGTTTTTTTTTCATACATTTTGTACATTTGTTTTGACATTATGACTTGGCGCAGTTGATCGGCCAAGAATAAAAGGAACGTGATTTAAATCTAAATGATGATGTCGAGCATCGGTATTGATTCCTGAATCGAGACTATGGTTGTGCGATTGTGATGAACGTTTCTTCTTTCGAGTTGTTCGAGGTTTGGTTGGCGGACGTGGTTCCTTGAAAACTTGAAGAACTCGATTGTGTTGAGTTTGCAGACGACGAAAATTCTCTTCGGCTGTTTTTAACTGTTCTTCAACGGTTGTTTGCGGTTCTCGAGGACGACCAACCGAACGAGACAAACCACCGGTTAATTCTTGAAAACTCAATTCTGCCTTCTAATCAAAAGAAGAAATATCGAATAAAAAAAAAAGCAAATGACACGAACTTCGCGTTCATTTTCGAGTGCTTTGATTTTGGTTGAGATCGATTGTAATGATGTCAGAATTTGGTCTCGATTCGATTCGGGTAACGGAGCTGTTGTTGAGAGATTATGCGAAGGTCTTAACGGTTGATAATTAGAATTTATGTACGGTTTATGAGGTGGATATTCGTAGAATGAGAGTTGAGAATTGAAACCACCTGTCGTTGTTGACACGGGTGTATTCGATGGTTCGAACATAACGAAAACAATTTTCTTGTCTTTAGTCTTGAATTTTGTCTTTCGAAAAGACGCTTTTTTTCTTCTCGTTTTTTTTTATTGCTTTTCAAAGGGAAAAAATAAGTTACCGAGACGACAATCATTCAGTCTTTATTCTTTTTTCTCGTCTGTCATTTCGTAAAATACAATTAAATAAAAAAAAGAAGAAGAAGAAGAAAAAAAAGAAAAAAGGCAAATCATTAAACAAAGCATTGCTCTCTTCTCTGTTTGTTTTCTTTCAAGTGCTTGCTAGTAAATACAATCAACTAACGTAAATGAAAAAGTATGCATGCAAGCACACGCACTTGAAAAATCCTTCACGAGTATAAATGTGATAAAGAAAAACGGCAAATTTTATTTGTCATAATATTGATGACAATCACAGATCAGAGATTCGTTTCAGTGAAATCTTAGAAATACATTGTCAATATTTTATTTCGTTATTTTTATATATAGTCGAACAGACATAATGCCTAAAGAAAAACTTTCGATTTTATCTTGTTGACAGACTATCTAAATAAACATCTTTTTATATTGTTATCTTTTCGATGATTATCAAACAGACAAAAAGTTTATTTAGATTTCTAATAAATGTCATCACAACACAATCAAAGTGCAAATATGTAACTCGCAGATTGATCTTCGAGTGCTCACATTCCTCGAAAAATAAGATCTCAGGTAACATAGTTAAATCTCCTATTATCCATTGGATTCAGGTTCAATTAACTCTTGTATATCAGTACTGCGATCTAACATCGAAGATAGCAATGGAAACGATAAAAACATTATCGTCTATTAACAAGATTATAGCCCAATGCCATAAGCATGATATTGATCATTGAATTATATATTTCGATGCTTGTTTTGGGAATTTATTTCATATCTCGACTTATTCGATGAAGACGTGTCGTTATGTAAAAGAAACAATATCCTTACAGGAAAAAGGAAACATGAATACATTTTTCAGTCGATAAAGTTCAAATTCATCGTATTATCTTCGCTTAAAGTAAGATAAAGAAAATCCTGATTTTTTTTCTTATTAGAGAATTAGATTAGATGACTAAATACACTGAATTCAAATGTGTATGCTAATTATATCGAATAAGAAAAAAAACAACGTCAATTCGTATTGACAATGGTAACATTTCGAGTAAATATCATTCGATAATCGAGAATAATTTAGTGAAAATAAACACGTTGATAATTAGAGTCCAATCAATGTTTTCCTTAGTCAATTATAAAAATATGCAAAAAGAATAAGATAAATAACCGTCAAATTAGATGTACTTTTTCTCTCTCTCTCTCTCTCTTTCTCATTTCACAACAATCACAAACGAGAAGATAGTAAATCAGTTGAACATAATCTACTACTCGATCTTTCTCTTTTTTTCAAACAATACAAATGGGAACACATCGTATTGAGGTTAGTGTCGATCGTTTTTTTTTATCATTCGGATGATAAATTGATCAAAGAAAAGAAACGAGAACAAGAGAAAAAAAAGAGAATATCGGAATAAAATAGTGTTCACTTTGTAATGCTTTATTCCGATTAATCGTATTTCTTTTCTCTCTCCATTGAACACGCACGTAAGTTAAGAGAATTTCGTTTCGAGGAAGTAACAATAACAAGTTGACATTGTATTTCGTAGTGCCTCGAGGATATTTTAATGATGATGATTAGTTTATGTTTGTATGTAGAAAAAAAGAAAGACAATCTTCCAGATAGTTTCATCTTCATCACTTGCTTGATTAAAGAAAAAATGACGAATATTGCTCATGAACAAGCTATTTTCGATTAAAGACTTGAATACAGTAGTAATTACTTTTAAGCATGAAGTTATTTTTAGATATCGAAAGATAAATGTCTGTCTATTTTATTCGATTTATAATGACGAAATGCTTTTGTCGATCCTAAAAAATGGTGCGACAGGCATCGACAATCATTTTTCTTCTAATCAAACTCATTATCGTGCTTTTCAATAAAGCCGATTGCAAATCAGGTGGTGGTCATTATTCATCTCAACGTTCGCTCGGATCGGGTGGTCCATCAGGTGGATTCGGTGGATCAGCACCAACTCTAGGTCATTGGGGCAACACATGGTCTTCTGATATAAGTTCGTGGTATGACTATGGTAAGTTTCTGTTCTTATTAATTACGATTCGTTCGTGTCTATTGATGTCAGTTATCTAGACAGAGAGAGAGAGAGAGAGAAAATAAATTAAAACCAAATCCTTATCTCAATGTTGATCTGTCGAAGATTATCGGATAAAACATTTGCATGTCCGATCGATTAATCTTGGAATGAGAATCGAATCAAAATATCTTTTTTGTATTTTTTCTCATGAGAACGATTAACCATTATTCTCTTTTCATAATAACAATAATTGTGAGTATTGTTCTTCCATTAGACTTTTTACTCAAACAAAACAGAGAAAAAGAAAAAGAAGAAGAAGAAGAATATTATCTTTTCCTTGCTTCCATATTTTGTCATTCATCAGATTTTTTGTTTTCTTTTTTTTCTCTTTCTTCTTGCTTCTTCTTTTTTCTTCTTCGTTCTTTCTTCTCTAAGAGCAAAAATATCTGTTTCCTTTCATATTAATAATGTTAGCGGGAACTAAATGAGTGACTAGATTAATACACAAGAACATCATGTTTCTAATCGTGTGCTTAATTTTATTCCTTAATCTAACAAAGATTTCATGTCAACTTGTTTTCACGAGTCTAACTATGCCTGGCAAAGATAATTCACCATCATATTCGTCACATAGTCCCAATTCTCAGCAACATTTGGGTCCTTTCAATAATCATTTCTATTATCAATATCCGTATTATCATCTAGCTTTCAATGAGTCCGATTCGATTCCCGACGAGCAACGTCTTATGGCTCAATTATTAAGAAACTATGATCCATCAGCACGGCCTGTTTACAACGCATCGAATACAGTTAGTGTTGCGTTTGGTATAGCATTGACGCAACTAAGCGATATGGTATGTGTTCTTCATTTGAATAACAAATTTATTAGCAGACCGATCAGTTGGAACTCACGTCAAAAGTTCGTGCTTATTTCTTTGTAAGATTATGCAAATCAGAGAGAAATCGACCTTTTCGAACGAGAGACAAAGAGAGGAATTGTAGCAATTGTAGACATTTGACACCTTTTTTTCTTCGTATTTTCTCTGTCGACTAATTCAATAAGATCTCTACGATTAATTCAATTGAATAACTAATTCGATTTTCTATTGAAGGATGAAAAAAATCAAGTTCTAACCACCAATATTTGGCTCGAACAGGTTACATTGATAAATCTATTTTTAAGAGAAAAAACAAACAAAGACAAACATGATCGTTCCTAGGAATGGTTCGACCAACGTTTAGTTTGGAATGCATCTGATTTCAACGGTCTAACGACTCTCCGTTTGCCTTGTTCGAAAATTTGGCTGCCCGATATCGTTCTGTATAATTCAGCTGATGATTATACTCAAGGTTATTATCAAAGTAAAGCGATGGTTGAGAGTAACGGACATGTTTTCTGGCCACCGCCTGCTAAATTTCGGTCATCATGCAAAATCGATGTGACATTTTTTCCGTTTGATGGTAAAAATGAAATTATTTTGTTTGTTTGCTTTGTTTATAATCGATTGTCTCGTTATAAAAAAAAATAACATTAGATCAATTATGTAAATTAAAATTCGGTTCATGGACATACGATGCCGCCCAAGTTAATCTAACCAAACGTCGCGATAATGTTGACATGTCGAATTATATTCGGTCGGGTGAATGGCATATTATTCATATTGATATTAAACGCAACGATGTGACATATCCTTGTTGTCCGGGAATCTATTATCCCGATGTGACGATTTACGGTAGGAAAAAAGATTCGTTTCTTTCCTTTTTTTCTCTTCATTTATTTATCTTTTGTTTGAAAATAAATTTAGTTCGTATACGTCGTCGTATTCTGTATTATTTGTTTAATATAATATTTCCTTGTATATGGCTTTCAATTCTTTCTCTTCTCGGCTTTTGGTTGCCGCCCGATTCCGGCGAAAAAATCACACTTGGCATAACTGTTCTACTTGCTTTTTCCGTTTTCATGTTATTAATTGCTGAATCAATGCCAGCAACAAGTGAAATGGTTCCTTTAATTGAAATCTATTTAACTATTGTTATGGCACTTACATCAATGTCAATTGTTTTGACTGTCTACGTTCTCCAATTACATCATTCGGGTCCTGTTATTATTCCTATTCCACATTCATTTAAATATTCTCTTGTTCGATATATTGCACCTGCAATTGGAATGACGAAAATCGTTCGAATTTATGCTGAAGAACATGGTTTAATTGACAAAGACGATGTCTACAGAATATTTGCTAAGCCTAAACCGAGACCGATCGATAGTCCGTTGATTAAAAATAAGAAGAAGTTTATTCAAGAAAAAATCAATGTCAAATATCATGAAGAAACAGATAACGACGGAGAAGATGACAATGAAATTGCAACGAAAGAATTTCTATCAAATCCATCATTTTGTAATGGTGACATCCGTTCAAGTAAACGACCGAATCATCATCGTCATCATCATCGATCTCATGCTCGTGTTCCACAAATTGTTCTTATTCCTCAACAATCTCATTCATCATCACCGATCCCATTTCATTCTCAAACGAATTATGATCTATTCCAGTCGAATATGTATTTACTCGAACAACATTTAAAACATTTAGTTGACAAACAAAAACTCGAAGAAGAACGAAATGAAATCGTCAATGAATGGAAATTAATGGCATTGATTATGGATCGATTATTGTTTTGGTTATTTGCATCGTTAACTATTCTGAGTACAGTTTTATGTTTAATTATTATTCCATGTTTGAAAAACGCGGGTTATATTCGAGCTTTAGCTAAGGAATTATTACTTGACCTACAAACGGTAACCAATCTTGTTGAAGAACAAGTCAATGTTAATTTGACTAAATAAGTTTTAACTTCTCTTTCTTGTTTTGTTTTCTTTTTATACGATTGCTTTGCTATTATTATCAATTAATAATAATAAAAAAAAAGAACAACTACTGTTTCATGGTAGTAGATTCGCTTTTTTTCTTTTCTTTGTCTGGTAAGTTCTCATCCCAGCCATTCAAATGTATAAAGAAACTAATTAAAATCTATTTACGGGTTTTATTTCAATAAAAATAAATCGATAAAAGGTATTTCGTCAGTTGTTAATTTTTACTATTGGTCGATACTTCAAGGTTTGTTGTTGTTTATTGATGACTAGCGAACAATGACAAAAGGTTGAATTTGGTCATAATTTAATCTTGTGTTATTTGAAACTGGTTGCCAAAAAATAGAGTATTTTCAGCCGCATACAGTCAAAAATTACAGACCATACAAATTACGATCGTTATCAGAAGGAGTTCGAAGGACTTGAAGCGATCAATACGGTCACCGCGACGGTACAAATACGATAGCGTATATGGTCGTGCTTTCGAAGAAAATGGGGAAAAAATAAAATATTCTAGTCCGATAAAGTATTTGCCGATTAGAAGAAGAAGAAAAGCGCAGATTTTCTTCCGTTTTCTTTTTCGTTCTTCGATCATATATTTGAAATTCACGAGTGATTACTGATATGAGAGTGTATTCTTTAAAAAAAACAAATTTTTCTTTCTCTTCTTTAGTTTAAAACTTTTATTCAGCGATTGAGAATGAAGAAAATTAATAATTGATCATTTTTTCAAACCCAGACTAATTGCTGCAAGCCATCCAAAATGAGAAACCAATGCTACTGTTCTTCGTACTAAGCCAAGACTGTATGCACTTCGATTTTCATTGTTTTCAGCATTACGAGATAGAACTTCGTGTACTGATGGATCAGATTTTCCCATGTACATTGCTCTTTGAGTGTTATCTATCGAATTAGTAGCTATAAGATCAATGGATAGTCCAAAATGATCACTTGGAAAAAGATAATTATCCGATTTTATGGATTGATTTGCCCAAAGAACGCAAGGTTTTACAGAAAATGCAGGAAATTCTGATGAAAAAAGAATACGATCAAGTCGCATCTGTCGACATTCACCAGGTATATAATAAGGAATCAATGTATTTTTGATTGCATCAAACGTAAATCCTTCATTACCATCATTAAATGGTTCTATTGATGAAAAATGTGTTTGTGCCCAACCATCAACGAAGTTATTATCTGTAACAATAGCATCTTCAAATTGATAATGAAGATTCAAATCACCCATAATGACATAAGGAATATTCAATGGTTGTAGAATATCGACAATATCACGGATCTGTTGTGATCGCAATTGAGCATTCTTCGGTGTCTGATAAGCAGTTGTATGATGTGAACAAACGTATACACATGTATTGGAATGGTTATTCAATTGTACTTTTCCTATAACAGCTTCACGAGCACTACCAGACACAGAAACAGCAAAAACTTCTTCGAATGGCATTCGACTTAGAATGACACATCCATGTGGCGAAAGAAGACCATTTACAGACGAATTGTTTTCATTGACAGATTCGGTAATAAAATAATTCTCACGAATAAATGAACATTGTTGTAATTGTTCGAGTGCATTTGTTGTAACTTCATTCAATCCGAGAATTGTCGGATTGAGATCGACAATCGCACGACATAACCATTCAAATCTCTCATTACTTCGAATAGCCAT
>ERZ778019.3270-NODE-3270-length-12375-cov-8.574107_pt1 | contig 12375 bp, 11 predicted proteins | sample MGYA00375749_ERZ778019 | MGnify/ENA primary metagenome ERZ778019 (study PRJEB29350, sample SAMN05389821) | bioreactor metagenome | isolation source: Ammonium sulfate bioreactor | place: South Africa: University of Cape Town | collected 2014-03-17 ... | reverse complement strand
CGATGGTAGTGTGGCTTTGCCATGCAAGAGTAGGTCACCGCCAGGGGCTTTATCCAAGAAGGCCTCCCCACCGGGGAGGCCTTCGTCTTTTTCGTGCTTCCAGCATGTTGCGGCCAGTGGCCTTGTCTCCGCAGGCCTCCCTTTCCGGTCGAGTCCGCGCTTGAGTGGCCCCGCGACAGCCATCTGCCAGGACCTGCATTGCGTCAAGGTCCTGCGGCGGTGATCGCCTATGATGGCCGGGTCACGCGCCCACGCGCGGGCAAGGCGGAGGGATGGCTTTTGTTTGTCCATGTGGAAACACGCCGCCGGCCACGTTGGCACTGGGCGACCGTGCTGCTGGTCAGTCTATGTGTGGTCTGTTTCGTCGGTTTGGCGATGATCCCGGCGCCGCAGCGCATCGCGCTGTTGCTGCAGTGGGGTACGGTGCCGGCTAACATTTTCGATGCGCACGAGCCATTGCTGCCACAGCTGACCGATCCGGCGCTGCTGCGGCTGTTCACGGCGCTCTTCATCCACGTCACCTGGCTGCATCTACTGGGCAACCTGCTGTTCCTGGTGATCTTCGGCTTGCCCGGTGAGCGCGCGCTGGGATCGTTGCGCTTCCTGGTGCTGTTTGTCATCGGCGGCGTGGTGGCCAATCTGATCGGGGCTCTGTCTCTGGCCGGCGTGCGCCTGCCGATCATCGGCTGCAGTGGTGCGGTATCGGCGGTGGTGGGTGCCTACGTGGCGCTGTTTCCGCGGGCGCGCCTCGGCCTGGTGTTGCCGCTCGGCCTGTACCTGCAGTTCGTGCGCGTACCGGCCTTCCTGCTGATCGGCATGTGGGTGCTGCTGCAACTGCTGTTCAGCTATGCCGGACCCAGCTACGGCGCCTACGTGTGGTGGGCGCACATCGGCGGTTTCGTGTTCGGCGTGGGGTTTGCGCTGTTCTCGCGCGAGGCGATCGCCCGGCGCTTGCGCGGCTGAGGGCGGGCCGATCGCTCAGTCGCCGCTCCAGCCGTGCTGGCGGGCGAAGCGGCGCAGCAGCCGGCGCGCGACCGGGGTGGCGCTCACTGCGCCGTAGATGCGCGCGGGGTCGGCGCCTTCGCGATGCAGGTCGTGGTGCTTGCGCCGGATGTAGGCGCGCATGACGTCGGCGTTGAACTCGGGGTGGAACTGCACGCTGATGGCCTTCGACCCGTAGCGCAGCAGCTGGTGCGGGTCACGCGCCGAGCTGGCGAGCACCCGGGCACCCGCCGGCGGCTCCAGCACGCTCTGCTCGTGGGTGGTATGCGCGCGGAACCGGGCGGGCAGGCTGCCGCCCAGCGGGTCGTGCGCCTGGTCCGCGGTAACCTCGATCATCTGGGTGCCGATCTCGCGCCCGCCCGGCAGGTAATCGACCCGCCCGCCCAGCGCATGTGTCATCAGCTGGTGGCCGTAGCACACGCCGAACAGGGGCACCTCGGCATCCATCGCATCGCGGATCCAGCCGGCGGTCGCTTCGCTCCAGGGCAGTTTCTCGGTGACCATCGCGGCCGAGCCGGTGACGATGGCGCCGGCCACCTCGGCCGCGGCAGGCAGCGTTTCGCCGGCCGCCACGTCGACAATGCGCAGGCGCTCCGGATGCAGCCCCGCGGCGACACGGAACCAGTGCGGGAAATCTCCGTGACGCGCACGGATGCTGTCCGGCGCCCGGCCGGTGCGAATGATCAGGACGGGTTTCATGCAGAGTCTCGGGACAAGGTCGACGCGCTAGAGCTGGTCATCGGTGAAGCCGTCGATCGGCGGCAACACGGTGAGCACTTCCTGCACCGTGGTCAAGCCGGCGGCGACCTGGTCGGCAGCGGAAATGCGCAACGGGCGCATGCCCTCGGCCAGCGCGGCCTGGCCGAAGCCGCTCAGATCGAGTTGGGCAGAGATCATGCCGCGCAATCGCGGCGAGAGCTTCATCATCTCGTAGATGCCGGTGCGGCCCAGGAAACCGGTGTTGCGGCACTCCAGGCAACCGATCGGCTTGTACACCTGCGCCGGCAGCGGCACCGTCCAGCCGTGGGTCAGCACGTTCCACGCCAGAGGATCCTGAGTGGTGGCCTGCTTGCAGTGCGGGCACAGCGTGCGCACCAGGCGTTGCGCCACCACGCCGGTCAGGGTGGACTGGATCAGGTAGTGCGGCACGCCGAGGTCGAGCAGGCGGGTGACCGCGCTGGGCGCGTCGTTGGTGTGCAGGGTGGACAGCACCAGGTGGCCGGTGAGCGAGGCCTGCACGGCCATCTGTGCGGTCTCCAGGTCGCGGATCTCGCCGACCATGATGATGTCCGGATCCTGCCGCAGCAACGTGCGCACGCCGGCCGCGAAATCGAGATCGATCGCCGCGTGCACCTGCATCTGGTTGAACTCCGGCGAGACCATCTCGATCGGATCCTCCACCGTGCACACGTTGAGCTCCGGCGTGGCCAGATGCTTGAGCGTGGAGTACAGCGTGGTGGTCTTGCCCGAGCCGGTGGGGCCGGTGACCAGCACGATGCCGTGCGGGCGCTCGACCATGTTGCGCCAGTTCTCCGCCTCGCCGGGCGAGAAACCCAGCTGGGCAAAATCCTTCACCACCAGGTCCGGATCGAAGATGCGCATCACCACCTTCTCGCCGAAGGCGGTGGGCATGTTGGAGATGCGCAACTCCACCTCGCGTCCCGAGGCCGAGCGGGTCTTGATGCGGCCGTCCTGCGGGCGGCGCTTCTCGGCCACGTCCATGCGCGCGAGGATCTTGATGCGCGCGGTGACCGCGGTCATCACCGGCGCCGGCAACTCGAACACCTTCTGCATGACGCCGTCGATGCGGAAGCGGATATAGCCAGTCTCGCGTCGTGGTTCCAGATGGATGTCCGAGGCGCGCTGCTCGAAGGCGTACTGCAGCAGCCAGTCGACGATGTGCACCACGTGGCGATCGTCGGCACCGACCTCGCCGCTCTTGCCCAACTCCACCAGCTGCTCGAAGTTGAGGATCGCCGAGGAGCTGTCGCTCCCGGTCTTGGCGTCCTGGGCAAGCTGGATCGAGCGCTGAACGCCGTAGAACTCCTGCTGGTAGCGGTTGATGTCGAGCGGGCTGGCGACAACGCGCTTGATGTCCCGCCGCAGCATGTGTGCGAGGTCGGGCGCCCAGCCGTCGTCGAACGGTTCGCTGGTGGCGAACGTCACCTCGCCCACGGTCGCCGCGATCGGCAGGATGCGGTGCCGTTTCGCGTAGGCCAGGCTCACCACCTGGGTGACCGTGGCTGCGTTGATCTTCATCGGATCGATCTTGAGGTACGGCAAGCCGGCATGGCCGGCCAGCCACTCGGCCAGCGTCTCCAGGCTCAACGGCCGACCGGGCTCGCGCTGGTTGATCAACTTGGCGTTGGCGATCACCACCAGCGGGTGCAGCTCCACCGTGCTGCGGCCGGCGCGCGCGCCCATGCGCACGTTCTTCGCATCCTCGGCGAGCGCGTAACCGTCGACCACCAGCGCGGCCAGCACCTCGTCCAGTTCGAGTCGGCCACGACGGCCGAGCAGCGAGGCAATTTGTGGCGATGCAGCCATCCGGCAAGTGTCCTGTGCGAGGCTCCGCCAGCCGGAAATTCCAGCCGCAAAGCGAGCTGCGGCTATACTAACGCGCTTTAACCCAGGTCACGGAAAGCCATGTCCGCGCGCACCTTCCAGGATGTGATCCAGACCCTCAACCGCTACTGGGCGGCGCAGGGTTGCGTACTGCTGCAGCCGCTGGACACCGAAGTGGGCGCCGGTACGTTCCATCCGGCCACCTTCCTGCGTGCGCTCGGCCCGGAGCCCTGGTCGGCCGCTTATGTGCAGCCGTCGCGTCGCCCCACCGACGGCCGCTACGGCGAAAACCCGAACCGCCTGCAGCACTATTACCAGTACCAGGTGGTGATGAAGCCGAACCCGGAGAACATCCTGGAGCTGTACATCGGCTCGCTGAAGGAGCTCGGCCTCGACCCGCTGGTGCACGATCTGCGCTTCGTCGAGGACAACTGGGAATCACCCACGCTGGGTGCCTGGGGACTGGGTTGGGAGGTGTGGTTGAACGGCATGGAGGTCACCCAGTTCACCTACTTCCAGCAGGCCGGCGGCATCGAGTGCCGGCCGGTCACCGGCGAGATCACGTATGGCCTGGAGCGCCTGGCCATGTACCTGCAAAACGTGGATAGCGTTTTTGACCTGGTCTGGACTGACGGCCCGCGCGGCACCGTCACCTACGGCGATGTGTTCCACCAGAACGAAGTCGAGCAGAGCACCTACAACTTCGAGCACGCCAACGTGGCCGAGCTGCTGCGCTGGTTCGATGTCTGCGAGGGCGAGGCGAACAAGCTGGTGGCGGCCAACCTGCCGCTGCCCGCCTACGAGCAGGTGATGAAGGCCAGCCACACCTTCAACCTGCTCGATGCGCGCCGCGCGATCAGCGTCACCGAGCGCCAGCGCTACATCCTGCGCGTGCGCGCGTTGTCGCGCGCCGTCGCCGAGGCCTACGTGGCGCAACGCGAGAAGCTGGGCTTTCCCGGCCTCAAGCACGCTGGTGCCCACCAGGAGCAGGCCGCATGAACGCCGGCAAGTCGCTGTTGATCGAACTGGGCACCGAAGAACTGCCGCCGCGCGCGCTGGACGAATTGTCCGCGGCATTCCTGCGCGGCATCGTCGATGGTCTGGCCACGCGCGGCGTCAGCGCCGGGCTGGACCAGGCGATGGCCTACGCGTCGCCGCGCCGGTTGGTGGCCTTCATTCCCGCGGTGGCGCCAGCGCAGCCGGAGCAGACCGTCGAGCGCCGCGGCCCCCCGGTGGCCGCCGCACTCGATGCCGAAGGGCAATCGTCGAAGGCCCTGCTCGGCTTCGCCCAGTCCTGCGGCGTCGACGTCGGCCAGCTGGAGAAGCTCGAGACCGACAAGGGCGCGTGGTTCGTCTGGCGCGCGGTGAAGCCCGGCCGGCCACTGGTGGCCCTGCTGCCGGAGATCATCGACGAGGCGCTCAAGTCGCTGCCGATCCCGCGGCCGATGCGCTGGGCCGACCACGACTACAGCTTCGTGCGGCCGGTGCACTGGCTGGTGATTTTGCACGGCGCCGACATCATCGACGGCGAGGTGCTGGGCCTGGCCAGCGGGCGCAAGTCCCGCGGCCACCGCTTCATGCATCCGCAGCCGGTGCACGTGGCCGATGCCGATGGCTGGCTCGACGCGATGCGGGCCGCGAAGGTGCTGGCCGACCCGCGCGAGCGGCGCGAACGCATCCACCAGCAGATCAGGCAGGCTGCCCAGGGCACCGGCGGCGTGCCGCAGCTGGACGACGCGCTGCTGGACGAGCTGGCCAACCTCACCGAATGGCCGGTGGCGATCGCCTGCACCTTCGAGCGCGGCTTCCTGGCGGTGCCGCCCGAGGCGCTGGTCACCACCATGGTGGCGAACCAGAAATTCGTGCCGGTCTTCGACGCCGAGGGCAAGCTGACTGAGCACTTCATCGGCATCGCCAACATCGAGAGCAGGGACCCGGCCGAGATCCGCCGCGGCTACGAGCGGGTGATCCGGCCGCGCTTCGCCGACGCCAGGTTCTTCTGGGACGAGGACCTCAAGACGCCGCTGGCCAGCTACCAGGAGCAGCTGAAAAACGTCACCTACCAGCAGGCGCTGGGCAGCCAGTGGGACAAGAGCGTGCGCGTGGCCGAACTGGCGCGGGTGGTGGCCAACCGGGTCGGCGTCGACGCGGCGCTGGCGACGCGCGCGGCCAGCCTGGCCAAGTGCGACCTGCTGACCCGCATGGTCGGCGAATTCCCCGAGTTGCAGGGCGTGATGGGGCGCTACTACGCCGCGCACGACGGTGAGCCGGCGGAGGTGGCCGAGGCGCTGGACAGCCACTACCGCCCGCGCTTCGGCGGCGACCGCATTGCCGCGGACCGGCTGGGCCAGGTGCTGGCGGTGGCCGAGCGGCTCGATACCCTGGCCGGCATTTTCGCCATCGGCATGAAACCCGGCGGCAACAAGGATCCCTTCGCGTTGCGCCGCGCGGCGCTGGGCCTGGCCCGCACGCTGATCGAGGGCGGCCTGGAACTGGATCTGCGCGCCAGCTTCATCGAGGCGCTGGAACAGCTGCCCGACGGCGCCCTCGCGGCGGGTCTCAAGCCGGGCAAGGACGGCAAGCCGCCGGCGCTGCAGGCGGGTGCGCGGCGCGCGATCCTGCTGGAGGACCTGCTCGACTTCGTGCACGAGCGGATGCGCAGCTACTACGCCGAGCAGGGCTTCGAACACGGCGCCTTCGAGGCCGTGATGGCGGTGCAGCCGGCCAGCGTGGCCGATTTCGACCGGCGCCTGCGCGCCGTGGTGGAGTTTGGCCGCCGGCCCGAGGCGGCGAGCCTGGCCGCGGCCAACAAGCGCGTCGCCAACATCCTGCGCAAGCAGGCCGAGGAAGCTGGCGCGCCGCTGCTCGGGCGGGCAGTCGACCCAGCCTGTTTCGAGGCCGATGCGGAGCGCGAACTGGCCGACGCGCTGGCTGCCGCGCGACAGGACAGCGCGGCGGCAGAAGCCGCCGGCGACTACGCCGCCGTGCTGGCCCGCCTGGCGCAGCTGCAGGCGCCGGTGGACGCGTTCTTCGACAGCGTGCTGGTGAATGCCGAGGACCCCGCCGTGAGGGCGAATCGACTGGCGCTGCTGAACCAGTTGAAGAGCCAGTTCAGCACGGTGGCGGACATCGCCCTGCTCTGACACCGGGCCGCGGGTCCGGTGTCCGGTGTCCGGGTCCGGGTCCGGGTCCGGGCCTCAGGCCGTGGTGGCGGCGGCCAGGCGACCGTCGCGCAGGCGCTGCGCGAGGTGGCGGTTGAACGCCATCATTGCACTGGCGTCCACATTGACGCCGCCCGGGCCGAGGATTTCGTACAGCTCGGTGAGCAGGTCGGTGTTCTCGGCCAGGCCCAGCCCGCTGCCGGCCAGATCCAGTTCCGATTGCAGCATCTGCATCGCCGTGTTCAGACGCTGGGGGTCCAACCCCTGCATGTGCGCCGACAGCGGCAAACGAGTGACCGCCGCGGATTTGGTGTGGACGCGCTGGGTGCGCACGATCTGGCTGCTGTGCTGGTCATCCTGCGTGGTCAGCGTCGGGTCGATCTGGATGCTGCCCTCGCCGGCCACCAGCCATACCAGCGAGATGCCCAGCGTGCGCGCCAAGGTGACGCAGCGTGCGCGCGAGGGATCGGTGTTGCCGTCGCGCCAGCTGCGCACCACGCCCTCGGAGAAGCCGCACATGCGGGCGATCTCGGTGGCGCTGCCGACTCGCTGGATCAGCAGCCGGATGCGGTCGGCGAAGGTGCCGCCGGAAACCTGGGGAGAGGACTTGCTCATGGGAATGGCCATGTCGGTAGGGTGGGAGACTGCACCGGGGCGCAAGGTATTCAGGAGACGATCGCCGCGGCCGGAAGCCGGGTCGTCCACGCAGCATTTTGCGCCCGCCGCCGGTGCCGTGCCAAGCCATCGACCCCGAACCGGAGCCGGAGCCGGAGCCGGCAACCAAGTTGCGACCGCGTGAATGGCGGGGAGTTTCATGCCGTGTCGATCTTTCGTCCGGTGCGCCACAGCTGCTACCGTCGCCCGGTCGCCGCCGGCCGTGGTGGCGCCGGGGACCCATCACAGGACAAGGCATGAGCCAATTCGGATTGCTCGGCAAGCGGCGTTTCGCGCCGTTCTTCTGGACTCAGGCGCTGGGCGCCTTCAACGACAATGCATTCCGCAATGCACTGGTGATGTTGGTGGCGTTCCAGATGGGGCTGGACGACCGCACTGTGGGGATCTACACCAACCTGGCGCCGGCTCTGTTCATCATCCCGTTCTTCCTGTTTTCCGCCACTGCCGGCCAGCTGGCGGAGAAGTACGAGAAGAGCCGCATCATCCGCTACGTGAAGCTGTTCGAGATCGCGGCGATGGTGCTGGCTGCGTACGGCTTCTACACCCACCACACCTTGCTGCTGCTGGTGGTGCTGTTCATGATGGGCATGCACTCGACCATGTTCGGGCCGATCAAGTACGCGATCCTGCCGCAGGCGCTGAAGAACGAGGAACTGGTCGGCGGCAACGGTCTGGTCGAGATGGGCACTCAGATGGCGATGCTGGTGGGCATGATCGCCGGCAACTCGCTGATGCTGGTGGCCGGCGCCGGTCCCCTGCTGGCCTCCGGCGCGACCATCGCGGTGGCGGTGGCCGGTTACCTGGCCAGCCGGCGCATTCCGGCCGCGCCGGCGACCGCGCCTGATTTGAAGTTCAACTGGAACCCGTTCAGCGAAACCGCGCGTGTGCTGGGCATCACCCGTGCCGATCGCGCGGTGTTCAACGCGGTGCTGGGCATCTCCTGGTTCTGGTTCTTCGGCACCGTGCTGATCGCGCAGTTGCCGATCTATACGCGCGAGACGCTGGGCGGCGACGGCTCGGTCAACACGCTGGTGCTCACCCTGTTCTCCATCGGCACCGGCGTTGGTGCGCTCTTGTGCGAGAAGCTGTCCGGCAAGCGGGTGGAAATCGGCCTGGTGCCGCTGGGCGCGTTCGGCCTCACCGCGTTCGGCGTCGACCTGTACCTGGCCCGGCACGGGCTTGCGGCCACGCGCGGCCTGGACTGGCTGGCGTTCCTGCACGGTACCGGCAGCTGGCGCGTCGTGCTCGACCTCACCGCCATCGGTGCATTCGCCGGTTTCTACGTGGTGCCGCTGTTCGCCTTCGTGCAGTCGCGCACGCCGCGCGAGCGGCTGTCGCGGGTGATCGCCGGGAACAACATCATCAATGCCTTGCTGATCGTGCTTGCCGCGGGGTTCGGGCTGGTGCTGGGTCGGCTGGGCATGGACGCGGCCACCATCTTCCTGCTCGCCGCCCTGCTCAACGTGCTGGTGGCGGTGTACATCTTCACCCTGGTGCCCGAGTTCCTGATGCGCTTCATCACCTGGGTGCTGGTGAATACGCTTTATCGCGTGCGCGTGGACGGCATGCAGCACCTTCCCGAGGAGGGTCCGGCGTTGCTGGTGTGCAACCACGTCAGCTTCATGGACGCGCTGCTGCTGATGGCCAACCTGCGCCGACCGGCGCGCTTCGTGATGTATTACCGGATCTTCAACGTGCCGCTGCTGCGGTTCGTGTTCCGTACCGCCAAGGCCATTCCGATCGCCGGCCACAAGGAAAACCCGGCCGTGCTGCAGCAGGCGTACGACGCGATCGACGCTGCATTGGCCGAGGGCGAGCTGGTGTGCATCTTCCCCGAGGGCGGATTGACCGCCGACGGCGAGATCGCGCCGTTCCGGCCGGGGCTGGAAAAGATCCTGGCCCGCCGTCCGGTGCCGGTGGTGCCGCTGGCGCTGCGCGGGTTGTGGGGCAGCGTGTGGAGCCGGCGCGACACCCGGTTGGGGCGCATGCGCCTGCCGCGACGCTTCCGGGCGCGCGTGGAACTGGTCGTCGACGCGTCGGTGCCGCCGCAGGCGGCCAGCGCCGCATCGCTGGAAGCCAGGGTTCGCGAGTTGCGCGGGCAACTTGCCTGAGCGTCGACTTCAACGCATCCAGCTGCCGATCACCAGCAAGGCCACCACGCTGAGCCATGCCAGCAGTGCGCGCAGCAGGGCACTGCGCAGGCGGCGCAGTTCGTCCAGCGGATCGCTGTGTTCCTCGGCATAGCCGTCGCCGGCCTCGATGTCGATGCGCACGTCGGCTTGCGCCGCGGCGCCGAGGAAGCCCGGGCCGCGCTGGTACCAGCTGGTGGGCGCGGCCTGGGTGTGCCAGCGTCGCCATGCTCCGATGACCGCATCCCAGTGGCCGACCACGGCCAGGGTGAAGGTCAGCACCTGCGCCGGCAGCCAGTCCAGCGCGTTGGCCAGGTAGCGGGCGACATGCTGGCTGTCGCCGTCGAGCGCCAGCGAGTCGTCACGTCCCAGCGTCTGCGCCAGTCGGTACAGCAGCGCACCGACCGGGCCGAGCAGGAAGAACCAGAGCAGCACGGCGAAGCGCCGGCGCAAGGCGGCGTAGACGATCGCCTCGCCCAGTGCCGGCGCGTGCCAGCGCACCGGGCGGCCGTCGTCGGAGAGACGCTGCGCCGCGGCCTCGCGGCTGACGCTGTCGGGCGCGGCCAGGATGTCCTCCAGGTCGCGCTCGAACTCGCGCGGACCGAAGCAGTAGATCAGCACCACCACGGCGAACAGCAGCGGCAGCAACTCGCCCAGCACGGTGTGGCCGAACAGCCAGGCCAGCAGCGCGCACAGCAGCACTGGCGGCGCCAGCGCCAGCAGCACGCGGCCGGCGCCGCTGGTATCGGACAGCTGCGCCACCCAGCGCCGGAACAGGCCGTCACGGCGCCAGCTGGCCAGCTGTGGCGCGACATGCAGCAAGCCCAGGGCAATCAGGGCGACAAGCAGACGGATGGCCATGGCGACGAACTCCCGGACGATGGCCGCATTGTAACGAGCGCGTCCACGGCTCGCTGACGGGCATCCGGCCGGACGTGCCGGCGGATCAGGCGGCCGAGGTGACCGCGGTCAGCGCGTCCAGGTCGAGTCCCGCGCGTGTCTGCAGCCAGTGCGCCAGCAACCGGTTGGACACCGACAAGCGCGTGGACGGCAGGAAGCTGCCGTCGGCGATGCCGTCGACGATCTGCTTCGGCGTGAACCAGCGCGCGTCTTCCAGTTCCAGGTCGCGCATGCGGATCTCGCGCGACACCGCGGTGGCGATGAAGCCGACCATCAGCGATGCCGGCATCGGCCACGGCTGCGAGGAGTGGTAGTGCACCTCGTCCACGATCACGCCCGACTCCTCGGCCACCTCGCGGCGTACCGCGTCTTCCAGCGCCTCGCCCGGCTCGACGAAGCCGGCCAGGGTGGAATAGCGGTGCGGCGGCCAGCCCGGCTGGCGGCCGAGCAGGCAGGCGCCATCGTGTTCCACCAGCATGATCACCGCCGCATCGGTGCGCGGGAAATGCAGGCGCGCGCAATCCGCGTTGCGGCATTGCGCGCGATGCCCGGAGGCCACCAGTTGCAACGGCCCGCCGCAGTACGCGCAGAACCGCGTCTCGCGTTGCCAGTGCGACAATCCCTTGGCGTAGGCGAACAAGCCGGCCTCGTCCGCCGCCAGCAGCAACCCGGCGCCGCGCAGGCTCATCCGGCGCGCATCGAGCGCGGCCTCCAGCGCCTGCGCCTGCCCGTGATCGTCCACCACCAGCAGGAAGCGTGGCCGCTTGTGCGCGATGCCGAGCAAGGTGGCGCGCGTGTCGGCCAGCCATTGCGTGCGCTCGGTGGCGGTGAGCCAGCGCAGCGCGTCGCCGTCGCGGCGGAGGTAGGCCTCGCCGGTGGCATCCAGCAGCAGGTAGCGTGCGGCGTCCGCGTGGGCCTGCGCGGCCACCCACGTCGCCTCGTCGCGATGCTCGGCCATGCGATCGAGCACCAGGCTCAGGCCGGCGAAGGTGTTGGGGCGCGGCAGCCTGGCCTGATCCATGGCGAGGGCGTCAGGCGGTGAAGGAGGAGCCGCAGCCGCAGGTGGTCTTCGCGTTCGGATTGCTGATCACGAACTGCGCGCCGCTGAGGTTTTCGGCGTAGTCGATCTGTGCGCCGGTGAGGTATTGCAGCGACAGCGGATCGCACAGCAGGGTGACGCCCTCGCGCTCGACCGCCAGGTCGTCCTCGGCCTGGGCCTCGTCGAAGGTGAAACCGTACTGGAAACCGGAACAGCCGCCGCCGGAGATGTACACGCGCAGCTTGAGTTCCGGATTACCTTCCTCGGCAATCAGCTCATGCACCTTGTGCGCGGCGGCCGCGGTGAATTCCAGCGGGGCTCCGCCGCTGCGGTAATCGGGGATGGCGACGATGGTTTCCATGGCGATCTGAATGGGGATGGAGGCGGACAGACGCAAGCATACCGCGTCAGGCCGGCAAGGCTTCCTCGTCGCTGCCGGTGGCGTCGGCTTCCGGCGCCGCCAGCGCGCGCTGCGCCGGTTCGGCCTGGCGAGCCATGCGCCCGTTGACCTGGGCGCCGGCGGCCATTTCCAGCGTGTGGTAGCGCAGGTCGCCATCGATGCGCGCCAGCGGCGCCAGCTCAAGCCGCACGCTGACATGCACGTCGCCAGTGATGTGTCCGTTGATCACCGCCTGCGGCACGCGCACCTCGCCTTGCACCTCGCCGTGCTCGCTGAGGGTGAACATGGCGTCGTCGCCTTCGGCCAGCACGGTGCCCTCGATGCGCCCGTCCAGGTGCAAGGCGCCGCTGAAGCGCAAATCGCCGCGAATCACCGTGCCGCGGGCGATCAGGCTGGTTTCGGAACTGCCGCGGTTGCGGTCGCTGCGTCTACGGTTGAGCATCTCGGTCTCCCTCGGCGGTGGTGATGTTGCCGGACAGGGCGGCGCTCCACGCCACGGTGCGG
>ERZ778019.3264-NODE-3264-length-12395-cov-10.711507_pt1 | contig 12395 bp, 11 predicted proteins | sample MGYA00375749_ERZ778019 | MGnify/ENA primary metagenome ERZ778019 (study PRJEB29350, sample SAMN05389821) | bioreactor metagenome | isolation source: Ammonium sulfate bioreactor | place: South Africa: University of Cape Town | collected 2014-03-17 ... | reverse complement strand
AAATTCATCACATACCGAAAGTAACGACGGCAAAAAAAGTACAGAAATAAAATACGTGCAAAAATCGAATCATCTATTGTTGAAGATTTGTAAAAAAAAGTGTTCGATTTTATACGTTCTGATTTCGCGATGGAATTTTTTTCGTTCGTGATGATGTGTTTATTTAATGGTTTTTTTTTCGTATGAAAAGAAATTTTTCTTCGAAATTTATGAAAGAAATCCCAGTACCGTTTTTTTTTCTTGAATATGCAATAACAAAATATGGTAAAGTTGCTTTTTCATAACAATATTTCAAGGATTTTATATATTTCATTTGATCTGAATAATCAGTATGAATTCGTAAGTCATCCGTCGCTACTAGTAATTCTCTCTGTGGTAAAATAATAAATATTATAAACTGTGTTTGCATAGATGAATCATTTCTTGAAATTCTTCTGTTTCAAACAGTCGATTTGTTTGCTCATGATCGCCGAGATATGTGTATTGTCTTGATAATGAATATATTTGCTACTGAACAAAAATTTGTAGAAATCAAAATTATGAATAGAGATGAGCAAATAAGTCTGAATTTGAATTTTGATTTTTGATTTTGAATAATCGTTGAATTTTTTCTGTTAGATTATTATCGTTATTTTCCTTATTTGTCGAAGCATTGTCGGCATTATTTTTTCGTGCATAGATTTCTGCTAAAGTAGTTGGCTGTTTGATGTCTTTTCCATTGCCTGGAATGCCCATGTGTGTACACAAACGACGAGCATTTTCGATTTTTAATTTTTCAAATTGATATTCAAGAACAAGTCGTCCTTCACGTCGAAGAGCAGGATCAATTGATTGAACGTCACAATTAAATGTACAAATGATCTGTAAATATGTTGCATCGCCGAGTAATCCATCCGAAAGATTAAGTAAATTAGCTACAGTTTGTTTTCCAAATAAACTTGCTGTTCGATCAAGAATAGCATTTTCTGCATCTTCAATAATTAATATCGAATTCGATTGTTTCATTAGAAAAGGCATTAATTTGGGTTTTGTAATATCCTAGAAAAGAAAAAAATCATTTCATGTCTAATAAAGAAAGATTCTCTAGATATAGATTTACATTCATTAGATCAGGTGGAATGAAAAGAAATTTTTTTCCTTGAATTTCATTGATTGTTCCTGCGGGTCCATGAAATAAAGTTAAACCAGTAGAATTCTTTTCTTGTAAGATATCAACAAGTCCTTTATGTATTAATGAAAAGTCATCACCATAAAACATATCGAGATCAGAAATCTCAGGTTTTTGTATCTTAATTTCTTCTGTATGAAAACCATCGGTATAATTGTAACAAACCATTTGAAAATTGCCTTCAGATACTTTGTACAATTGAAATTGACGTAACTTCTCGACAAGTGCTCTAACTCGATTAACCGTTTGTGGAATATGATAAATCTACAACAACAACAACAGATTGTATTCTTTAAAAAACGAACATCATTTTCAGATAGATAGTTACTGTATATCTTCGAAAGCAATGGAAGATATGTCCTTCACTATCAGCTTTTAAATTATTACGATTATCTTTTGGTTCAGTATTTCGAAATCCATCTTTGAATAAAACTAAAATATCGACATCATTGTGTATATATGAAATTAGGAAAATTAATTATTTTTACTTGAAAGATGATCATTCAAATCGATATAAACATTTAACATAACAGAATTTTCATTGTCGATATTTGAAATATGATCGTAAAAAAACTATTTCGATCGACTTTATATTCATCAACAAGAAATTCTAGAAGACTATTAGAACAAAAGATAATTATTCATATTATCATCTATGAAGATAACACTTACCTTGTTGCATGATAACAATTTTCAATTTCTTCTTCTTTCGAAATTCTCCTGTGCCATTCATTCTTATTCAAAGAACTATGGAATTTACATGGAAACATACGATATTTCAATGCAAAAATAATTGATCCATTGATTTTATCTTCTGATTGCTTTGCTATTTCCAAAATATTTTCATTTGTTAATGACATATTTCCATATAATCCTGAATAATCTGAAAGTACACTTGTACAAGTATTGTTACCACTGGCCATTTCCGATAAAACAATTTGAATACTGATTTATTTCATTTATTTCTTCGCTATATATATATACATTCGAACGGTCGATCTTAGACTGTTGTGTTGCCGATGCTATAGGATCACCTCTTCACCGAACACTGACCGTCTTCTCCTTTATTCTATTATATTTGACCATTTCTGTATAAATTATCTCAAATAAACGACAGTCTCACCTATTTTCTCATAAGCATATCCGACATTCATTTCATAAAAAGCTGCAGCTATTTCTGAAGTTTTTCGTTGTCTAATATCTATGCGAACTGATTATAAACTGAACTATAACTCGGATAAATGATACATATTTCTAAACCCTCAACATATGCATTCGAAAGTTGAATAAACACCCTCAAATATATACAAGAAAAAAACCTAAAAAAGTTCACATTGAAAAGTTATCCAGAATGATTCTGATGTTTATGTTGGAGATGATTATGCATGTGAAAGACGAATTATTGAACGCTATGCAGTAGATCTATTTCAATTTCACACTCTCGGCAAAAACAAATCGATAGTTTAAATCTTCTTGCATTTAACATGAACCAACAGCAAACAGTATCAATGAATATAAACTTATAGAAATGGATGTATGTCTAGGTAGTGATTCAGTGAATATTCCAAAAGAATTTGATTTGTGGGTCTGGCAACAATATTCTATAAATCTTCTTCGAATTCTATGAATTTAATTTCGAATGTTTTTTTTTGTCATAATAAAAAAAATGTCGTTCTCTTATCTTGAGAGTAGATAAAATTAAAAAAAACAGGTATCTTTAAGTTTTATTTCTTAAATAGAAGAGAAATGAATTGCATCAAACGAAAAGTTGATATTCACGAACCATCCAAGAAATTAAAAGTTGTCTTAAATTTCGAGAATTTAGCAAATGAAATTTTCTACGACATTTTCGAATATCTCGATGGATACGATATATTCAAAGCTTTTTCGAAACTCAATCATCGTTTTGAACGTCTTCTCAATATTTCTTCATTTCCGCTGAAATTTAAATTATCTTGTCATTCAAACGAACAGATTTGTCGAGATTTCATTCTTCCAAATCGACATCGTTTAATAACATTAGATGTCTCAAATTACAAAATTATTAATTGGCTTTTTTCATCCATTCATGTTAATCAATCATTTAGTCAATTGCAATGTATTATTTTGAGGGATATTTATATAGATAATCTTCCTCTGACTTTGTCTCTTCTCAAGTCATTACCACAACTTTCATCACTAATCATTAAACTTGTGAACAAGAAACATTATGATGTCAAAAGTATCCTTTCTTCCATTTTCCAATTGGTAAAGTTAAAAAATGTGATCGTGAGAGTATCAATGAGTACATATTTCGAAAAATCTACTGTGGATCTTCCAATATCTATTGATAAAAATTATAATATTGAAACAATGAAATTCGGTTTACCACTTAATCTAAATGAATTAACTGTATTAATTTCTCATGCACCCAATCTTCGACGATTAACCTGCAATCGCTTGACTCACGTTCATGAGATATACGAATTTACACAACGCTTAACTGCATCATATTTAACATATCTATCGATTGATAAATGCTTTCTTTCTATTGATAATTTACACAGATTTCTCCAGATAATCGGTAGTCAATTACGTGTTTTATGTTTAAAAGACTGTTCTCACTATTATGATTATATTCTTCCAAATGCATGGCAAAGTCTGATTGAAACTTATATGCCTAATTTAGTTCGATTTGAGTTTGGTATGCATGATAGTGTCAATTATGATGGATCGATTCCTTTACATCCTGAAATCATTAATTCCTATGTAAAACCATTTTGGACTAACAAGCAATGGATATTTCATTTAGAATTTGATTATAATGGATTTATTTGTTCAATCTATCCATATCAGTATAATTTATTTCAATAATTCCTATATCTTAATCTGCTTTTTTTTGTCTTCAGAAAACAATGGTATGATTTTCATGATGATAATCTAGTTATTTCGTCTATTCATCTTACTTTTCGTCCAGGTTCTTTTATTATGGAGGATGAATATTTTGAGAGTTCAACAAAATATTTTGCATCAATACAAATTACTTCTTTGAATGTTAATGATGACTTTATTGATATTAAAAAGATCATTTATTTGCTCAAGTTTTTACCTAATCTGTCTTCGTTAAAAGTTTCATTGGAATCGTTCGGAAATGAAGTTCTTCAGTCGCTCAAACAAACTCAAGATTTTCTCTCCGTATCAATGAATAATAAAACAACCAAAGTCAAATTAGTGAAATTTGCAGAAGACGAATCTATTCGATTTTGGATTGATCTTTGTCCGAACATGAACTATTTGGAAATCGATTGTCAAAACGAATATGATATAGAACGAATTGTGAAAACGATTAGGAACTATTCATGTCAATTGAAATTTTTATGTTTTAACATACCAACAGTCGATAAGAAACCAACTAAACATTTACGTAAAATCATCGATTATTAAATCTGTCGAGATTGTTGAGTGTGAGTTTACAAATAAAATTCATTCCGAGTTAGAAAACAAAAACAAACGAAATATATATATATAATATAAACAGTGACTTCAAGAAATTTGGGCAGATTTTAAAGTACGCAAAATAAAAATGATGATTGTAAAGTCATAGAATTTCATTTCATGCATGCGTATATAGTCGCGACCAGTATAATCCTCAATTTCAAAAGAACGAGAAAAAAACTCGAATTCATTATTAAAAAAATTATTTGTTTTGCTTAGATATTCTTTGTTGAAAATCGGAAAAATATATCGATTGAACAAAGACTAGAGAATAATTGAAACGAAAATTAAAAATTCGAAATAGTCTTCATCGAGTTGAATTTATGACGTAGCTCGACAATTAGTGGTACGATTTGATTCATTAGAAATACTATGAGCAACTGATATAATACCGCCAGATTTTCTATAAACGCTTCGAACTCTTCTGGAATACCATTCAAAAAACCAGGAAAGACCCTTCGCAGTGCTTGACGAAGTGCCCATGGCAGTATGATTACACAAAAGAGAATAGTAAGCGGTAAAAATTGCATGAAAAGTTTCTTTGTGGGTTTCCTGCTTTTTTTCGCCCAGAGGTAGGACAAGTACTTGTACTTGCGTCCTAGCTTTGTATAAAATGATATTCTAAAATCACCACAATTTGAATTAGTCGTTATGTAATCATTTTTTGAATGCAATTTCGTTTTTTGTGTACTCAACAAATTTTTTAAAAGAAGCTCTAAGATATTGGTAGTTATTTTGTATTAATGATATTCTCCCGAAATGAAAAGTAAACGGTGCAAAGAAGCACCAGATGAGTAATTGCAATTTTTCTTTTCGGAGGCTAATGAGAGAAAATATTTAAGGAGCAGTGATTTTTATCTCAACACAGTCGCGAATCATGCAGTGGATTTTATTTCTTAGTGCTTTCATCTTCTGCTTCGATTTGACAGTATCGATCAATGATAGTTTCGTTCAGATTAACAACGATACATTTTTTCTCAATAATCGTCTATATCAAGCACTTGGTGTTTGTCTATACCCAGCACATGCGGCCAATTATGAATATATCCGACGAGTTATCAGCGAAGCGAACTCCAATGGTTTTACACTGGTGAGAATAGTGGATATATTTGAAAGTGAATATGGAAAGACTGATGAATCGATTACAACGGATCGTATTTGGAAACGTGTCGATTGGATAATTAAAATATGCGGAGATTATCAAATGAAAGTTTTACTTGATTTCTCGACTCTTCGTCAGTTTCTTTATTATGCTCCAACAAGACGTGATAGTTATGATCCGAATGTTCAATCGATATGGAATATGCTTGTCGATTTTGTTACTGCTCGACAAAATTCGTTTACAGGTACTGTTTATTGTAATGATTCGACTATTATGTCTTATGCGATTGCTGGAGAACCAATACCTTATGGAGGCGATTTGAACGATTGGTCAAATGGTTTTTATACTAGTCGAGCCGCGAATTTAATTGAACAGAGTATGTTCAATATTTCCGATCGATTACGTGCTAAAGATCCCAATCATCTCATTAGTGCTGGTGGTTTACTTCATCTCGCTGATGAATCACATTATCAGCGAGTGTGGTCTTATAAAAACATAGATTATTCTTCTCTGCATATTTATCCCAATGAACCAACTGATACAATAGGAGAATGGCAAAATTTACAAAAATATAAAAATTTTAGCAATTCAATTCATAAACCACTTATGTTGGAAGAATTCGGCAGTAAAATTCAATCAATTCGAAATAACTATATGAATCAATCATTTGAGTATTGTTTTCAGAATAATATTAGTGTTGTCATTCTTTGGAATTGGGGCCTCGGAGGTGGTTTTGATGTATTTTCATATATGACTTCGTTAATGGATATTATTCATCAACAAGCAACACGATGGGGCTTCGATGGACAATTTCAAGAATTTCATGAAATAAATCAGATTAACCAACAAACTATCGTCAATATTGATGCTATTAATCCAATGACTGGTGATCCGGGATATGGTGGTCCAATTGTGATATCAAGCGTCAATGTAACTATACCATTATCATTCACTGAACTATACAAATGGTATTGGATGTTCATGGATATTCCAACAATAATAAATATCACCGCATCATATCTAGCAGTTGATGTTTTTCTTCCAATTACTTCACCATCAGGACTTTTCATCAAATTTCATGTGAACGATATGGATCAGGATGATAGTGCCTTACGAAATAATTGGCTTATTCCTGGTACATGGAATACTGTATATGTACTGCTTAATTCTACGAAACTGACAAGACCAGATGGGTCAGATTTGAATGAAAACGTCACAACTCTTACATCATTTGGTGTGCTCATAATCAATGGAGATACAATCTATTCGGGAAATATTTTTATGAACAACTTTCGACTCGGAACTCTCACAACCGCCAATTAATGACAGAAAAAAAAAACATTTCTTTTGATCTCACTTTTTAAAAACGTTTTTCATAATCAATTTTAGTTTCTAACATTCATTAAATAAATGGAATTAGTTATAACTTTTTGTTGTAGTTTCGAAAATTATCTTGTGAATAAGTGAAAACGAATCAAAGCGAAGATTCAGGATAAAAACTGTTACTTAAAAATTTATTTGTCAAAATATTTTGGTAAACTAATTGAAAATTTTAACTCCGCTGTTTTCATTTAATCGAACAAAACAGAATATATAAGCTGGATTGTTTTGGAAAATAGTTTTACCTCAAATGTTTGATTAATTAATTATTGTATGTAATTAGTTAAATAGATTAGTTGAGGGTGTTGAGAGTGAGATTTAACATTTAGAACACACTACGATCGGTTTCGAATGACTTCATATAATGAAAAAATTTAAATTGAAATGACCAACAACAATCCAATTTTCATAAAATATATTCGATATGTCTTTGACCGAATGATTTTCGTGCATCATTACAATTACGTCTATGAACTATCTCGAATCCTTCAATTTCGAAGCAATCATTTGGTTTTGTTCATGTTTCAACAAGACTGATTATAGAAGCAGATAGAACCGTTTGATCGAATTTAACATCCAAAATATGTTTATTCAATGATTGCACATTATCAAACATTAAAGAAAACTTGAACATCATTGCAACCGCAACATTTGGTTTGGGTGGTTTTGGTGGAATAAAATCATCAATCAAATATAAACCACTTGCTTTTGTTGCATGACTGCAAGCAATTTATAATTCGAAATGTGCCATTTCTTTCTTTAGGCTAACTACGACCTTTTCATCAGTGCCCCTTTGACTTTTCATACATGTCCAATTTGAAAATTGAAAATTGAAAATTGAAAGTTGAAATTTCAATTGAAGAATATAATTTCAATTGAATTCAATTTTCAAATTGGACACTACTGACCATTGGTTGTTTTCAAGTGATATATCATCTCTATTAAATTTAATATTTTGTCTTCATTTTATCTTCACAGGTGCTATAAACGTGCGCTTTCGAAATGAAATAATTTTTTACTGCGGTAATATTCATGAGTCACTAAATTATTTTCATTCGTGATTTTCTTTTTCTTTCGACATTTGTCATATTTTCATCATTATTTTACTGGCAATACTATATGACTCACTTTCACACGAAACAAGTATAAAAAGGAATCTGTGCCGCATGCCGTTATTCTATTGCTTTCATTCATCAATATGGCTAACGTATCGGAAGAAAATACCACGTCATTTTTTACTAAATTTGCTCAGCATAAAATTAGTGCACACAACGGTAATCACGCACAATGGGTCTTATTTCGTCATGGATCATTATATATTCAAACAATGCAAAATAATGTCGAAACACCAGAAAATGAGTTAATTCAGTTAGCAAAAGCAAGTTTAGCAGAAGTTCAAATCGTTCCAGGATCTTCATTTGGTGATTCCACAATCTACTCAACTGATTTTGAGGGTGACACCGTCTATTATAATACTATCGATACATTTCGTGGTATAATAATAGTCCATCCGGCAAATGGAATTACACATGATGTGATGGCAATGATGCATGCACGAGCGAACGTATTAAACGATAAAAAAGATCCAATTGTTGTTGCAACTGGTACTAGCAAACAAAACTGAATCGACTCATTATCAAAAATAAAAATCAGAATTACTACTGAGATTTACTTCTGTAAATTTCTATCTAATCAGATCAGACAAACTTTCACTAATATCATAAATAATTTTCTAGCGCAATGTCATCTATTAATGAAATAATTAAATCTTTGACTGAAACGAGAAAAAGGTTTTTAATCTCGTGCAAGGACAGTGAGGGCAAAACCTTAACTACAAAATCTTTTTTAAAGTGTACATTAATTTTTCCTCTTCTCCAATCGAAAAAAGAGTAAAAGAAAAGAAAAACAATTATTACGTTTGAGAAGAACAAAAGCGACGACCTGCCGCCAATAGACTAACTATCTTGATATATATATATATATATATATATAATTATATCAATCACACTCGAACACACACAAGAGAGAGCGTTTTTATCTAGTAAGGATCGTCATCTACCGAGATCGATCCTAACACCAACCGTTTCAAATACTGCTTTTCACCTCATTGTAGTATTTCTTACTACAAAGAAGAAATCTAATAATCTAATATTATAAAGAATAGTAAAGGTTTAGACGTATAACTATAATTATCATGCAGTTGATGCATCGTTTAGTCAAAACAACAAGAGATCAAATTTTGACGGAATTTAATCAATTTGAAGGAAAAAACATTTTTCTGTTTACATTAAAAGTGTTCCTTTCATGCTTTAAAATATATTTTTCTTTTTGTTTTGCGACATTTAAAATATTTTCAAATACGGAGGAGAAGGTAAATTTGCATCTGTGCCACTATAAATAGCGGCTTGTTTAAATGGACATGGAGTTTCTCGCCTTGAGGGTGTTGAGGGTAAAGATCAATGTTTTCAAGCAAAACTATTTTTCTCTTATTTTCCATTGAATAAATTATCTTCTCTTTAAAAATTTTAAATCATTATCCTAAATTATCGACAAATGTATGATGAAACATGTGATCCAACATATTTTCTCGATATTAAATTATCTGATTTATTTTGTCTTAAACTTCAAACATTAACAATTTCATCAATTATACACTTAACAATTGACTCGTTCGATGCACACGATGTCTCTCGACTCTTAAAACAATTTCCTCAGCTGAAATACTTGCGCATTAATCGAGTATATGTATCCAACACGTTTACTAATGAAATTAATACCGATCGATATGTCATTCTTCATGAATTTAATGGTTACATCAAAGATTTTGAACTATTTGTCAAACAAATACTGAATTTTAAAAAGAATTTCAAATCGAATTCTGGCAAAATAAATATTGGTACACAGAATATGTGATACAAGAGAACTTATTATTGATTTCTACAATACCTTAACCATTGAATACATATAAGTTTGATGTAAAATCAAAGTAGACATTCGAATCATTCAAGTACATTCGCTAACATCACATATTTATCAATTTATCTATCATTACGCACTAAAGATCATCAATATTAATATTTCCCCAATGTCACTTCAGTCGAATTATGTACACGAGATTGTGGGTCTAATCTGTTTACAGAATGAAAGATTATGTTAATATTTCAATAAGTCGATTCAAGTTTTGAATCTTACTGTTTGGTCAAATATTCGTTTAGATCGATTTTGTGAAATATTTTCTAATTTGAAACATTTAATATGTGTGCAGTTTAGTTTAGTTCAATTGAGTTTCCATATTTCTTACAACTTCATAAAATAAAAGTCGAATCCTCTTTTTCCCAGTTTTCAAAAATGTCAGTGGGAACTTAAGCTACATATCTTTAATCGAAGTCACACCATCACCCATATAAAAATATAAGAAACACACAATAGAAAACAATCAATCGAAAATCTTCAATTAAACAGAAACAATTCGTTTTAGAAGTGAGCATAATATATAATCGATGTAGCACAAGTCCATCATTATTACCAACCAATCTTTAGTTTTCTGTTCATCATTTGTACGCTTTCGAGGAATCGTCTACCTGCATATCCAACATGACCCAATCCAAGTAAAAGTTCCGTGAGTGTCTGTAATAAACATGAAAGATGAATATGACATAAAATCAAAACGAATGTTATTTCGAGCTGACTGTGTTGATCTTTAATGCTTCACCAAGATATTGTGCACCTGCATCTCCAAGTTTACTGTCGTAGAGGGTGAGTTGCGTGAGTGCCTGTTATAAATGTGCAAGCAGAATATGACATGAGATGAAATGAATGATGTTTTGAACTAACTGTATTGATCTTTAACGCTTCACCCAAATATTGTGCACCAGCAGGTCCAATTTCATTGTATTTGAGGTTGAGTTCCGTGAGTGTCTGTAACAAGTATGAAAGATGGATATGACACGAATGTTGTTTCGGACTGACTGTGTTGAGCTTTAATGCTTCGCTCAGATATTGTGCACCTACAGATTCAATTTGATTACATCCGAGGTTGAGTTGAGTGAGTGTCTGTAATACATGCGAATTATGAATCTGAAAGAAACTGAACCAAACATTGTTTTCATCTCACTGTATTAGTTTTCAATGGTTCACTCAGATATTGTGCACCTGCATCTCCAATTTCATTCCACTCGAGAACGAGTTGTGTAAGTGCCTGTATAAATTTGAAAGAAGAATATGACATGAGATGAAACGAATGATGTCTTGAACTAACTGTATTGATCTTTAATGCTTCACTCAAATATTGTGCACCTACAGATTCAATTTGATTACATCCGAGAACGAGTTGAGCGAGTGTCTGTAATAAATGTGAATCATGAACATGATACGAAATCAGACAAATGATGTTTCGAACTGACTGTGTTGATCTTTAATGCTTCACTCAGATATTGTGCACCTACAGATTCAATTTGATTACAATCGAGCTCGAGTTCAGTGAGTGTCTGTGATAAATGTGAAGGATGAATATGACATGAGCTGAAACAATGTTGTTTTGAGCTGACTGTATTGATTTTTAATGCTTCACTCAAATATTGTACACCTGTTGATCCAATTTGATTACACTCGAGGTTGAGCTGTGTGAGTGTCTGTAACGAATATGAAAAATGAATATGACATGAAATGAAGAAATGTTGTTTCGAACTGACAGTATTTGTCTTTAACGTTTCGCTCAGATATTGTGCAGCTGCAGCTCCAATTTGATTGTTGCGGATGTTGAGTTGGGTGAGTGTCTGTGACAAATGTGAAAAATAAACATGATCTGATATGAAATGCATATTGTTTCGAACTGACTTTATTGATTTTCAAAGATTCGCTCAGATATTGTGCACCCGCATCACCAATTTCATTGAAGCCGAGATTAAGTTGTGCGAGTGTCTGTAAACAATGTGAAAGAAAAATGTGACATGAGCTGAAGAAATCTTGTTTCGAGCTGACTGTATTGATTTTCAAAGATTCGCTCAGATATTGTGCACCCGCATCTCCAATTTTATTGGAGTCGAGCTTAAGTTGTGCGAGTGCCTGTATAAATGTGAAAGATATGCATGATATGAGATGAAAACGAATGTTGTCTTGAACTAACTGTATTCATTTTTAGTGCTTCACTCAAATATTGTGCACCTGCAGGTCCAATTTGGCTACCTGCGAGGTTGAGTTTGGTAAGTGTCTGTGACAAATGTGAAAGATATGCATGATATGAGATGAAAACGAATGTTGTCTTGAACTAAC
>ERZ778019.3244-NODE-3244-length-12484-cov-3.296725_pt1 | contig 12484 bp, 16 predicted proteins | sample MGYA00375749_ERZ778019 | MGnify/ENA primary metagenome ERZ778019 (study PRJEB29350, sample SAMN05389821) | bioreactor metagenome | isolation source: Ammonium sulfate bioreactor | place: South Africa: University of Cape Town | collected 2014-03-17 ... | reverse complement strand
CAGAGTCCGAGAGTGACAGCCAAGCACTGTCACAAGCGGACAATACGATCGAGGTCGTGACGCTCGATGAGGACGACGATAATGACGCGGTCGCTTTGGAATTCGCAACGCCACGCGCTCGGCCAGCAAGCACTGACCTGAACAAGACGCCGAGCAGCGCCGGCTCGAGTGGAGCCATGTCGTCGCCCTCGCCTTCGATGCGACAGCGAGCACTCGAGGAGCTCAACCAGGAGCTGCAAGCCGAGGCCGACGAGCTGCTACAACACGCACAGCGACAACAGCGGCAAAGTCAGATGCTGCCGGACGACGTGACTGACGACTGCAAGACGCTGCTGCAGTTGTTCGGCGTGCCGTACATTGTCAGCCCGGGCGAGGCGGAGGCACAGGTACCGTGGTGGTCCGTGGTGGCATCTCCACGAGTCCGGAACCGACTGACTGACTCACTGACCGACTCACTACGCTTTGCAGTGTGCCGAACTCGATGCGAGACGACTCGTGGATGGCATCGTGACTGATGATAGCGATGGTGCGTGATGCGGGAGGCAGAGGCAGCAGCGACTGGCAGGCGTGCCTAACACTCGGTGCAGCGCTGTTGTTCGGGTGCTCTCGCGTCTATCGCAACATGTTCACCAAGGACAAGTACGTGTACTTGTACCAAGCGAAGCACGTACGGGAGGAGCTGGGTCTCAGCCGTGCCAATGTACGTGTTTGGACACGGACGCCGGTTATTTGTCCCAGGAACGCCAGCGACTGACGGAACCATGCGAATTGTGCGGCAGCTGGTGGAGCTGGCGCTATTGCTCGGCAGCGACTACACCGACGGCATCAAGGGCGTGGGTCGCGTGCTGGCGTTGGAGATTCTTGGCGAGTTCCACGCCAGCGAGCCGGACGCACCGGCAGGAGCGACATTGCGTCGGTTTGCCGAGTGGGTGAGACGGGAGCAGCAACTGCTGGCCAAGAACGTCAACGCTGCCGGAGGCACTGGCACACTGAGCGCCGACGAGATAGCAGGCGAGCCTGACACACCGCTCAAGAAGCGACTGGTGCGTGGCGATAAGGGAGAGGGACGGCTGTCGATCAGCGCCACCTGACAGCGCGACCATGGTCGTAGAGGCGCATGATGTCGCTCAACGAGCTGTACGTGCCCGAGAACTTTCCGTCGCAGCCGGTGATCGACGCCTACCTGCAGCCGAACGTCGATCGCTCGGACGAGCCGTTCGAGTGGGGCCAAGTCGACATGGGCGCGCTGCGGCGCTTTGCGCTCGAGCGACTGCAGTGGCCGTACCACAAGTCCGAGCAGTATCTCGAGACGCTGCGGCGCAGTGGCAAGCACTCTGTTGCTGCCAAGGTACGCCGCCGTGCCACTCGATTCGACTCAAATCTCGCTCACTCTTTCTCTCTCTCTCTCTCTCTCCCCACAGGATCTGCGGCAACCTACTCTCGATGCGCTCTGGGGAGCACGCAACAAGGTCAAGGACAAGATTGGAAGTGCGCGTGTGCAGAAGGCAGTCACGTGTCTGCTGCAGCGAAAGGGTCTTGTAGCGACGGTCGACGAGCCGCCAGCGCCTCCAGCGACAGCACCGGCAGGAGGAGGAGGTGGTGGTGGAGCAGGAGCAGCGACAACAACACCTCGCAAACCACGTGCCACTCGCACTCGGAAGCGTAGCAGTGCCGGTGGCTCATCACAGTCAGCAAGTACCGATGAGCCCAGCAGAGAATGAACGGACGCCCACCCGAATGGATGGGAACGAGCACTGGCGTCGTGGGTGGTACTTGGAGGATGGCTTGCGGGCTTTATCGTTGCGGTGAAGAATGCGCCGTCGTCATCGAGCGAAGGCGATAGCGGATCCTCACGCACAGCCAACAGTGGCGCTCGAGGGGAGCTCAAGGTCGGGCTGCTGGCCACCAGTGGTGATGGTGGAGAAGGAAGAGGAGCGGGAGGGGGAGGGGGAGGTTGTTGTCGTTGCAGAGAGATACATCATTTGGCGAGGAGGCTGGAGGTGTGAGGAGTGTGGAGGTCTAGAACAACAAAGCAAGCACGACGAAGAGCGACACAAAGACGCTCGCCACCACGACCGTCGCCGAGTCGAACACCAGCTCAGCCAGCTCGTCGTTGTGGACGATCTCTGTTCAAGAGGGAGTAGGGAGTTACGTTAGCGGCAGGTGGCTCTCTCTCTCTCTCTCTCTCTCTCTCGACGTACTGAGATAAGTATGAGCATTGACGTCGGGGATAGCGACGGAGGAAGAGTTGCACGCCGGAACCGGCACCTTGAAGGTCTCGTAGTCGCTCCACTGGATGTAGCCGTACTGCACGGTGGAGTTGCCGCACGCCGCAAAGTCGCATTGTCGCACGTCGGACGGACGGCCCTTGCCGTGGAAGCGGCAGCAGCGCGTCTGGCAGAGGTTTCGCATGGCGAGCGCGTCGTCGTCGCTGTAGACGGTGCGCGTGTGCACGTAGGGGTAGATCTCCGTGCGGAAGGTGTTGCTCGACACCTGGTTGCCGCTGCCGGTGAGGACCTTGAAGCGATAGCCGAGGTTGTCGACCGAGTACACGCCGTGACGGCTGCTGCAGTCGCCGACGCGCTTGAGGATCTGCTCGGTGACCGAGTAGGTGTGGGCGTCAGCCGTCTGGCGGAAGAGCACCAGCGACGTGTACGAGACGGCGTTGGCGCTGTCGTAGATGCACGCGTGGTAGCGCTCGGCGTTGCCGAACACGGGCGGTGGGAACGAGATGGTGGTTTGCGCCGACGCAAGAGCCACCAGAGCCACCAGCAACACGACGGCCAGCGAGGCAGACGAGGTCGTCATCTTCATGTCGAGGGTCGAGAGAGACAGCGAGACACACGTGTGCGCGAGGCGAGGCGAGAAGGTGGCGGTGGCACGACACAACACGCAAGCACGGCACGCGGAGGGGAAGGGAGGCAAGAGAGGAGGAGAGGGGGCGGCAGACGAGCAGAGGCGCAGAGACGAGCGGAACGAGTTGGTGGCGCCGTCAACTGGGCCGTAAAGCTGCTGCAGGCTCCGCTCGTAGTTTACGAGCTCCCATAATTACGGAGGAACCTTAATAGTAGTGCAATGCAGGCTTACTGTTTCGCGCTCTTTTATTCACTCTCTCGCGCTCTCGCTCAGAAGAAGCTCGAACCCAACAAGGTCGCCGTCACCAAGGCCGCGATCAGCGACAGCGGCGTGCCGGGCTTCACGGTCAGCGTGCCAGTCGTGGCGATGAACTGGAAGCTCGCCAGCAACGTGGCTTCCTCCTTGACGTCGAAGCGAATCATGGAGTTGTTGGCCCAGCTGCCTTGCACCGTGAACTTGCGCTCGAGCATCGTGCATCCAAAGTTGATCGCCTGCGCCACGCGAGAAAGATGGTAATCAGCAAGCACCAAGAGCGTGAGAGAGAGAGAGAGAGAGAGAGAGAGACACGCACCATTCCCATGGTCGACACTTGGAACCTGCTCAGTGGCTGGCTGTCCAACGACATGGTGACGCTCTTGCTCATGTGCAGCGCGTCGACCTGCACCGTAATTCCAATCGGCCTGCCGCCCGGCAGGTACTTGTGCGGCGTTTCATTGCTCGGCACCAGCTGGAAGCGCATCTGGCCACCGAAGCCAATCTTCTTGACCGAGTACAATGTGTGACGCTGCGAGTCATCGATACGAAAGCTCTCGTGCAGCGCCTGGCCAAGCTTCGAGACTACGAGTCGCACTTCCTCATTGCCCGAGAACCTAACCGTGCCAGCTGCGATTGCGGGCGTCAGTGCCAGTGTCAGTGGTGGTGTCAGTGTCAGTGTGGTGGTCGACACTCTACGTACACGATGCCACGATCATGGCGAGCGAAGGAATCTGCTCGCTCCACACGAATGCCTCGAGCGGCAGCGCCACGCATTCGACGACCGAGACGCCAGAAATGTGCGGGAAGCGTGCGAGACCACTTCGGATGCCCTCGACACTCACGGCCGCATGGTCGATGTTGAGTACGCGCAGGTTGGGGCAGCACGTGGCCAACACCTCCCAGTGCGCGTCGGTGATGCTCGGATAGCCGTCGAGCCTCAGGTGCAGCAGCGCCTCGCGCACTCCGAGCTGCCGCAGCGTCTGCTCCGACACCTGCAGCACTGGCGGCTCGGCGTCGGTTGCGCTCGCCGGCGGCGGCACTTGCTCCGGCACAACGGCTGGCGCGACGAGCCGCGACACCATCAGCGACTCGAGCGACGCCGGTAGTGCTGCCAGCAGCGCGCCGAGGTCGCCGTGTTCGGGCACCACGGTGCGCACGTGAGAGAGCTCCAGGCTCGTGAGTGCCGTGCACTGCGTCACGGCCGTCGCCAAGAGCGCGAGATCGATCGGATGCGCGTGCTTATGGATGGAGAGCTCGCGCAACGTGAGGCACTGCGCCGCGCTCCAGCACACGGGAATGTGCGCGGCTTCAAACGACAGCGTGCGCAACGCCTCGCAGAAGCCGATGATCTCACTCAAGCACGCGGCATCGTGCTCGAATAGCCGCGACGTGCTCGGCACCACAAAGTGCTCGAGTGTGCGCAGCCTCTCGCGCAGCAGTTGCCGCATCTGTGGGCTCCTGATGGCGAGGTGCAGGTGCGACATCAACTCGGTGGCGCGGCGGTGCTGCTCGAACCACTCGCTCGGCAGTATGGTCTCGAGCTTGTCCGGGTGAACGAGCAACAGCTCGTCCGAGATGCGCGATGCGTACTGCGTGACGGCCGTGTACTTTTCCTCGAGCTCCGCGTACGCCTCAGGCTCTTGGCGGCGCTTGACGGCCAAGAACGATTGTACCAGTCGCGAGCGTCGAAGCAGCAACACTTGCAACAACAAGAAGCTCGATTCATCGCAGTTCTCAGAAATCGGTATCAACTATACTCATCATCGTCAGCGTTATCGTCATCAGAATCGTCATCAGAATCGTCATCACACTGAGCACAACATATGATGTAACATACGAGTTGTTCAGCCAGCAGCAGAAGCTGATCAACTTGTTCGGGCGAGCTACCGATTCGATCGGTCGCACGCGTGAACAACACCGATCCCTTGAGGTGAATGGCCGAGCGCAACGTTGGCAGCAGCTCGAGTGCGAGGTTGGCATTGGCAAAGGCTCTGTCGAGCGAGTTGTCCCTCTGTGAGCCATGCTGGAGCCTGGCTTGGTCCAGGTACACTTGACCGAGGCTACAGTGTAGGAGTGTCAGCAGCCATCGAGCGTTCTTCATCGCCGCCGTCGTTCTTGATGACGTACCGCTCGTAGGCCTGTGCATGGAGTGAGGTTTCGCATCGCTGAGCGATCACGCTCTCAAAGGCCTTGATGGCATTGGCGAGGCAGTCGCCTTGGTCGTGCTGCAGCACGAGCGCCATCTCGCGCAGCACGTTGCCGAGCTGAAAGACTGCGAGGTAGTTGCTCGACATGGCCGACAGCGAGGCCTCGAGGCGGTTGCGCGAGAGCTGCAGCAGCCGCCGCTGCGTCTCCTTGTTGGAGGTGCGATTGATGGCCTCGTAGTACATGGCCATGCCGTCGGCGTAGTCGATGAGGTTCAGGTGCGTGATCTTGGCGGCAATGTGCTGGAGGTCGGGCTCGACGAACTCAAAGATGCTCGGCGCCGTGGCGAGCGCCTTGAGCGCGTCGCTCGAGAGGCGCACGCCGAGCACGGTCGCGAGGCGTTGGAACAGCTGGCAGTGATCGATGACGGCGCAGAGCTCGTACTCGGGCGCCGCCTCGTGTTGCTCAAGAATGCCGGGGTACTTGTCGTGCAGCGTGCGCAGCACAAAGTCGCGCCAGTACTGGCGCGAGAGCTCGCCGTTCTTGCCGAGCACCAGGTTGAAGACCGTGAGAATGATGTTGCGGAACGGCTCGTCGGCCGGCACGCCGAGCTCCGACATGCGCTGGCGCGAGAGTGCATTGATGTTGGACTTGATCGAGCGAGCCACCGCCTCGAGCAGCAGCCAATTGCGCGCCTTGTTGGTGGGCTCGAGGCGCGAGCGAATGATGCCCATGTGTCGCAGGTTGAAGCCATCTACACCAAGAAGAACGACGACACACTCTCAGAGTCAGCGTGCATGGCACGATCGCACCGTCGAGTGATTGTCGCACGTACGTCGATGGAGGACAGCCGGAACAGAAGCACAATCGACAATCAAGTCAGAGGACAAGCTCAACAACTCGACGAATGTAGTGAGTTCTATTGAGCAGGCAAGCAGGCAGGCAGCCAAGCAACGAATGAATCAATGAATGAATGAATCAATGAATGAATGAATGAATGAATCAATGAATCAATGAATCAATGAGCTGAGTGAGTGCGTACCGGGACCCATCAAGTGCTCGTAGGCCTCTCGAAGCTCGGCATTGTGCTCGTGGTAATCGATGCGACCCAAGGTGCTGAAGCCATCACTGCACAGCGGTACGCGGTAGCGACGCACGAACTCCATGCGGAACAGCTTGAACAGCTGGTCGCCTCGGCCGACCGGCGGCTGCGGCGGTGCGACTCGAGCAAAGTCCAGCACGTAGAAGCGCCCGTCGCTGCCAATGTGGCCCTCAATGTCAGCCGGTCCGTAGACGAGCGTCTCGTCGGGACCGACGCGGTGGCCCTTGAGGTTGAGAATGCGTCCGGCCTCCTGCATCATGTCGTTCAGTCGAGCGTTCGAGCTGTGCACCGTTCGGCCGACGTCGTTCGAGCCGTAGGCCAGCGAGCCGGCCGAGAGCGGCAGCACCGAGATGGCCGTCAGCCGGAAGCCGCGGTAGTCGATGTAGGCCATGAGCGGCACATGCAGGTCGGCGATCGCGCAGTGGTAGTAGTTCATCAGGCCCTTGAGGTCGTGCGACGCGGCCTTCATGGCGTTGTCGTCGCCCTGGTACAGGCCGTGGTCGTCGACCGCGAACTTGAACAGAATGCCGTGGCAGATGTACTTGCGCCCGCCGGCGACGCCGCCGATGCTCGTGGGCTTGATGGTCTTCTCGTGCTCGGGCAGGCAGTTCTCCGAGATGATGATGCGGCCGTACGTCTCGGCGCAGTACACAAAGTCGTGCTCGAGCTGCCGCAGTCGTTGAAACTACATTCACACGCATCATGTGAGAGATTGAGACTGAGAGAGAGAGAGAGAGAGAGTCGGTCAGGAGCGAGAGGCTACCTTGATGAGGCTGTCGGGCAGGCCCAGCAGCATCTGGAACTCGGCGTTCCAGTCGCGCTTGCCGTCGGCCAGGTTGCGAGGCACCAACAGCCCCGACACCGATCGCCCTACAACTGCCGCCATTCAGTCAATCGGTACCGGCGTCAAGGGTGATCAGCGGTCTCGTACTGGCGCTCGAGAGGCCGTGCGCCGTGGCGGTGTTCTCGGCGTACACCTGCGCCACAAGCTCCACCAGCGTCGTCGGCGCGGCAAACGGCGCCGTGGGAGGTTGCTCTGGCTCTTGCTCTTGCGAAGGAGCGTTGGCTCCCGCCGGTGCATAGTAGTTGCTGCCGGGCGTGTTGGTGGCAGCCTGCTCGCCGAGATACGCCGCCGCCATCGAAGCCGATTGCGCGCCGGTCGCTTGCGCGTACGTCACGTATCCCTGCGCCGCCGAGGCCGTTGGCGACGAGGTCGCCCATGACGACGACGCTCCTGCTGATCCTGGAGACCTGGGAGACGCAGGCGCGTAGTAGTTGCTTCCTGGCTCGTCAAACTCGGCACTCATGCCAGAATCGAGCGACGTATATCGTTCGGCAGACGCTCGCAACGAGCTCAACATCGAGTCCGAAGCACTGCTCGTCGTCGTCGTCGAAGTGGCTTGATCGCCATCACCTCCGGAGCCATCAAGCGTGAACGGCTGATACAGTGACACCATCTCCTCCTGCCCAAAGCCACCCAACCAAACCAAAGCCACCAAACGAAAGAGATCGAGCGAGATCGATCAGCCGGAAGGGAAAGGAATGGCGCTGAGAGCGAGGTAAAACGGGGTACGAATAAGTAGATGTACCCCGTTCTTACTTAAGCCCTCATCGCTCTACGCTGCCGTTCCCGCCTCTCAAGCAAACAACAACTCCAGCTCGCTCGCTCGCTCGTCGGCCTGTTTGCTCATTCCCTCCTGCTCCTCGCGCCTCGATGATGATGATGATGCGTCTCGTCACGGTGGTGTCGCTCGTGGTGCTGCTCGGCGTGCTCGCAGTGGCGCAGCCGGCTGGTACGTGCTCGCCTCTCTGATTCCGGGAGGGAGGTTGCTGCTGCTCTGCTCTCTCGCTCTCTCGGTCGTTGTTGGCGGAACGGTCACTCGCTCCTGCTCGCCAGCCTACTCTCTCTCTCTCTCTCACTCTCTCTCTCTCTCTCTACGCTGACAAACTCCCATCTCACATCTCTCCTCTCGCCTCTCGGAACTGATTTGGATTTCGGATCTCGGCTGTGATGGTGCAGGCTTTCCGCAGCAGGTTCACTACAAGCGTTGCCAGTCGTTCGTGAGCACGACCGGTCGCTCGGTGATCGATCACGTCAAGGTCACGCGCACCACGCATCCGGGACAGCTCCGTTTCTCTCGCGAGACGCGCCTCGTCGCCGGTGACTGCAACTCGGGTCTCGCCATCTCGCTCGAGACCGTCGGCTACCGGGTGTACTTCCCGCAGAACGCCACCGTGGCGCCCAACACCTACAACGTCCAGTACTACCTCTACGGCGCCACGCACTGGCTGCAGAATCTGCGCGACGCCGAGAACGACGCCGCCAACGCCGCCTGCCTGGCCTCCGGCTGCTGCAAGCCGCGTCGCGTCATGGAGCGCATCAATCTCTCGCCGTGCGACGTGCAGCAGTGCAACAGCACCATCCTGTACGACGTGTGGCAGATCAACAACGGCTCGCTCGCGACCTCGCTCTCGGGCGGCTCGTGCACGCCGTTCGTCACTGCGGCCTCGACCACCTTCGCGCCGGCCTACATTTGTACGTACACGCCTCGCCGCTGCAGCCACGCTCGAGTGAATTCATCGGTGTTGGCCTAACCTCGGTGCTCGTTCGTTGGTTGATTGGTACACACGCGTGCCCGGAATAGATGCGCAGTTCGGTGGCGCAACCTCGCTCGTTGCCTCGTTCCTCGTGGTGGCGCTCGGCCTCGTGGTGGCGCTCTTCTAAGCCGTGGACCATCACACCGCGCGATCCACTCGCTCACCCACCCACTCACCCTCTGACTTGTTACTCACCTCTTCCTCCACAACCACCACCACGACGACAACGACAACGAGCCTCGAACGGACGAGTTTTGTTTTGTGTCCCGACGCTGCTCGGTCGAGTGCTGGTGACCGGCGCAACTACACGACTGACTAACTAAACCAACCAACCAACCACGCACCCAACCAACCAAACATTCGATGCTTCGCAGCTGCTGCGTATTTTAACCAAGAGACATCATGGCTCTCGTGCGCCGTTTGCGCTAGAGCACGAACGAACGAACGAGCGAACGAGTTGCTTCTAATCTTGCTAGTGCTGCTACTCCTCATCACTCCCGCTCTCTACTTTCTATGCTTGGATCGCTTGTGGCGATGACCGTCGTCGCTGTCGCTGTCGTCGCCGTGCGATCGTGATCTGGAGCGCTTGCGTCGTCGCGGCGAGCTCGACCGAGAGCGCGATCGATGCCGTCTGCTGCCGCTGCCGCTGCTCTTGCGGCTCGAGCGGTGGTGTCTTCTCGATGACGACGACTCGCGTAGAGTACCCTCCTCTTCCTCGCTCTCCGACTCGCTGGCAGGTCGTTGCGTGAGTTCGGCCACGTACTCCTCGAACAGCCGCTGCTTTAGGGCTTCGTCGGGCAGCTTCTTGTACGCCGAGTGCGTCGATAGTTCGCCTTGCACCTGTTACCGCCGAGTCAGCATCCATCCATCCAGGCATCCATCGATTCATGACGCAGCGAGCAGGCTGGTGGTACCTCAGCCCATGTGGCGGCGGGCTTGATGATCTTGCGAAGGCGGCTGCTGCGCAGTAGGTCCTCGTACTTGCGCACGTACTGCTGCTGCTTGCGCTCCTCGCCCTTTTGCTTTCGTGCTGCTCGTTCCTGCATCTGCACCTCGCCACGTGCATGTTAGCACCTCTCGCTGGCTCTCTCTCTCTGTCTCGCTCTCCAGACATGAGCGCACCTCTTGATAAAATACACTCACATGCGCGGCATCGATGGCGGCGAGCTGCTCCTCGCCTTGCTCGCGCAACTTGGCCGTGAACTCCTGCTCCGAGAGCGAGGCGATGGCGGCCTCTTGGTCGGCGAAAGCGCTCTTGCACAGCGACTTGAGCACCTTGCGATCGGGCGAGTATCGGTCCTCGAGATCGTCGATAAAGTCGTAAAACAGCTCGTGCGGCGCCGATCTACTGCCCAACGCGTGAGTCGTTCGCCACTGCAACGACGCGCTCCACAAGGGAGAGCAAGAGGTGCCGGCCGCCACATACCCTGGTTGCGCCAAGACCGCCGCGTAGATTGGCAGCTCGGACACGAGCGGCAAGAACTCCTTCCACTTGGTGCGTACGTTGAATTGGCCTGCTTGATACATGGTTTGCAGTTGCGCCTGCACTCATGCGAGCGCCGCTCACGTCAGTTGCGTTCGCGTAGCTTCTACACGACCGTCGCCAGACGTACTCGGAATGCCTCGCGGTTTCGGCGCTGCTGCGTGCGTTGATGCTGCTGTGCAATGCGCTCGCGATCGATGATGGCATTCTCGTGCGCGCGTACGACCTCCTCGAACACCGCCAAGCGATCGAGCGCCGACAGTGCCTTGCACGCGTCGTGATCTTGGTACTTTTGCTTGACGCGCCGCCACTGCGAATCGGCCGTGATCGTCGAGTCGTTCTGAAGCACCTCCTTGAACTCGGCCAATGCCACGCGTCGGCGTTCCACCTCACGGGCCTGGTACGCGCTCTCGACGTAAGCCACTCGGCGTGCGTCTCGCGAGATCGCGCCTGCTCCGACACGTACCCTCTCCTCCTCCTCGAGCTTCAGCATGTACTCCTCAAAGATCAACTCGCGGAACTGCGGCTTGTGGATCGAATGGAACCGAGGGTCCTTCTCGAGAATCGGCAGCACGGTGTGGTAGCGCGTGTGCGGCTTCACCTGCGGCGTGTTGCGCAGCAGCTCCTCGAACGTCGATCGGCCGGCGTTGTCGGCCGCCTCTTGCATGGCCAACACCTCCTTGCGACGCAGCTCGGTGTACTCAACGAAGGCACTCTTGCGCTCGTTGAGCGTCTTCAATGCCTGTGTCGCAGCATCAATCATCGAGCGAATGAGAGGTCTGGTCTCTCTCTCTCTCTCTCTCTCTCGCTGTTGCTGGCACATGGACAGAGACGCACCTTGTAGCCCTCGTACGGCATGACCTCCTTGAGTGCGCGCTCCCACGGCCAGTCGGGCTCGACGTGCAGCTGTCGCAGCAGCATCCAGAACACCCGCTTGCCGGGCTCCGAGGTTTGATAGATGCTCTGCACGAGCTCCGACTCCTCGTCCTTGATCGGTTTGCTGCGGACGCTCGAGAGCAACGAATCGACGGCGCTCATGGCGTCGGCTGCCGCTGCTGGCGTCGGCGCGCCTCTGCCAGGTGTCGAGGAACCATTGGCGCCGTCGCCTGCGGGCGATGCAATGTGCACGTTGCTGTTGCTGCTGCTGGACGCCAGCGAGCGAGGCGTCGAGGGCGAGCGAGATGCCGAAGCCGACGGTGATGCCACGGCGGCTTGCGGTGGGAGTCGCTGCGGTGTGGCGGTCTTGTTGTTGCTGGCAGCAGCATCCGAGGACGCAGCGGCATCGCCGGCGGCCGGCTTCTGCTTCGAGAGCCAGTCGCGGTACTCGTCGGGCATGCTCCAGGCCGAGACCTTGGTGGCGGTGTTGTAGTAGTAGGGCCGGCCCTCGGGCGTGCGGTACTCCTTCCATACACACGTGCCGATCGCGCGCTCGCTGTCGCTCTTGAGCTCGTCGGGCTTCTCCCACGTGGTGCTCTTGGTGGCGCGGTTGTAGTAGTACTTGCGCCCCTCAGGCGTCGAATACTCGGCCCAATCGCTCTGTGGTGGTGGTTGTGCTTGCGGTGGTTGTGCTTGCTGTTGTTGTTGTTGTTGTTGTTGCTGTTGCGCAGGCGAGTACGCATTCGCGATCTGGCGCAGTGGATGTGGCGGTACGATGGCCCGCGCTCCACCACCACCGCCACCTCCAGGTTGCTGCGGCTGCTGTGGCTGCTGTGGTTGTTGGATGGGAGCACCTCCACCAGCGGCTGCCGGCGTGGTTGGACGCGCCATGTTCTTCAGAAGCAGACGACATCGGGTGAGTTCACAGCAGCACTGCGATCGTCCTCAGCTCGCGAGCTGCCGATCGATAGCGTACGGGGTTGGTCATCCACGCCGGCAGCGTCATGTTGATGCCACGGCCTCGTCCGCCGTCCATGATGGTTGGTGTTACCCGACGACACTAGAGTGGCGAGTGGCAGAGCGAGCGAGCGAGGGAGAGCGAGCTGCGTGCGTACGAGAGCGAGCGAACAAGCAAAGACACGAATACGAGAGCGAACGAACGAGAGAGC
>ERZ778019.3228-NODE-3228-length-12582-cov-11.702163_pt1 | contig 12582 bp, 7 predicted proteins | sample MGYA00375749_ERZ778019 | MGnify/ENA primary metagenome ERZ778019 (study PRJEB29350, sample SAMN05389821) | bioreactor metagenome | isolation source: Ammonium sulfate bioreactor | place: South Africa: University of Cape Town | collected 2014-03-17 ... | reverse complement strand
ACACACACACACACACTTCCTCTCTACTTGTTGTCATTGCACAATCTTTTTCACCAATACGAAATCTGATAAAAGCTCCATCTCTTCCTACGACCGAAAAATTGGGAATACGGTTGAATGCACAATCGAACCGTGACTTGAAAATAAAAATAAACAAGGAGTAGATGGAAAATATTGACGAACTACGTCGCATTTCAACTGAATTGTTCGAGAGAAAATTAATACACAAACCGATTGCGATCGATGATCAACTAGCTGAACTATGTTTGAAATCATCTAAATCAACTATTGATGAATTCGATAGTAACGAAAATCATATAATCGTTTGGTTAACAACTGATTGCAAACAATCAATCGAAATAGTCGCTGACCTTCAAATACAATTTTTCAATACCAATGACGAATTCATTGATTTTATTAGTGAAATACAAACTAAGAATGTATTTGCTATTATTGATGATAATCTTGCTTTCGATATACTTCCATTCTTAAATGATTTCTCACAAATAGTATCCATTTTTATTAAACAAACAACAAACAATCTGTTATCAATCGATTCACAGAAACCTATTCATATTAGTTCAAATGATAAAAACGAAATTTTTGATGCGATTAAAGAAAATATTGAAGTTTATGCAAACGATTACATATCCACGAATATATTTACTGCTCACATAGACGAAGAGTCAACTAATGAAACAAAGAATGCGTCATTTCTTTGGTATCATCTTCTGATTAATTCATTATTCAATCTTAAACATTGTCAACATTCATCCAAACAAGAACTTGTTAACTACTGCCGCGAACAATACAAAGTTAATTCGGCACCACAGAAAACGATTGATAATTTTGAAAAAACCTATTCATCTGATAATGCCATTATGTGGTATACGAAAGAATCATTTCTTTATCATCTATTTAATCATGCATTGAGAACACGTTGTATTGATTCGATATTTAAATTTCGATTTTTTCTTATTGATTTTCAAGAACAACTCGAACAAAATTACGATGAAGAAATATTTGATCGTACGAAGATAGTTTATCGTGGTCAACGATTTTCCCCGTTAGAATTCGAGAAACTAACAAAAAGTAAAGATGCATTTATTGCAATAAACACCTATTTTTCAACAACGATCGACAAACAAACAGCTGAAGTTTGGGCTCAAGGTCAGTTTTCTGTTCTATTTGAAATTAATCTCAGTAATGTCAAGTCTATTAAAAACAAACGAGCTCGGCCTGTATATGTTGCTCACAAAAGCGCAATTCCAGATGAAAAAGAAGTTATCTTTCCGATTGGATCAATTTTTAAAATTGATCAAGTCAATATAGATGGTAATTCGTGTCGAATACTTCTATCTGTAGCTAATGACGATAAATACGAAGAATTATTTAATTATTTGCAAAATAATATCATTCAAACATTACCATCGACAGTTCAATTTGCAGATTTACTTATTTCATCGGGTGAATATAACAAAGCTGAAGAATTTATTCCACTATTAATCCAAGAACTCGAAACATCAGACGATAACGTAAGTATCGGTTATGCTTATAGCTATCAAGCTGATATTCTAACTGAAAGAAACCATCATCAATCTGCTCTGTCTTGGTACGATAAAGCATTGGCTCATATTCCCAATGAAGATATTAAATGTGCGAAAATCTATTTGCAAATGTCATCAGTTTATCGTGATAGCAAAGATTTTAAAAATGCTTCCAAATATCTACAAAAAGCATCTACCTATGAACAACAAATGGATTCATTTATTCGAATTCAATTGTGGAACAGCTACGGTCGTTTTTATACGGATCAAAATCAATTCGATCAAGCTCTTGACTATTTCAATAAAGCATTAAATTTATGTTCCGACGAACATATCAACAACTTTCATCTACCTACGATTTACTTTTCTCTTTCACTATTACACATGAAAAAATCTGACTACACTCAAGGTATTCAACTGCTGAGAGATGCTTTGAAAGAATCGAATTCTCTCATTCCAAAAACTCATCCACATTACACTCTCATTTACTTTTTCATTGGATTACTATATCATCAATCACATGATTATTCCAATGCATTGATCTATTGTCAAAAAGCATTACAAAATGATAAACATATCACACCTTTTCAACGTATACTTACTTGCTGTTTGCTTGTTGAAATATCGATGAATAACAATGATATTTACAAACAAATTCATTATTCTACTGAAGCATTTCATGTTTATCAAAAACGTAATACAACGGCTTTGCCTGATTCGATTAAACAAACCGTATTTGTAAATAGAAGTTCATCGGAACTCATTCAACATAATTTTCAATCGGCAATGTCTTTACTCGTTGATAGTTTAGAATGTATTCACGAGACTGAAGAAAGATTAATTATTTATGGAAGCATGGCAGGAATCTATTTATGTCTCGATGACAAAGAAAAAGCATTGGATTGTTTAGAAAAATCATCTGAATTGCATAGTTTGAGTTCAGATCGAATTGTCATCGCAGATTTGAATTATTGTTATTCTCGTTTTTATGCAATGCAATCTGACAATGTTAAATTCATGGAACATGTTGAAAATGCATTGAAATTAAGTGAAGAAAATCGAAATTATGATCATATTTATATTTACGCTGTAAAATTAATTGAATTATGTCCCAATAAAGCCGATCATTATATCAAAAAGCTCGGTCATATACTCGAGCATTCGAATGATCTGTCACTTAAAAACAAAGAAGCGTATCACACATATCTCGGCATATATTTTCAACAAAATAGAGAAAATTTACGTGCACTTGATCATTTTCAAACGTTATTAATACTTCAAAAGTCAAAAAATCCAATATGTTATCATGATTTGATTTGTACGAACTCATTGATTGTGAATACATATCGAAACATGGAGTCGAACTTTGCGAACAAGATCATTGAGTATGGTGAAGAATGTTTGTTTATGTATGATCAATTGAGTCAAATGAAAAATCTTCCATTGCAAGAAAAATATTTAATATCATTCCGAGAAGGAAAACTTGTTGATAATCTATCAGAATCTTCATTATTAACAACGAAAATTTTTATGATCCATTGTTTCTTAGGAGATATTTTCAAAAATCAACGAGATTCTGTTCGAGCATTAGATCATTTTGATCATGCAGAACAATTGCTCGCTGATTATCAACGACAAAAGCCATTATCTGAACCTGCTGAACTTTATTTTCTATTATCATCGGGTTACAAGAATCTGTCATCATATCAAAAAGCTATTTTCTATCAGAAAAAAGCTATTGAAAGTTTACCGAGCAATGATCACCGTCTTGGTAGTTATTATGCATGTTTAATTCACTATTATTACAAAATAAAAGATTTTACATCAGCCATTGGAATTTTTCCAACAGCTTTAACATGTTTATCTAGTTCACCAGTAGTTGATACTGGTAATCTTGCATCTATCTTGGATTTAATGTCATTGATATGTGCAGAACTGAATAGCTACGAATTGGCATTTACCTATTCGGAACAAGCACTAGGCTATCGTCTATTATCACAACCTCAAGATTATAATTCGATAGTTTTCAATTATTGTGCTGGAGCTAACTATCTCTGGAAATGGAAACCGTGGGATCCCAAACAACCATTGACATTTCTCCTGCCTGCATTGAACATCAATCGTCGAATGCTTACAAACAGTAAATTAGAAAATCTATATTCGCTTGTTGGCTTTTTCTACGAAAGAAATAATATGTACAAACAATCACTTTCGTACTATGAAAAATCTTTTATTTATTTGATATCAACTGATGATCAGATCGATTATTATAGAAAAATTTGGATGATTTATATTTGTATGGGAAATTTCAGACAAGCTCTTAACATTATCTATCGATCCATGAACATCCAGATTGGTCACGAGCATATGCAAATATGTGATACATATATGAAGATGGGATGGACAATTTATCGAATGGGGAAATATAAACTAGCATATCAATGTTTCATTACATCTTTCAACTGTCTCCGAGATGGTAAAATTGGAAAAACACATGAGCGTTACGGAGAAATTTACAATTACATTGCATTGGTCTATTTCAAATTCGGAGAACTTCATCAAGCATTAAAATATGCACTCAAATCACGAGCTATTCTATTGTTAGACAAAAACAAACATGCATTACCTATTCTTCCTTGTATAACATTAGGGTTGATTGAATGTCGACTTGAAAATTACCATCGATCACTCGAACATTTTGGAAAAGCGTGGGAATTGATTTACAATAATAATTGTTTCTACTATCTCGCCTACAAAACTTTGTATAATCACATTGGTTATGTCTATTTCAAATTGAATCAAATCGATTTAGCAATGAAATTCTATGAAAAATCATTATCTTTAACTCAACAACATCCTGATGCTGCACAAATACATAAAAATATCGGACTGATCTATGAACTCAATCGTGAAACATATTCCAAAGCAATTGATTGTTATGAATCTGCATTGAAATGTCTTCGAGAGTGTAAAGATCATTCGGATTATAAATTATGCGAGAGTCTTCTCACTCGATTATTATCAAAAATGGGAAAAAGAAGAAACAAAAATAAACTTTGTCAATTGATTTGATTTTTTTATACACGAAATTAATTGAAGTAACTTTTTTTTATACAGCAATAATAAAATTTCTTTATTTGATACGTATTCGTTTCAGTATGCTTCAAGTGTCCATAGTTTTGTTTGATTTCATCAATATTCGCATCATTTAAATTCGTTTTTTCAATTTTGATAAAAAAATCGAATATCTCAAGTGATTGACAAAACGAAAGCATTGCATTTAGATCACGACATGCATTTTGAATTGTATCCGAATAAAACATTGAAATCATTATATATTTAATATCCCGTAAACATCTACATATACCAAACAATTCATCCATGCTCATATTCATACGATCATGCTCGTCGCGTACTGTTAAATAGAGTTCTCTCAAATGTGCGTGTTTGGTCGCCAGTTGATGCTGTTCGTTTGTACTAATGGTCACACGGAATGTTTCTAAATTACTTAGATTCTCAAGAATCATATAGAATGCACTTTTTGTACAATAAGATATTTCGAGATGAGTTAGAACATTTGAACAATCAGGCGTAAAATGAATTTGTTTGCAATCGAGGTATGGTAATTTGACTTCTTTTAATTTTCGAAATTGTTCAGTACAAATGGTTTTACATAAATTTGCATATTCGTCTGAGAACTGAAGTGAACTTAATTTCTCAAAACTTAAACTTGTGAGATGAGGCAAATAGGTTGGTCGAATGTGATCTAATTGATTTATCGATGGTTCAAGATAGAATTTTAAACATTGAACATTGGTAAATTGTTGAATATCTATTCGTTTTTCACTACCATTATGAAATACTTTTAAAACATGAACTTGTGCAGGATTTATATTTGGTAAAACATATTGACGAACTTGAGCATCATAGAGTTTATCAAGTTTAATCGGCATAGAATTAAGAATCATATTAATACGTGAATTTAATCCATAAAATGCTTGAAATCTATCTGGTAGAGATAGATAGTTGAAGATTAAAACGAATATTTCATTTGAAATTTGCTGATCCATATATGTTTATACAAAGAGATTTTTCTTCGACAGTAGATAATGAATCAAAGATAAGATGCTGATAAACAATCTAAACAGATCTACGTTTCAAAAGAAAAAAAAACCTACAGTAAACCGTTTTATTGCACGAAAGTATTCAACCAATTCATATTACGAGAACTACCTTCGTGTATGAGCAATCAATCGTTGACGACCTCTATATATATCTTCACATTATCGAGATAAATTTACACCATGGAGCTGTGAAATTGCGTTCGTATTTTAAAATAACGAGGTGTTTAAAATTAGAGGTTCGGCTGTATGACTTATTATTAATCGTGTACTTCTGAAAAACTGTAATAAACCGTCAAATTCTTATGATCTTCTTTTTCGTTTGAAGACTAAAACAAGGAAGAATAAATTGAAGTATTTCATAGAATGCTAAACTACGGAGAAATAGGATTGCGTGATTGTATGAATCGGTTCACTTCAAAAGTTTCAAATTAGTAATCAGATGCTCATATAAAATAATGTAGTCACAGACGGGAATCACGTTCATAAAATTACAAACAAACTACGTAATGGGAACAGTCGATAAATTAAACATTGTATCGCAGGAAATGAACATATATTTTGGTATTTTGGTGTTTATTAGTGGCATAATTGGTAATTTATCAAATCTTGTCATATTTCAGACATTACAAACATTTCGAGAGACAACTTCAGGATTTTATCTAACAATTATTTCAATAATGAATACGGGATTAATGTTAGGATCATTATTGATTCGAATTATTAGCGATGGTTTTAAAACAAATATCAAAGGTATCCCTTCGATTTGTAAAATTCAAGTAGCATTGACAGTATATTGTGCTATGTTTTCATTTGTGGTTTTATGTGCTGCAACAATTGATCAATATATTTCGATGAGTCAATTTCGACAGCATAGTAATCAACGATTTGCTAAACGACTTGTTATCCTCACAAGTATAATTATTGCTTGCTACTGTATTCTATTTCTTCTCTATTGGGATGCACCATTTGAAATATGTATGATTGTTAATCCAAATTTTATTAAGTATACAAATTATTTTCATTCACCAATCATTTCGGCTGGTTTACCATTATCAATCATGATCGTATTCTCTTCGTTAGCTTTTCATAAATCTCGTTCATTTACTACGAAACAAATCCACATCATGCGTTTGAGTCGCGATCGACAGCTAACAGCAATGACGCTAAGTCATGCAGTGTTTTTCATCATTGCAACGATGCCATTCATTGTTATTTTTACTTATATAACAATTCAAACGAATCCAAATACCGAACAAATAGCTCGAAATAATCTTCTCTTCAGTATTGGAATTTTAATTAATTATACAGGTTATACAGTAAGTTTTTATGCGCTCATGCGAGTAGAATTTCGTTTTCATGAATAATAATTTTAGAGTTCATTTTATATCTACTGTTGTGTATCTCAACGTTTTCGAAAGCAATTAGTTTTTGTTTTGATGAAATTATTTTGGAATGATCATTCACTAATAACTACTGCTGCTGCTGAAGGTAATAATCAAGTGGCTCCAGCAATTAGTGAAACTAACACATAATCATGTATTAATGAACTGTTGTTGTTTTATGTTGTGCGTTTCTAATTGTAGACACTTTAACAAAAAGGAATAGAATGTTCTCATAATAATTAAATATATCTCGTGAGTACATTATGCTGCTTCCTTTGGAAAACTACAGTAGCTCATTTAATATAATAAAAATAACGACAGAAATCAAAATAATTGAATGGAATGAACTAATTCATTGCTTGAGCACGAATACTCTTTAAAAAAAATGGCATCAATTTTTTTTTATTCAACGAGAGATTTTCCATATTGTTTTAAAGATATTTTCTAATGAATTGAGTTCCTGCACTCTTTTTAATTAAGCTTATTTGGTTCATCTTTTGAATAAAAACATTCTTGATGGCAACAGCAGATAAATTGAATTTCATTTCTCAAGAATTTCAACTCTATGTGGGAATGTGTATTGTTATTATTGGTTTCACCGGCAATCTATTCAATATTATCATATTCATAACACTTCAAACATTTCGAGAAACACCCTCGGGATTCTATTTAATTGTTATTTCCACGATTAACATGGGACACATTATAATTGCTTTATTTATTCGTATACTTAGTGAAGGTTTCAAAACGAATATTCGCGGCATTCCATGGGTTTGTAAATTTCAATTAGCTACCGCGACATGGTTTCATTTAGTTTCATTAACGACTTTATGTCTCGCAACGATCGATCAATGTATTTCGATGAGTAGATATCGACAATACAGTAATCGACGCGTTGCTAAACGTGCTGTTATTCTTACTTGTATGATTTACCTGGCTGTTTGGATTGCTAATGCAATTTATTGGAATGCACCACTTGGCACATGTATGATCATTAATTCAGATTTTGCTAAATATTCAAGTTACTTTCAATATCCAGTTTTAATGGGAGTCATACCACTATCAACAACGACAATATTTGCTTCATTAGCATTTTATAAAATTCGTCAACTAAAGACTCGACAAGTGCATATTATTCGTCTAAGTCATGATCGACAATTAACAGCAATGACATTGTGCCATGCTATTTTTGTTGTCACTATGACGATATTATTCATTGTTACTTTTACTTACACGACAGTTCAAACAATTGCAGATGCAGAACTAAAAGCACGCGTAAATCTTGTACATAGTATTGCAACTTTGATAAATTATGGAGGCTTTGCTGTAAGTTTCGTCATGTTTTTATGTTTCCTTGATGAAATCATCATTATTCTAGGGCACATTTTATATTTATTGCTTTGTCTCACGACGTTTTCGCAAACAGTTCGTTTTCGTATTGAGAAAGATATGTTGCAATGCAGGTTCAATCAATAATCAAGTTGATATACACGTGGAAACGACACATAGTATTCAACCAACAAAATCACATCATATTGTCAATGAAACCGCTTCTATCCATTGAATTTTATTACCATCACACTTTTTTTTCATGTTGTGCGTATTCAAATTTGAAAATAAAAAGTTTATTCGTGTATTGAATATGAGAATATACAACCATATGTCGTATATGAATATATACTATTAATAACCTTGCGGATTTTTGGTACTCATTTTATTCTATCATGGTTATCACAAAGGATCGATTGAGGTTTATACTGATCTTGTTATTGCTACTAATTGCAAACAGTAGTAGTATCAATGCATTGAATCAATTATATGTTGTTCCATTTGCTTCACTTCTTAGTAATGAAAGCGATGGTTCATTCGCATATCCATATTCGTCCGTACAACAAGCATTGAATCATATCGAACGAAATATAACAACGACTGATAGAATAACCATCAATTTATATCCAACATATTATTTCATTGATGAGACAATCAATTTCAATCGAGCTCATAGTCACACGAGATTGACAACCATGAATTTAACTGACGTGAGCTCATTTGATAATTTAGTTGCACATAAACATACGTACAAGAAACTATCGCGTGCTACTCTAAGTGGTGGCATTGCAGTAACAAATTGGACGCCAATCGGCAACAATACATACAGTGCAATTGTAACAGATCCAACAATCTATGTCAATCAGTTATTTATGAATGACGTTCGAGTAATGAGAACACGAGTTCCAACGAATCAATCAGATTATCTTCGATATGCAGCTTCACTTAATGATTCAACTCAAGCTCTCTACGGGTTTCAATATGTTCCCGGACAATTCGATTTTAAATCGTTAGCCGATGTCATGGTTGTTGTTTATCATAGTTGGACTGAATCTCATCATTACATCGATCATTTGAATACAGAAAATAATACGGTTGTTTTTACGAATCCATCCAATGAACCTATTGGCAAATACGTTGCACAAGGTCAACGTCGTTTTCAAATAGAAAATGTTTACGAAGCACTTGTACCGAATTCATTTTGTTTTGTCAATCAAAGTCGAACTATTTATTTGATGACTGATGGTTCATACGATCCAAATAAACAACAGATGATTGCACCAGCACAACAAATAGTTTTAACATTGTCAGGCAATAATACAAGTCATCCGATTGAAGATGTGATCGTCGACAATATCGTTATTCATCATGGCGCATGGAATATTCGACGTAATCAAAAAGCCGATGCTGGTGCAGCTGAATTTTTGAATGCTGCTGCATTATGGATTTCCTATGCTCGAAACATTGTTGTTTCTGATATTGAAATCAGTCATACTGGAGCGTATGGTTTATCGATTTCACTAGGCACGACTGACATCAATTTTATGAATTCCTTCATAAATGATACTGGTGCCGGTGGAATCATGAGTGGCAGTTGGTCGTTTACTCAAGCACCAGCAGTTAACATCAAAATTCTATCGAATGAAGTTAGTTATGGTGGATATGAATTTCCGAGTGGTGTTGGAATTGTTCTTAATCCATCAACACACACTGTTGTTGCTGATAATGTTGTTCATCATCAACGATACGATGGTATTGCAATATATTCGCAAGATGGTTATGGTGAAGCTTGGTCAACGAATATTTTAATCAAAGGAAATTACATTCACGATGTCGGCTTACATATTCTTTGTGATCAAGGTGGAATCTACACAACTGGTCTTCAGCCAGGTACTATCATTCATGGAAATGTAATTAAAAATGTTTTCAGTTATGCCATGTATATGTGGGGTATTTATCTTGACGATGGTTCATCTGGTATTACTGTTTCAAACAATGTCATCTATAATACTGGTTGGGCAGGTATATTTCAACATTATGGTGCCAATAATACTGTTATCAACAATGTTGTTGCACGAGCATCATTGATTCAACCACCACATGCAGGTGACCCATTGCCAGATGCGGATATTCGAATTCAACAAGCTGAAAATCATACATCATGGACATTCACACGAAATATTGTCTATGATACATTTCAAGGCTCGAATCATTCGGCATACAAACCCGACCATTCGAACGTCACTGCACCGTTCAGTAATAATGTTTATTACAATCCGTTTGGTACACGATTATTATTCGGTGCGAATGAAGTTTCGTTTTCTGAATGGCAAGCAAGTGGTCAAGATAATAATAGTGTTATTGCTGATCCGTTATTTCTCGGTGATGTGAATCAATGTGATTTTTTTACTATTTCTGCAAATAGTCCAGCAGCTAAACTTGGTTTTATGAATATAACAAAACCAGGAAAATGGACACCAGGATGCGATATGAATGATATTGTTGAATGGTGATCAGTTTTATTTATTTAGAAAAAAAGAAAAGAAAACGTCTATAAACCTAAATCTGTGAGTCCAATATGATCATCGGGTCGTCTTCCTAAAGTCCATCGAAATTTTCGTTCTTCTTCTTTAATCGGTAGATCATTGATCGATGCAAACCGTCGAATCATTAAGCCTTGTTCATTAAATTCCCAATTTTCATTTCCATACGATCGAAACCAATTGTCTGAATCGTCATGCCATTCATAAGCGAAACGAACAGCAATTCGATTGTCATGAAACGACCATAATTCTTTAATTAAACGATAATCAAGTTCTTTTTTCCATTTTCGACTAAGAAATTCAACGATTTCTTGACGACCATGAATAAATTCTGAACGATTACGCCATTGACTATCTTGACTATAAGCTAATGAAACACGTTTTGGATCACGACTGTTCCACGCATCTTCAGCAGCACGAACTTTTTCGATTGCAGTTTCCGCTGTAAACGGAGGCAAAGGCGGTCGAGATTCACTCATGAATATAAATCTTTAACAAACGAAATGAAGAAAAAAAAACAATCGATCTATCCAATCGTTGTTATCTGATGAATCATTTCACTTGACAGATGTTTTTGTTGTTGTTGTTTTTAACATATAGTGGGTGTTTTCTCTTATAAAAATTGAGCATCTGATATCGATTTTTTCTTCATACATTAAAAAAAAAGCTTTTATTCGAATGGAAAGAATTATTTCATTCATTTCAACTTTAGTATCATTAATTGCCGATAGTTTAGCTCTGATATTTAGTTTCATTATATTATTTCTATTAATTCTTCGCACTATTCAAGCAAAACTTAATCGTATTCCAAATGTAATCGATGTACCATTGATTTTATCGATAAATATTCTCTGTATAATGATAGGTAAAATTCTTATTCAGACTTCTCATATAACATATCCATCGATGAAAACCTATCTTCAAAATCGAACATCGATAAAAAATGATTTTTCTTGTCATGTTCGTGCTTATCTACTTTGGTGTTTTATTGGAATACTTTATTGGAATTACGCTCTATTGACGTTCTTTCGATTTGCTCGAATTATTTATTCTCAACATAAATATCTTCATCGATTGTCATCCTATCTCTATGTTTTCGTCCCATTAATAGTTCTAATTATATTATTGTTGATCTTGCCAGTCTTTTTAATTTCATCGGGAATACAAATCACGCCTACTCAACCGTATTGTGATGTTGTTTTCAAACCAGTTGGCTATATTGTTTATATCGGCGTGATTGTATTTGTTATTCCGTATGGCATGATTTGTATGTTTTATTTTTGTATAGCTCGGTTTTTACGACGAACAACTACGATGCCGCTAAATCAAGAACGAAATCGTCGTGATTATCGTGTGATTAAACGTATCGTATTGAATGTAATTATATTGGGTATTGTTTCGACTCCAGGTGTGATTTTAATCATTTTGTATAATATCGATAATCGATTCGAAGACTTTACCTATTCGATTACCTGGCCAATGTCATCAATAGCTGCACTTATATTTACAATTATATTTCCATTTATTACAACGAAATTATGCTGTCTAGTCAAACGAAATGAAGTGATACCAGTTGTGGAAAATTTACAATGAAATCGACATAGGCAGCGTGGCCGAGCGGTCTAAGGCGCCGGTTTAAGGCACCGGTCCGAAAGGG
>ERZ778019.3223-NODE-3223-length-12595-cov-12.580144_pt1 | contig 12595 bp, 10 predicted proteins | sample MGYA00375749_ERZ778019 | MGnify/ENA primary metagenome ERZ778019 (study PRJEB29350, sample SAMN05389821) | bioreactor metagenome | isolation source: Ammonium sulfate bioreactor | place: South Africa: University of Cape Town | collected 2014-03-17 ... | reverse complement strand
GGTGGTTTCGGTGGTGTTAATCCAATGTTAGGCGGATTCGGTGGATTTGGTAGTGGCAGTCCAATGTTAGGCGGTATTGGCAATTATGGACCAGCACAATTGATGTCCCAAGGACCGGGTGTTTCTCCATATTATCCACAGATGCCATTTTCTCAAATGAACCCGTATTGTAATTCGATGTCTTTTCAAGTACCATCTATGGGCCCACAACTGCCTTATCCAATGCCCTGTCCACCTCCAATGATTCAACCAGTTATGCCTCAAAACTTTATGCGTAAGCAATTGAAATTGAATGAAATATGAAAAAATCAGAATTTATTTTCATTTTAGCTTATCCATGTGGCAATCAACAAATGCCTTTTCCACAACAAATACGTAAGCATAATATTGTATAATTTCCATAAAAATATTCAATAATTTCTATTAACATCGATGCCTAATCTTTAACGCTATCATTTTCGCCGTTTTAAGATGCCGTTTTTGTTTTGCTTTAGCTTACTCACCATATATGCCTCAATTACCGCTAGGTCCTTACGGATTACGTAAGATATTGAATGAAATATCCGTCATTTCGCTTCTATTGCTTATAATCTTCTTTAGCTTGTTCTCCATACATGCCTCAAAATCCAATTGCTTTTCCAGGAATGCGTAAGCAATATTCTCTGTTCTGCTTTTTCTTTTTCATAAATCAGTTTCACAAATTACAAAAATATTCATCAACAATAATTTACATTATATTTATGTTTTAGCTGGTTCGGGTGCTTTTCCACAAGGACAATTTCAACCCTGTATGCCAATGATGCCACAACAATTAAATTGTCCACCAGGATTTGTCCCTGGTCCTGGTGTAAATCCTTTCTATGGATTCCCACAAGCCGGTGCTCCTATTAATTTTAGTGGATTTCCGAGTAAATAGAATTTTCATTCATTCATTGTTAAATCATATCCTCTATCACTAAGGTATTGGTCCTAATGCTTTTGGTAATCAATCTGGTCTCGCAGGATATGGTAGTGTCGGTCAATTTCCTTACGCATTTCCTAATCAGCAAGGATTCGGTCAAATGGGTCTTGCAGGATATGGTGGTATCGGTTCAGCTCCTTACGGTTATTATAATCCAGGAGGATTTGGTCCGCAACCTTACGGAAATTTAGGTCAATTACCATGCGGTTGTTATAATTCATCTGGTTTTTTTCCACCACCATCGCCACAAGGTTTCGGACAACATCCATACGGTAACTTTAATCTTCAAAGTTTTGGTCCGTCACAAAGTTTCGCACAATATCCGTATTGTGTTCCTAATCAACCAGGAGTTTATCCATCACCTAGTCTTGCTGGATATGGTGGTTTCGGCGGATTCGGTCAGCAAGGATATCAACCACAATCAGGTTTTGGTGGATTTGGTGGTTACGGACCAAGTCCTTATGGTTATAATCCAATGCTACCAAATCAACAACCTTATTATAATTTTAGCCCGTCACCATATGGTGCTTTTGGTCAACCAGGATTTCCTCAACAATCTTACGGTGCTATTGGCCCACAAGGATTCCCTGGTTTTAATGCATCGGGTATTGGTGCTTATGCTCCACATCCTTACAATGCTTACAATCCTTTTAATCCGCCTGGTTTTGGTGTATACAATCCACAGCCTGGCAGTGGCATAGGATATCCAGGATTTGATCCATCTGGTCTACAAGCATATTGTCCACAAGGATATGGTTCACAAGCATACGGACCACAAGCATACGGATCACAAGGATATGGCCCACAAGGATATGGCCCACAAGCATACGGACCACAAGGATATAACCCACAAGGATATGGACCACAAGGTATCAGTAGTTATCCTCAACAACCTGTTGGTGGTTTCAATGCACAACCAGGTTATTATCCACCACCTGTTGGACCTCAAGGCCCACCGCCTTTTGTCGGTGGATTTCCTCAACCTCCTCAGCCACCAGTCAATATTTATCCTCAACCACCATTTAGTGCTCTTGGGCCACAAGCCAATGTAAACAATCCACCACTTAATCCTAATATGCCAAATGTTTATCCACCAAGTGGAGGTGTTATACCACAAGGTATCTTACCACCAGGTGGAGCTTTTCCCCCGCAAGGTGTTATACCACCTGGTGGAGCTATTCCTCCGCAAGGTTTTATACCACCAGGCGGAGCTATTCCTCCTGTAACTAATGCACAATTCGGACCATTTCCAAGTGGTACTGGAAGAGTGACAATTGTATGTTGCGCTATACCTCAGTAGGATTAGTTCATTTTAGTCGTGAGAATATATTTTTTAAAAAAGCACTTTTGATCGACATATATTTGTCTTCGTTTTTCGCGAGAGGTAATCATATTTGAAGTATATTTCTGCAGTAAAAACCTACATAGGCAAACCATTAGTAGATATTTGTTTTTTTTTCATTACTGTGTCATATACGATAAAAGAATCTTGACTTTTATCTTCTCGAATTTGTTTTTTTTAATTATTATTAAATCCTTTTTTTTCATCACGAAAGACAAAAGCCGAACGTCTCTTATTGGTGCATATGCGATTAGACTAAACTAATATAATCATTTATATAATAAAGCATTGTTCCGGAAAATAAAAAGAGAGAGAAAAAAAGACTTTTTTTAAATGCATTATGTTTAGTTGACTAGAAATAATGATTAATTGACAATTAACAATACTCAAAAAATGTAACCAACTAGAAAAAACTACTTTGAAATATTTATTGAATGGAAGTGCAATTCAGCAAAGAGATAATATATTTCTTTATTCTCTTAAATATGTTGGCGCTTGAGAATAAAGTACTTAAGTAGCATGCACATCCTATATTCTATTATTTCGTTGCTTTTATATAGAACTTCATTGTTTAATTTTTCTGCTATGAATATCATGTTTTGCTGATATGTTAATAATAAGGACTAGTCAAAATAAGTGCGTCTCTTTTAATTCAATTATATCTATAGATTATCGATCTTTATGTCAGTTGAATAAAATCATCAGTGTAACATTTTAAAAAAAAACAAGACAGTCATTCTATAATATTTTTTGTTACAAACAAAAAATTTGCTTTCTTTATTCACATTTATAAATACGCAATTGAATTCATGTTATTATTGATTGTCGAATGTTTGCTTGATAAATCTTTGTATGTCTAACTACTTTATTAAATACATAGACGGAAAAAGAAGAAATGCCTATAATAGTGAATTCTTTTGTCGCTTTGCCTATTTACATAGATGAATAGTATCAAAGAAGAAAAAAAAACTAGAAAATATAGAAAAGAAAAAAGAACTCAACTTTCTATTCTTCTTTTGAGAACCATCATTAGTTGTTGTTGTTTTTTTATTGAACATCGAATAGAATAGTAGTAAGTGACAACTATAATCTTTAATTTTCTAGCATTGAATTTGTCTTTCGAGAGGAAAAGAAAACGACATTAGATCTTTCTTATCTCTTGAGTAATTGTTATGCTAATTTTGTTTCAAACAAATAAAACAAGAGGAAAACACGAATAATCATTATGCTTGTGCGTATTCCTCGCTGTTATTTTTTAACTAATACACAATTAGGATGACATAGAAGAGAGCAACTTCCGTTTTTTTTTCTTTTTCAGTACTATAATCAAATCTATAATAATAGGATATTCATCAGTGAAAAGAGAAAAAGAACCACCCGAAAAATATGTTTTGCTGCTCAGATTTCATATAAAGTCAGACAACAATTGGTAAGCTCGTTCTTAGATACACTCGAGGACAATCAGTTTTAGCTCGAGACTAGGCAATCGTAAAAAGCAATACTTTAACTTAAATGTTCATTGTTTTATGTGTTGACGTCAGTTCTCAGCAGGTAATTAGATGATAGAAAAAAACAGAGAAGAAGTGATCCTTAATCCTGTTCATGATATTTCGAAAAATATCTTCGATCTATTCAAATTTGCTATTTTATGTTTCATTCAATGAGTAGACACGCTGACAATCTAATGAATATATTAATTAGAAGGCAACAAGTGAAACAAGTTTATTTTCAGACTTTTTTAGACTCGCACGACTGCTTTATCTTTATTTTAGATTAAAATCATTAATTAATATAAAAAAAAAATGATTCGATTGTCCCTTTATTTGTCTATTCTATTTATTGGTTTAACTATGGTTCTAGCTAAGAACGGCTGGAAATATCGTAATATCTATCCTAAACAACATTCCTTTGCCAAAGATCAATTCCGTTCATTACGCAGTTTAATGGGAAAATTAATTGATACAGAAACAAATACTGTTTATTCAATAGACGGAGAAAAACAGCAGCAACAACCATCGCCACTACAAGATCCAGAAACAACAGCAACAGTTGCTCCTGTTGCACAAGTCGGTAACGCACCGTTGAATTTTGGAGAAATAGCATGTCTTGCAGCTTGTCACTCATGTGTCGAAACTGAACCATTGGAAAATGTAAGAGATCAGAATGAATTTTGATGTGATTTTATGCATATTTTTTTGTTATTTGAAGCAAAAGAAACGAGCTGCAGATAACTGTGGTCCTATGTGTGATTGTGCTGACAGCTGTTTTCTTATGCCAGCTGAAGAAGTATGAATGAAACAAATAATCAAATTCGATATGTTTTTTTTTCATTTTGATGTTTAGGTTGGTCAAATCTACAGTCAACCAGTTAATTCTCATCATGGCAAAGAATGTTGGTGGAGAACTTATACTGAAATGTTGAACAACAGTCCACAATCAGCATTCTGATCATAAAAGAAAAATACCAAATAAATACTTTTATTTATGTCGGCTTCTTTAAGTTCATTCTGACCATTTTTTTTTGTCTCCTGAGAAAAATCTCTTTACATATTAAAACGCAATTCTCTCTCATTGTAATATCATTAAAATCATTTTAATAAACTACTTAACGAACTAAAAACAGAAAATTTGCCTTTAATTTCATTTTCTTTATTTGTTAGTACTCGTAAGCAACATTAAATATTGATATGCTCAATCCATTAATTTTTTATATTCTCGATTTAAAAATTCCGGATAGCCCATTGGTTGACATAATTCCTGAGTAAAATCTCGAACAACATTTTCATCGATTGAATTCGAAGTCGAATGTTCTATGCACATTGTTTCAAAGTACAAATCAGTACCGATTTGTTGTTGATCATTAGCTCGAATGAATTGCAAACGAAAACCAGTTAATTCATAGGAAAGATTGAAGTTTAATAATGATTGTTGGCGATATTTTTTTAAATAACACAAAATCATCGGTTGAATCGAATGAAATCTGTCGATTAGATGATTTTCATTCGATTGTTTTAGTATGTCGATAATCGATTCAAGTTTGTCAATTGAAGATTTTTTGTTCGAATGAAGTGTTTTTATCCAATATTCTTGTCCGTTTTGTAAACGTTGTTGACGTTTTTTCAATTCTAATTTTTTCTTATTGCGTAATTTTAAACCGAATTCATCTTCAAACAAGAGAAAATAAATATCTGTTCGATGTTCGACATTATTTTTCTCTTTCCATTTAGTATCAAATGTATGTTGATCAATTAAACGAAAGATTCGATATTCCATTGAATAGAAAAGCAAAACGAACTTTTTGAAATTCAAATTTATTTTATTTTCAAACAATCTACAAAAGTGTAAACAAACATGTTCTTTCATGCCTAAACGTGATTATAAACAAGCATCGAAGAAGAAGACAAACAAACAAATAATTTTTAAATAAATATCAATTGAACACAATTGATTTTCTTTTTTGTTAGTCATTGATTTTTTTACTGTACATAGTGTGTAGAGAAGGAGTTTTATATTGCATTAGTTGAATACAAAAGTCATCTATGAAAAAAAAAGCCAAAACATGGAATTCTTTGAGCATCGGCTGCGAACGTATATGGACGGTTAAATGAGAAAGCGAGAGAGAGAGAGAGAATGTCTTTTGATAAAATATGAGAATTTGATTGAAATTATGTTATCGAATCCCAATCGAAACCTTCATCTTCGATAACAACTGGCAACGAAGATAGATTTGTGTTCGTCATCGGATCTGATAGATTTCGATTGGCAACAAGAGAATATCGATTTGACGACATGGGATCATCTGCAAATGAAAATCATTGAAAAATTCTTTTTTCTTGTTGCCAAAATTCTTTACTAGCAAGTTTATTTTGTGCTAAACTTGTGATTCCTGTATAGTCGAAAAACGATGAGAGTGATGATGCAAGGTTGAGTAATTTATCTCGATCTTGCTGTTGAAATGATGAATTCGTTCGAAAACCATCGAGAAATTCTCAAAGAAAGAAACGATATTCAAACGAATGATGAATTCGGGCTTTCGAAAAATTACCACAATAAGGTTTAACATCGACATCATGCCAATTGATTTCGCCACTAGATGCTAATTTAACACTTTCAAAAAAACTGTTCGTTTCATTGTGCGATAGGAGTTCATGCGTCCAAGGATTTGTATTCAAATTATTTGTTGTCAAACAATCTAAATCATCGAAATCAACACATGAAAACGAGATCGTTTCAATTCTAACCAGATGCATTTGTCAAAGGAGCTTCTAAAATCTGTTCACGAAAACGTCGAAATGACGCTGTTAAATCCATATTTGGATCATCCCATTGAATGAATGCTGACTAAAACAACACACACACATTCGATTTCAATTGATTTCTATTTTCTGATTTACATTTGCTGCAAGAGACATTGTTGAATCTGATTCATCGGCGGATGATGATTGTCCGCCGACACTACTCACATCGCCACAAATCATCGGATTATTATTGGTATAGAATATCGTCGATTGTTGCGTCATATTTGTTGGTGATGATGAAGGAAGAATGTGAAGAGATGGTTGAAGATCATCGAACTGAATTCAACGAGATTTATTAAAATTCAACAAAACAATCATTATTCATACTTTTCGTTTACGAGAATTCGATTGATTGATTTCGTTCGATTCATCGACAGCCCAATAAGAGCCCTAAATATCATCGACATAGACTGTGTTCATGATCAAAATGCCTCGTTCTTACTTTTCCCGGATCATTTGTTCCTCTTTGAAGTCTTTTGAAGCATTTATTCAATGATAAATTATGTCGAATTGAATTCTTCAACGAATTTAATGAAATACTTTCTTCACCAATCGATCGACTTACCTTCCATTTCGGTGGTGCCGTTCGAAAATACGGGTACGAATCGACAATCCATTGATAAATCTCATTCAAAGTCATTCGTTGTAAATTCGCACTCATAATCGCCTGTCGAATTAGCGTCACATAACTATACGGTGGTTTAACATAGACATTCGATGTTGGCAATTGAACATCATGTGGTTCTTGTTTTTCAACTGGCGAATGTATTGGTAGAGATGCTGGTGGTGGTAGTGGTGGTGGAAGTGTCTGAATCGGCATTGGGTTTTCTCCGATTTGCATTTTTGGTAGCCATTCTATTGATGTTAAACTACTGTCTAATGGAATGGTATTTGACGAATTAGAACTTAACTTCTTCCTACTCTGCGATTTACGCATGAGTATAAAATTCGTCTAGAAAGAAACAAATTGCAATTTGACATTCAAGAAATTTCTATTCGTTTTCACAGACTTCTTTCATATGTATATGTATATATATATATATATGTATGTATGTATAAAAACACAAAAAAAAAGGACAAATGAATATAAATGAAAATATCTACATATCAGAACAATGAGATTATGTTATATACAAACAAACGAATTGAGCTATTTTCATTGAAATAAATTGAGATTTTTTTGTTTTATTCTTGAAGAATTTCTTTGTTTGTTCCGTAGAGTCGATATTCATAAGCATAGGTTCGAAGATTTCCTAGAGAACAAAAGAATTCGATTTGTAAACTAGTATGTTTCGATTGACATACGACATTCGAGACCACATTTTGATGATTGACATGATGAACAAGGAAGGAAACAGCCTGGACAATTCAAACGATTACAATCACATCGATCCGTTTGATCGGACACGAATAAACCTGACTTGTCGTACATTGGTTTACTTGAACTAGAAAATAATAAATAAAAAAATCATCCACCTCTCAAGATACATCAGAGAAATTTCGTCATTTAATACTTGAAACGAAATAAATCTCACCTTGGCTTGTCTTGAGAAGATGATTGACGGGTTTTCAATCGTCTTGATGGCACATTTGCAACATTGACCAGATTTTTCGGACCTGGATTCGCAAAACCAAGATCCTCTAACGTTCGATCCTAAACATTAACAAATAAATAACACGAAACGTATTTTTTTTCATTTAGTTACTCGTCGTTTTCGTCGAGCTCTTCCGTTCGGCGATGACGTCGAAGGTCTTGTTCCATTTTCTCCATTAATTAATGGCAATTGTGAACGACGTAAAGACATACGTTCCGTTGTTGCTTTCGAACTGTGTCTTAATGTCATAGTCGATGATGGCTAAAGAAAGTAGAATTGTTCATATTCATTTTCGATCTCATCAAATCAAACTCGAACGAACCGATTCAAGAACTTCGAATATATTATTATTATTGTCATCCATGTGCCTAACAACGGAGAGCGAAGAAAACGAATGAAACAGATCTAAAATAGGATGGTATTTATTGTCTTGAATGAAATAAATCATAAGAATCAACGTGTTGATTAGAAAATGGGACAAAAATGTTAATTAACAATGAATCGGAAAAGTGAAAAATTCAATTTCTTCTTTTCTTTTGTAATAGAAAATGATTGTTGCTATCGAACGCCTACGCCTTAGCAAACAATATTTTTAAAAAAGTAAAAGAAAGAACAAAAAAAAACTGAAAAAAAAAGAAGGAATTCTTTCTTTCATTCCGCCCGTCATTATTTCATTCATTCATTCATTCCAACCGGTGTAAGTGAATGAATTAATACCCATTTGCAATAAAATCAACCAACGAGATTTCATTAACATACATTGATATCGATGACACTAGTTTTCGTGCTGAAAATTAAGAAAATCAAATCTATGAAAAGTAAAAGCTTTTCTTTTCGTGATTAAACAGGTTTTCTTCATCAAAAATCGATCGAAAATTGAGTACTAGTGACATCTTCGAAGTTCGTACTGTATTATCAGTCTTATTTACAATTAAAATTGATTCTATATAACTGTTCAGTAAAAACGAAACATGATTTATATCTAAATAATGCATGTTTGAATTAAACATAGATAATTAACCCTTAGCGACCGACGGGATATTTTTTGAGTGTGGGGAGAAAGTGACCATACTACTAGAGATGATAGACCCTACATATGCTCATAGTATAAGCAAAAAATCATTTTAAGACTTTAAATTGGATTTTTTAATGTATTTGGACGTAATACTGATTAGTGTCAATTACAAAAATATAAATGCATCCCATATCTGCGGATGTATGCCATTTTCTTCTTGTGAAAATTAATTTAAAAAAAACATAATTTTAATTATTTAATTATTTCGTTCAATAGTTAGCCAAAAGAGTTTTCTTAGCATATTAGCGGACTATCGTTCTATCTTAACCTGTAAAACTAATCGGCGTTATATTTGAAAGGTCCAAGACGTTTTAATATTCTGCAGAATTATGCCCTCTGAAAGGGACACCAGATTGTAAAGGGTTCATGGAATATACTGAAATAATTATGTTGCGGTACCTAAGGACAGTTACGTTTAATTATCTCGAGAATAATCTTATATATACTCGATGACACTGTTTGATTCTTCGAACAACTGATCGATCGTTTGCGAGTTCGCTCAAGAAAAATGAAGGTTACAAAGTACGTGCCTTCTTCTTCGAGCATACTTGTGCATAGATCCTATTTTTGTAGTAGAAACCTATCTGAATATGCACTAAAAATTTCAAGTTTACCGTATTATCTTTTTCTGCTTTACATATATCTGTTGTTTTAGCGACAAAAATGAGTCATATTTGCTATATTTAACTGGGAATCCTAGAATGTCAAAGAAATTTTTTTCCTATTCTGCACATGTGTATACTACTCGTAAAAATAAGAAAGGCGAGAGAAGAGACGACGATCATGCAGTTCATCGACCATTTTACGTTCTTTGCAACGTGTCCTCACGTATGATTCGTATTCATTTCGTATTAATATATCATATTTTACGTTGTTTCTTCAAGCAATTTCTGTCTTTCTATTTTTATAAGTAGTAACATAGAGGTTATTTCAATGGTTCGAATCGAAATTATTTGATGCGTTTTATGAGCATTTTAAATAGATCGTTCTTTGAGTATATAAATTTAAACTTCAGATTTCGATCGGAATTTTTGTTTGAGAAATTATTCCAATTAAGCGGTTTGTGAGGCAATATAGTCGGTTAAAGAGTGCACGATTTTTCTTTCTTGTTGGTTTTATCATATGTTGATAGTATGAGGGCAAAACGAGAAATAGAACGAAAAAAGTTTCTTTCTCTCTCTTTATAAATGCACTTAATATAGGGGCGAAATCTGTTCTAGTAACGTGTTTGAGAGAAAATAGAACTGCTGATCTATTCCTTATTTCTAGATAATTAATTAGTTGAATGGCAAATAAAGTACCAAAAAATTTTACACGAAGATATTCATTATCGGAAAATATAGAAAAATTTAAAAAACATCGATACAAATCAACTTTAACTTGTGGTGTATGTGGCGGCGATGCTCACGGTAATATAATTTAATAAAACTCATGTTTGAAATGCATTTCTTTTTTTTTATATTAAGGTTATAACTTTGACGCAATTTCATGTGAATCATGCAAAGCGTTCTTCCGTCGAAATGCATTGAGATCAATCGTATGCATACTTTTGTTTCGAAATGAGATAATAAGCCGAATGAAAATTAATTTCAGAGTTACTACAAATGTCGTGGTATGGGATATTGTGATGTGAGTTTTAACGTGAAAAAACGATGTAAAAAATGTCGACTTACTAAATGTTTTCAACAAGGTGAGATAGATATTTTTAGATGTATTTATCTTATCATAAGTTGTTGTTGTTGTTGTTGTTTTTAAATTTAGGTATGAGAAAAGAATGGATTCTTTCGGATCGAGAGTAAGTTTAACGTACTTTTAAGACGCAAAGATAATTGAATAATATTCTTTAGAAAAAAAGAAAAACGTTCAAAAATCGAAGATAATCGTCGTCTCAAACAATTGAAAGAGTTAAAACAACAGAAAGTTTGTTGAAATTTCTATTTTTTTGTTCCAAAAAAAGAATTCTTCTTATCATTTCATGTCAGGTCAAATTCATTTTCGATCAATCTTCAACCGAATTTGAATTCTATCTAACAGATGAACATTGGTCTCATCTTCAATCAATTCAAACAAACTACACAGAAGCTGTTCGATTAAATCAAATCACAGGAATATCTTTATATCCATTTATCCAGCCAATTGAGTCAACATCAGATCTATTTCGTATTCCATTGTATATATCATCGATGCGTTTAATCACATTTTTTAAACAAACAAAAGAATTTCACGAATTAGATCTATCAACTCAGCTTTATTTAATTAAATTAAATTTGATTACAATATGTTTTTATCATTCATTGTATATTTATGACTCACAAACAGATAGCTATCATGAACACGATACAGATGATCCGATATTTTCAGGTAGCGATTGGACAAATACATTGAACAAACAGTTTCATTCTCAAATGAATCTTATTCGAATGAAAATCATTGATGATCTACAATCTGATCAACATATTATGAAATTAATTATGTTTATTGTACTTTTCTCTCGATCAGTATGTCGTTTTCAATTTAATGAACGTACGTGTATAGATAATAATCAAGCCGATATATTCAAACGACAAAATATTTATACTGAACTATTGTATCGATATTGTTTACAACGATATGATTTATCCAAAGCACCGGTTATATTTATGAAATATATTTTTAATATTATGAAAATTCAGCAATTAGTCGATGAACTAAAATATAACATTCAAGAATACATAGATATAACGGAGTTGTCACCACTAATTCAAAGTTTAATTATGTAAACATCTAACTTGAACTTTACATTATCTTTAATTCTGCGATTCGTTCGTTCTACATGAAATAGATTCTATGTTTGTTGTTGTTGTCGTTGTTTCTTTTTCATCGATATTTTGTAAAACAAACAAAAAAAGGTGAAATAGAAAATTTAATCCTAGTCGAAGTATGTACTTCTTCAGGTGTTAATTGTGGTCTATTTTTATTAAGTTAAAACAAGTGCTATGTTTTCATGTCTACAGATTTTCTAAAAAAGCATGCTTCATAGTAATTAAGTATGAGACATAATCTGAAAAGAATTTATTTACCAATAAGTAGAGTATGGGCTCAAAGGTAAGAAAAACATTGATTTCATAAGTCACGAATAGTGACCGAGGGTGATGGAAACTTGGTTGGATTGTTGATAATCGAGGTCCGAGAGTCCGAATATGAGTCATTCATGGGGTCAAAGGTAAAAAAAAACATAGATTTAAGAAGTCACTAATAGTGGTCAATGACGATGGAAAGTTGCCCTGACCTTGGACAATCGAGATCGGAGAGTTTAAATTGATAGGTAGATATTGAAAATTTTCA
>ERZ778019.3212-NODE-3212-length-12676-cov-11.637192_pt1 | contig 12676 bp, 7 predicted proteins | sample MGYA00375749_ERZ778019 | MGnify/ENA primary metagenome ERZ778019 (study PRJEB29350, sample SAMN05389821) | bioreactor metagenome | isolation source: Ammonium sulfate bioreactor | place: South Africa: University of Cape Town | collected 2014-03-17 ... | reverse complement strand
TACTATATGGGCTATAAATCTCATATGGATTACAAATCCATTATAGAGTATAAATTCTAAATATCAATCATACTGATTATGTCCACTTAGTAAATCTGTTTCCTATTTGGAAACCAATATCCATCTAGGTAATCCATTTTGTTTTCCAAGTCTAGTTTCGTTTCCGGAAATTTTTCTGTTCTCAAGATTTCATTCAACTTTTGATGGTAGTCAGTCAGATTATTTAAATCTTTTGAAATAAATCACGAAAAACTAATTTTAATACTAAGTCGTATCGTTGAATTTGCGTCATTGATGATGACAACTTATCACCGAATTCATTAGATTTCACTTATAGATGGAGAAGATATTGAGAAAAGAACGAATAGATTTACTATTTGACAATGATGTCGAAATCGCGTAAAAGTTTTCCGTTTAAGTCTTGATTTTAAAACGTGAAGAAAATATGCGAGGATTGGAAAAGAATTGTTCTTAAACTAAATAGCTTATAAAAGCAATCAATCAAGATACAGTTACAATACAAGCTTTGAAGATTGCGTGAATAAATCACTAAACTGATGCATCAAAATCATTACCTTTGATTGAGTTGGATAAGGAAAAACTAAAATAAGCTGTAGGAAACTCATCTATTTAAGTCACATTAATTAATTAAAACTTGAAGTAAAAAAAAAGACAGCATTTCTTATGCAAAATTGTATTACGATAAATTTACTGCCTACCCTTTCTCCTCTTTCTCACGAACTGTCGGTGGGATGTCAGCACTGATAAACACAATTTGAAAAAAAAAACACGAAGTCAAATAAATATGCAACTGATACTCTTATTTCGTATCACATTTTGCCATCTATGTCTAATAATGATATATAAACGCGCATAAAAACAGTTGACAGTCAATATTTAATCTTTACCCATTCGACAGTAGTGTTGTTTTCGTCAGCGATGTCGTTCACCTGCAAGAATCTCAAATGTCCCTACTATGGTACGGAACGTTGCTTTGCTAAAAGATGTCCTGAGCCGTGTAAAAATACACAATGCCAACGGTTTGGTCAAGATCATTTTGCTGAAGGGTGTCTTCTCAAGTGCGATTTTTATGATTGTGTGAAATACGGACAATATCACTCACCAGGTGAATGTTGGTTTAGACAGGCTAACGGCGAATACTGTCAGCAGTATGCATCATCACCGCCTCCTGAGGCCCAACAAGCGCGACTGAATTTTTACCAGCAAACTCTTTCGACTATCGGACAGAATTTTCCGGCACCATTTATGATGGCGAATCAACTACTGTCAAGTCATCTACCTCAAAGTGGCACACCATCCTCACCATTTCTTCCTACCATGGGAAATAACAACATGTTCAATCCGCAAAATCAAAATGGTTGGCCCAATGGCCAGTTTTAGTTATAACTGAAATACTTTTCCGTTGTTTAAATTAATCCAGAAGATTTTTTCCAAGTGAAATAAACTATTATCTAATAAAAGACTATATTTTATTCTAGATACAACAAGATAAACTAATTTATCAATCATTTTTATTTTTCATAAATATAATGCAGCGAAACTTTCGACATATCTCATACAGTCACTGTCATCAGTTCAGATGAGATCGTATTGATTATGTTTTGTTATTAAACAGTTAATATTGCTTTTTTAATATCTTTTCCTTTCTTTCTGTTGTCTCGTGCTAGAATTTCAGGTAGATCGAATTTCATCATGTGATCTTCATATGTGTTAAACTTGAAAGTTGAATTCAACTTTCAAATTGGACACTACTGAACAGTTGCACAAAAATTCTACTGCTTTAAATTCATTTCACTAAATGTATTGCAGATTAATATTACTACCACGCAGAAGATCTTTAACATCATCATTTCTGAATTTTATTTCAGTTTTTTTTGTGTCACTTTTATATGATGAATGCATTAAGAGTAGCAACATGTGATAAGGAAGAACAGAATATATGATACAGCACAAATTTTATATTTGAAAAAGCAACCTATAAGATTACAATCTTCACAACGTGTCACTTGAAAACTTAAAAGACATAAAAAATACGAAATAACTTTATTCTAATGGTGACAAACTAATTCTTCGGTATTAATTGATATGAGTATGTATACATTAAAAAGTCTTTTACATTAGTAAAACTGTTTTGATTTTCGAAATAAATATGCAAAAACTGAAAAAAAAATAGAACATTTTCCTATGATCAATACGAAAACAAAAGAAGGTGCTGGTTCTAATAAGAATATATTCTAGGTGAACAAAGACAATCATCACGATTGGATTGGGCAGAATCATCATGCACAAGATGGATACAGATACCACTATTTTCATGGATAACACCTATTATCTCCTTGAGCAATAAACGCACGCTTGTGGAGAATGATCTTGATGACCTTTCTATCCATGATAAATGTTCAGTCTTGTTGAACAGAGTGGATCAGTATAGTTCTAGATGGCCAGGTACATGGCATGTAATCAAACGAACATTTTATAAAGACTTTCTAATGAGCATATTGCTCGTTTTTCCAGTTATTATTGCTCATATTGCACAACCATTGCTTATTCGTCAAATTGTTCTCTACATTAAAGATCAAACAATATTTCCGATTTACACTGATTATCTATTTGCCGTTGCTCTTTGTATTTCTGCTATGATTCAAGCCGTTGTTCCTCAACAAATATTCTTTCGAAATCGTCGCGCAGGTATGCGAATTTACAGTGCCTTATCATCTGCCATCTATAAACACTTGTTATCAATTAATACTGCTGCTCTTCACCAGACCACTGCTGCTCAAATTATCAATTTAGTCGCAAATGATGTCGGTAAATTTGAAGAATTGAGCGTATTCATGCATAATTCTGTGTTGGTACCTGTGGAAGTTCTTGTATCGTTTGGTATCATTTGGCGGTATATCGGTTTACCCACAGTTTTCGGCTATGGAGTATTGATTTTATTAATACCTATGCAAATCATGTTCAGTAAAAAATTTAGTCAATATCGAAAGACTACAATGTCATGTACAGACACGCGTGTACAAACGATCAATGAACTTATAAAAGGATGTCAAATTATTAAAATGTATAATTGGGAAAAAGCTATGGAAGAACGAGTACGTGAAGCACGGCGATGTGAACTTTCGAACATTTACAAATCGAGCTGTTTGAGAGCTCTCAATACTGCTATCTCTTTCACAGCGCTACTTTTGATTTCTCTTGCTACATTCGGTGGTAGTTGGCTAATGGGTCGAACTCTGCTTTCAGAAGATATATTTTCTACATTAGCTTTCTTCGTCATGATCCGAGGTCCAGTGACACTGGCGATACCGAACGCAATCGAAAAATTAGGTGAAGCCAATGTTTCTGCAAAAAGAATCGATCAATTCATGCAACTCGACACGTTGTCGAATAAACGTGAAAAAGTAGAAAACAAAAACGACGAGCATGTAATCATAATGGAAGATGCATCATTTTCTTGGAAAGATACTCCTTCTTTATTGTCTGTCAATCTCAAAATCAGACGTGGGAATTTAATTGGAGTGAAAGGTGCAATCGGTGCTGGCAAGTCAACTTTACTTGCTGCTATTCTCGGTGAAATCAATCTTGTTAGTGGAAAACTACGATTAAATGCTAGTTCAATTTCGTACGCTCCACAATCAGCATGGATATTTACTGGCACTATTCGAGATAATATTCTTCTTGGCAAAGCGATAGATGAAGAACGTTACAAGAATGTAGTAAAAGCATGTTGTCTTGATGTTGATCTAGAGAATTTCGGTGAAGTTGGTGATTTATTGATGATTGGTGATCAAGGTATTAATTTGAGTGGCGGACAAAGAGCCCGTATATCACTCGCTCGTGCTCTATATGCTGATGCTGACTTATATTTACTCGATGATCCACTTGCTGCTGTTGATCCAAAGGTAGCAAAGAACATTTTCGATAAATGCATAGGTCCTCATAGTCTCCTTCGTGGAAAGACTCGAATATTGGTTACACACCAGACACATTTTTTAATTGAGACTGATCAAATGGTTCTCATCACAAATGGTCATATCGACGAATTAGAGATTGAACAGCGACCTACAAGACAACCATCGTTATCTGACGATCAAGAGACAGATTTCGTACTTACCACTGTTGTAACTGATATGAATTCGATTGTCAAGAACGAGACATCAGTTGATGGTGCCATTAAATGGAAGGTTTGGCTAAAATTGTTAACTTCACCACCTTTACGATGGTTCGGTTTTCTTCTAATGATTATTCTTATGTTGGTTAATGAAGCTTCGTACGATTTTGCAAATATGTGGCTCGCTCTATGGTCTGATAAAGATAAAATAGAACAACGATCATCATTTTATGCTTACGTATATGTCGGAGCTGTATGTTCTACATTAATCATTTCAATAATACGTGCTGGCTATATGTACTATATTATGTTGTGTGGTTCGACTTATTTTCATAATAAAATGCTCGAAAGTATCTTGTATACTTCATTAAATTTCTTTGAAAGTAATCCAAGTGGACGAATCTTGAATCGAGCAAGCAAAGATCAATTAGTATTAGATCAATCGTTACCTTCAGCTTTGATTGATGCAATGCAATATCTACTGTTAACTGTCGGTTCTATTGCAATTATTGGAAGAGCTAATCCATGGGCGCTTCTAATTCTCATTCCTTTGATACCTTCAGTTTTGTGGCTCCGTCGATTTTACATGAATTCAAGTCGTCAACTCAAACGACTCGAAAGTGTAACACGTAGTCCAATTTATACACTGTTCTCATCGTCATTAAATGGACTCACAAGTATTCGCGCATTTGATGTTCAAGAAGATTTTTTAAATATGTTTGTCGAAAGAATTGACACCAATGCACGAGCTTCCTTCATTCTCTTTTCCACTACACATTGGTTTGGTATACGGCTCGATCTTATGGCATCTTTACTCACATTGGTTACTGCTGTTCTTGGAATAGCTTTGCATCATCAAATCGATCCGTCGATAGCGGCACTCAGTATCACATATTGCATCACTTTAACAGGTCTCTTTCAATGGGCTATACGACAATCAGCTGAAGCTGAAAATTTCATGACTAGCGCAGAACGTATTCATGAATATGGTCAACTAGTGCCAGAAAACCAACAGAATAGCAATATTCTTATTCAACCAGCAGAAGATTGGCCTTCTCGTGGTATTATCGAATTTAAAGATTACACTTTTCGCTATCGCCCAGAGCTCGATCCTGTACTCAAAAATCTTAATTTACGAATTGAATCTAAAGAAAAGATTGGTATTATTGGACGAACAGGCATGATATTATTTTTTTTTAAATTTTATTTATGAAAACTAACGATTACATCTAGGTGCTGGAAAATCATCACTACTTCAAGCTCTTTTTCGACTTGTTGATCAATCATCAATCAACGGAACCATACTTATTGATGGTATCGATATTGGACATCTTCCACTCGATTATCTTCGTTCTCATTTAAGTGTTATTCCACAAGAGCCCATACTCTTTTGTGGTACACTTCGGTATAACATTGATCCATTCGAACAAGTCTCAGATATAGAATGTCTTCAAGCACTTGAAGCTGTTCAACTTAAAGAATTCGTGCGCAATCATCCTGATGGACTCCATATGTTGGTAGCTGAATCGGGTACTAACTTGAGTGCCGGTCAACGTCAACTGATTTGTGTAGCTCGAGCCATCCTAAAAAAAAGTCACATATTACTGATTGATGAGGCTACAGCAAATGTTGATCATGCCACCGATAGGATGATTCAAGAGGTGATTGCTGACAAATTTCATGATCGAACAATATTAACGATTGCACATCGATTGAATACAGTAGCCGATAATGATCGTATTCTTATGTTACAACAGGGAAATATTGTTTACTTCGATGTTCCCAGATTCATCTAACTTAATACTAATCGTACAATATTTTCTACTCGCTATTTTTTTTAGAGCGTTACTCCCTTAGTGAACATTTTCAAAATAGATTATTGATTCATAAATCTTTTCTTTGTTGAGTTTTAACTTTGCAAAAATAAATTTAATATGCTCTCATATTGCATATCAATGCGATGAAACTTTTAATTATAATCCAAACAAAAGCAAGAGAGTAATCTTAAAAATGCGAAGTACTCAAGAACGGCATCACTCATACCCTGAGATGATGACGCAAATTGAAAAGATTTAGTGAAAGAAAAACTTAATGTTGATATGAAATGCAATTATGACAAAGCGAAGATAACATCTTTTTACATCTACTGCGCAAACGAAACAGATAACAAAAAGAGGAGTGACAATTTGCCAATGAAAGGACCCCTAACAAAAGTTTCACCATAATAGTGAAACGTCTTTACCACGAAAAATATAAGTTTTTCAGAAAGCTTGTTTCGTATTGAGATAGATCCATTTGTGAGTAGAATTCTGTGAAAGTTTCAACTTAAAAGCGATTGAAAAATTCTTATAACTATTTAAACATTTTTTCTTTAGATCCTATTTAACAAAACTATGTCTACTCTGGCATCTTGTCATCCTATTATTAATTGTGCCTCGTTCTGGACGGGTAAACCACCGGTTTATAATGTTTGCCCTGGTGTTGAGCCAAACGGTGCTATAAGATCATTGCCGCAAGTAAAGACAAATGCTACTCGGAAGGAATTACTCGATTATTTTGACAATACGTGGACATTAACCGAAGTGCTATTCGATGGGCTGATCAGTGAAGAAGCATATTATTGTCGTCCGTACCATAAATTACGTCATCCAATGATATTTTATTATGTTCATCCGGCCATAGTATATATCAATAAACTACGTGTATCAGGCATGATTCAGAATGGGATAAATGCAGAATTCGAGAAGTTATTTGAAACCGGCGTCGATGAAATGCGTTGGGATGATTTGCATGAAGGGAATGAGAACATATGGCCGCCGATAAATGAATTGCACCAATATCGTGCTGATGTATATCGAATTGTGCACGAATTAATCGAAACACATCCATTATTTGACGATGAACATATGCCAATTAGCATGGATAAACCAACATGGGCACTGTTAATGAGTTTCGAACATGAACGTATTCATTTCGAGACATCTTCAGTATTAATAAGAGAATTACCTATTGAATTTGTGCGTGTTCCTACAGCATGGCCGACTTTAATCGTAGAAAAGATCGACCAATCTAGTAAGGAAAATTTGATGATTACGCTAAAGACATCCGAAGTGATGCTTGGTAAACCAATTGATTGGCCGACTTTTGGTTGGGATAATGAATATGGCAGCGAGAAACGGATAGTACCAGCTTTCAATGCGAGCGCTATGTTGATCAGTAATAAAGAATTCTATCAATTTGTTATTGCAGGTGGTTATACCCAACAGCGTTACTGGTCAACTGATGGGTGGGGTTGGCGTTCTTTTCGTAATGTTAAAGCACCACCATTTTGGGTACAAGTTGGTCCAGCTGGTTTACATGAATACAAATTACGCATGATTTTCGAAGTGAAAGACATGCAATGGAACGCGCCAGTTTGTGTCAATTTTCATGAAGCGAAAGCCTATTGTGTTTGGCGTACAGAACTGGAGAAGAGTGTAATACCTTATCGATTACTGACCGAAGGCGAACATAATATGCTACGTGATGGCAAAGAATATCCATGGAACAATAATTTATACCATGGCGGTGAAGTGGGAGTTAATGATAGTACAGCGAATGATAAAGGGTTTTATGATGTCTTTGGAAATTTATGGCAATGGTGTGAAGATCATTTTCATCCACTAGAAGGTAGTACACCACACAAATATTATGATGACTTTAGTGTGCCATGTTATGATGGAGAACATCAAATAATTCTGGGTGGTTCGTTCGTAAGTACTGGTGATGAAGCAAGCATTTGGGCACGGTTTCATTTTCGTCCACATTTTACACAATTTGCTGGTTTTCGCATTGTCCGTAGTGAGGATGAAGTTCTTTCCTATAATGCCGTTTATATTCCCAATATCGTTACCAATGAAATACAGGAAATGCTTGATAATTATATGTTGATGCATTGGAGTGAAGAACATCAGCGATTTGATCCTTTACTTACCGTTCAAATTGCCTTTCCAAAAGTAGTTAACCTGTCAATTGCTTGTGCTGAACTTGTAAAACGCTTCGCCATCGGTAGAGACCGCGCGCTGGATTTGGGATGTACTGTTGGTCGTACTACCTTTGAGATAGCAACTACTTTCAACGAAGTAGTTGGAATTGATTCTAACAGCAAGTTAATCGATGCTGCACGATATCTTCAACAACATGGTACATTGAAGTATAGTCGAAAAGATCAAGGTATATGTAAAACGACACTGATAGCAATGGTTGATCCTTCCATTGATCGTCATCGAATACGTTTTGAAGTAGATGATGTGTGCTCATTACCACTTTATTTGAAAGATTTTGATGCAGTAGTTCTCGCCAATGTATTGTGTCGTTTACCACAACCATCGGTCTGTTTAGAGCGTATGCAAGGTGCCAACGGACTGGTCAAAGCAGGAGGCATTTTAGTCATAACAACGTCGTTTGATTGGTTGCCACAATACACACCATCAAATAACTGGATCAACAGTGTAAAAGAGATCGGCGACATTCTTACTGAGTTTGATTTGATACATCAAGAGGAAATACCAATTATGATACGAAAGCATCGTCGCAAGTTCAAGTATATTATAACATTGGCTATGGTCTACAAGCGACGATTACCATAAAATAGAACTTAACTCCTCTATATCTATCAGTAAAGCACACTAATATATTAGATAATTCATTTTTTTTATATTATTTTTTTCAATATTGATTAAACAGTTCTTAAAAAATTTTCATTAAGACATTTTTCAAGGTGTGAAAACGTCTTTAGTTAGTTCAAATATTCTCAGGATGCATAACATTTTTGTGCTGCCCATGAGCTCTCATATCTTTAATGGGTTTTCAAGAATATAGATGTTTTTCAGAGTGTGACAATCAACAATAAATATTACTCTGTTTATCGATCATTTAGTTGAGTCAAGGTAAATGAAATTTCAACTCAAAATGCAATAAAGAATATTTTTCTGGTCGAGGACATTTTGGACAAGCTCCTGTTCTTTGCTTACTGTTAACATTACATTGTTAATAGATAGTGATATCTATGTTGCATCAATGATAAAAAATTCAACAGAGAATAATATTTTGTTTTTCATGCAAACACATCACATACACGCTTGGTTAAGGCAAGTATATCAGATGTGATCCTATACTATTATACAGGAGATTTGAGAAAGTTTTTTTCCGACATACTATGATGTTGTTTGTAGATCATTACATAGATACGATTGTTTATTATAATATAACTTGTATATAATCTACCATGATTATAGTTATATACGATGAATATCCTTTTTTTATTAATACAATTGTTACCAAAGAAGTATTACATGGAGTTTTTCCAAATACATTAACCGATACACAAAAACAATATTTACAAACAATATTTAATGAAGTTATGTTTATAAATAATTATTGGATTAATATTAAAGAAACAATGTATGAGTTATGTGAAAAACATAAATATACTAAAATTGTTGCTCCAAGAGAAACTGATTTATTGTTAGCGGCAGAATTACGAGATAAATATGAAATTAAAGGTCAAACTTTAAAAAGTGCTATGTGTTTTCGTGATAAAGTTTTAATGAAAACTATATTAGAAAAATCAAATATACGAGTTCCAAAATTTCAATTAATTAAAAGTCATAGCGACATAGACGATTATCTGAAAAAAACGAACAATACCTACCCGGTGGTTATAAAACCAACTCGAATGTCTGGTGCTCGAAGTGTTACAATAATAAAGTCATACAAGGAAATTCTTGAATGGCTAACTAAATATGATTTTAATAGCAATGATTGGGAAATTGAAGAGTATATTTCCGGTGATTTTTTTCATGTTGATGGATTAATTCAAGATGGCAATATCATTGCAATATGGGCGTCTAAATATGTAACACCAATTGCTGAAATATCATATGATAAATTAGATTGTGATTATATAATTCCACATGATCATATTTTATTAAAACCATTATGTTTATTTGCTGAAAATGTTATGAAAGAATTACAACTCTATTCACAATACAAACTAAGATCAGCTTTTCATATGGAACTTTTTTATAGCAATAATAAAGAAATTGTATTTTGTGAAGTAGCAAGTCGAGTTGGAGGTTGTAAACTACATGAAGGTTGGTACAGGGCATTTGATATAGACTTATATGAACAACATATTAATCTGTCAATGGATTACGAAATTAAAGTGAAACAACCAGTTCGACCAAAATTATTGGTAGGTGCATTACGAATTCCAGCAAAATTAGGAACAATAATAAGAATACCTCATGTTCTATCTGAGGATATCAAGGGAATAGATGGATATCTATGTTATCATTCTACCGGTAGTATTGTTGATTTACAAACAGCCGATGGATTTTCGGTCAACCTTATTTTCAGTTTTGTCACTGGAACAGATGAAAATGAATTATTAACAAATTTAGAAAATTTTAAGAAATGGTTTTATGATAATACTTTAATTTTATGAATATTATATAGCTTACTATGACACAAATCTTCTCTTTTCGAAATCGACATAGATTGATTAAAATTGCGTGATTTATAAAAATAATATGCATGAAAAAAAGTTGAGATACATCGAGTTCTTTAACAAAAAAATCGCTCATTTCATTGTTTCAAACATAAGGATGATGCGTTTCGAAACACAGTTACAAATTTATTTTACTTCTCTCGTGAATGAAACATTTTCTAAATATTCTTAGTGGATTCAAAATACGCAATATGTAATTTTCTTATTTGTTATATCTTTTTTGAACAATTTCAAGTATAGCATCACCTAATTGCTCATATTGTTCAATATAATTATAAATATGTGCCGATATTCGAACATACAATTTTCCATCAATATTTTTGATTGGCACTTCAATATTAAAATCATGATAAAGTTGATTCTGTATTATTTCAGCATCATCATATTTGAAATCGTCTTTGTTATCATAATTAGAAATCGGCAATTTAATACAACGCATTGGCCCAGATATATCATCTGAAGTTAATTTAGATGTATTCCACATTTTTACTAATAAATCACTTGCATCTTTAGCTAACTGTGTATTATGATCTATAATCATCTTCATATCATAGTATGACCAAAAACGTAAACATTCCGTTAATGCTAAGAAACTTGTATAATCTTTTAGACCTGTCCAAATAAATTCCGAATGTATTCCAGAATTAATTCCATGTGATTGTATACATGGACGAATTGTTAATTTTGTGTTTGATTTTATATATAATAGACCAACTCCTTTGGGTGCACAAAACCATTTATGACAATTTGTCAAATAAATATCTGGTAAATAATCGTCTTCATAATTAAAATGTAAATCAATTGAACCAAATGCATGTGCTCCATCGATGATACATGTAATATTCAATTGCTTGCAATAATAACAAAGATCATTGATTGGTAAGATGAATGGTGCATTGCTTGGTATATGATCAAAGAATGCATAAGTAAATTTCGACGATTTAAGAGCAATTTTTATTTTATCTATAACTTTATTGATATCATTAATTGGAAATTCAATTGAAAATTCATATAAGTTTGCATTAGTTTTCAAACAAATCTCTCTTATATATTTTTTATAAGCACCATACATCGTATTCATGATAAATATGTGACTTTTATCGTCTATATTTAATGAATTCACTACAGAATTCCAAGCAAATGTAACATTTTCAACTAATATTAAATTGTTTGCTGTTTTACAACTCAAATATTTTGCCATTTTTCTTATTACATCTACTAATCTTGGAAATACTTCACGATCATAGAAACGTAGTGGTTGTTTCTCAATATAATACTCAAATAAATGTGAATATTCTAATGCTTGACGTAATACACAACCAAATGCACCATGATTAAGAAATACATATTTATCGTCTAATAAAAAGTATTTTTCATGCATTAGACGTCCAAAGGGAATTCTACCATCGTTTGCATAATCATATAAAGGAAATGGTATTGGTAATGATATAAAATGATCATCCGCTAGATTCAGTAATTCTTCGACGTTTGAACTATGAAATGAACCAAAGTCACGTCGTGCAATCGATGACATTTCAATTTTTATCTAAAACTTAACAAAGAAAACCCAAATATTATTCCATTGCATCATGATTTAGAACGAATGTGACGCACAGTGTAGAGACCAAAAGTCAGTGTAAATGACATAATACAATGAAAAAAAAACTTCATATGAGGGACGAAAGAGATAACAGTCACTCATTCACTACTCACTTTTTCGTTCTGTCAAAGATTCACATTATTCACTGGAGAAAATGCATACATTTATCTATCGTGCGACGTAATAAAACAAAACACAAGAAATATATGACTTTTCTGTTTTTCTACCGGTAACGCGTGTCAGTGATAGAACGAGAGCGGTGAAGCGAAGCTTAGTGTGTATAATAGACAAGCTTGCCAAACCTTCTGATTTGGCTTATAACACCAATATTAAAAAGTATTAAATGAGAATTTTCAATTGAATCAATATTCATATTGAGACTGGTCGTCGA
>ERZ778019.3188-NODE-3188-length-12770-cov-6.145733_pt1 | contig 12770 bp, 9 predicted proteins | sample MGYA00375749_ERZ778019 | MGnify/ENA primary metagenome ERZ778019 (study PRJEB29350, sample SAMN05389821) | bioreactor metagenome | isolation source: Ammonium sulfate bioreactor | place: South Africa: University of Cape Town | collected 2014-03-17 ... | reverse complement strand
CATACGAGATGTAGCCGTGACTGGAGTTCAGACGTGTGCTCTTCCGATCTACGTGGTGATGGAGCAGTTGCCGTTCACGCTGATCCTCGTGCTGGGCGGCATAAGCTGGTCGGTGGCGCTCGGCATCCCGCTCGGCTGCATCGCGGCCGTGCGGCGCGGCGGCTTCGTCGACCGTGTGATCGGCGTCATGTCCGTGGCGATGATCGCCGTCCCGTCCTTCGTCGTCGCCATCTATTCGCTGCTGGTCTTCGCGGTGGCGCTGCAATGGTTGCCCGCGATCGGCGCCGGCGAGCCGGGCAACCTGTCCAGCCGGCTGCTGCACCTCATCCTGCCATCGCTCGCGGTGGGGCTGGGCTGGATCGGCTACATCTCGCGCATGGTGCGCGCCTCGATGCTGGAAACGCTCGAGGCCAGTCACATCCGCACCGCGCGTGCCTTCGGCCTGCCGGAACGGCGCATCATCTACACCTATGCGCTGCGCATCGCCGTGCTGCCGACGATCACGCTGCTCGGCGTCGGCATCGGCCAGATGCTGTCATCGTCCGTCTTCGCCGAGATCGTCTTCGCGCGGCCGGGCATCGGCAAGCTGGTGTACGAAGCGATATCGACACGCAACTATCCGATCGTCTCGGGCGCCGTGCTCGTCACCACGGTGTTCTTCGTCCTCGTCAACGTAGCGGCCGACATACTGGTCGGCACACTGGATCCCCGTGTCAGAGCAAGCTTCAACTGATCTGCCGGCAAGCGGCGGCCGGATATCCGGCCTCAGGCGCGTGTTGCGTGGTATCCTGCGCGAGCCGCTCGGCGCGCTCGGTCTGACGCTGGTCGCGGTGGTCGTGCTCTCGGCCATCTTCGCCGGAGTGCTGACCAGCTACGCGCCGAGCAAGATCTCGCCGACCGAGCGTTTCGCATCGCCCAGCCTCCTGCACCTGCTCGGCACCGACCACCTCGGCCGTGACCTGTTCACCCGCGTGCTCTACGGCGGGCGGATCGCGCTGATGATCGCGCTCGGCGCGACGCTGGCCTCCCTCGTCGTCGGCGTGGTGCTCGGTCTCATCGCCGGCTACGGCCCGCGCTGGCTAGACAACATCATGCTGCTGGTGTTCGACGCGGTGAAGAGCTTCCCGACCGTCATGCTGGCGCTGACGCTGGTGACGCTGTTCGGACCATCGCTCTACGCGGTGGTCCTGGTGGTGATGCTGGTCAACGTGCCGGGCTATGCCCGCATCATCCGCACCCAGACGCTGGTGCTGAAATCGGCCGAGCACGTGATGGCGGCGCGCTCGATGGGCGCCAGCGCCACACGCATCCTCGGCATCCACATCCTTCCCAACATCATCGGCCCGATCCTGATCCTGGTATCGATGGACGTGCCCGTGGTGGTGGCGATCGAGGCCGGCATGAGCTTTCTCGGCCTTGGCGTGCGGCCGCCGACGCCGAGTTGGGGCGCCATCCTCAACGACGGCTTCGCCAACATCCGCGATTCCTACTGGATCGTGATCGCCGGCGGCCTGCCCATCGTGCTGACCACGCTCGGCTTCACCTTCCTCGGCGAAACGCTGCGCGACCTCTTCGACCCGCGGCTGAAGAGGCGCTCATGACGGTCCTCGATGTCCGGAATCTCAGCGTCGATTTCCAGACCGAAGGCGGACGGCTGGAGGCGTTGAAGCAGGTCAGTTTCACCGTTCCGGCCAATCGCAGCGTCGGCGTGGTCGGCGAATCCGGCTGCGGAAAGTCGACGCTCATCAACGCCGTCCTCGGCCTGCTCGCCGACAATGGCGAGATCACCTCCGGCGAAATCGTCTTCGAAGGCGGCAAGGACCTCGCCCGGCTCGATGCCGACAGCATGCGCGCGCTGCGTGGCCAGCGCATCGCTACCGTGTTCCAGGATCCGATGGGCGCGCTCAACCCGGTGCTTTCGGTCGGACGGCAGATGCGCGACATCCAGTATCGCTCCGGCCTGTCCAAGCGCGACAAGGATGCCCGTTCGGTCGCCATGCTGCGCAAGGTGCGCATTCCCGATCCGGAAAGCCGGCTGGCACAGTTTCCGCACGAATTCTCCGGCGGCATGAAGCAGCGCATAGCCATAGCCATGGCGCTGATGATGGAACCCGCGCTGCTGATCGCTGACGAGCCGACCACCGCGCTCGACGCGACGCTGGAAGTAGCCACAATCGAGTTGTTGAAGGACCTGCAGCGCGACATCGGCTGTTCGGTCCTGTTCATCTCGCACCATCTCGGCGTGATCGCCGAGCTCTGCGACGAAATGATCGTCATGTATGCTGGCGAGGTGGTGGAAAGCGGCACGACACGCGAAATCTTCCACGACGCCCGCCATCCCTACACCCAGAGATTGCTCGCCTGCGACCCGGCCCGGCTTTCGCATCGTGTCCCGCGCCTGCCGACCATCGCGGGAACCCTGCCGGACCTGCGCCATCGTCCGCCCGGATGCGTCTTCCAGCCGCGCTGCGACCGCGCCGACACGCAGTGCCTGACCGTTCCCCCTCGCGCCTCGCTGGGTGGCAGCCATAGCGCCCGCTGCTGGCATGCCGAGGTTCCGCTCGCCGAGGTGACGGCATGAGCGCCGGCAGCCTGCTCGAAGTCAACGACCTGCGCGTCTCGTTCCGCGTCGGCGGCCTGTCCGCCAGGCTCGCCGGCCGCGCCACCGAGATCGAGGCTGTATCGGGGGTGAGCTTCAGCCTCGATCGCGGCTCGACCTTCGCCCTCGTCGGCGAATCCGGCTCCGGCAAGACGACGCTGGCGCGCGCGCTGAATGGCCTGCAGCCGGCAGTCGCGGGATCGATCCGTTTCGACGGACAGGAACTGCGCGGGCTGTCCAACGCCGGGATGAAGCCGGTCCGGCAGCGCATGCCGATGATGTTCCAGGATCCGGTCGGATCGCTTTCGCCGCGCCTCAGCGTGCGCTCGCTGCTCACCGAGCCCTTTGCCATCCACGGGCTTTCGAACCGCGATCTCGACACCGAGGTGCGGCGTCTGCTGGCGCTGGTCGGCCTGCCGCGTGATTTCGCCGAGCGCTATCCGCACCAGCTTTCCGGTGGCCAGGCGCGCCGCGTCGGCGTGGCGCGCGCGATTGCCCTCGACCCGGTGCTGGTGATCGCCGACGAGCCGACGGCCGGGCTGGACGTGTCCGTCCAGGGCGAGGTGCTGAACCTGCTCAACGACCTGCGCGACCGGATGGGGCTTTCGATGCTCATCATCACGCACAACCTGCATGTCGTGCGACAGATCGCCGACCGCATGGCGGTGATGTATCTCGGGCGCTTCGTCGAACAGGGCGAGACGGAGGCGATCTTCACCAAGCCGCGCCACCCCTACACGGCCGCGCTTCTGTCGGCCAACCCCGAGCCGGATCCCGACAAGGTCCACCAGCGCATATCGCTGCCGGCCGACGTCCCCTCGCTGCTGGCACGGCCGAAGGGCTGCGAGTTCCACACGCGCTGCCCGCAGGCTCAGCCGCGCTGCTCGACCGAGGCGCCGCTGCCCGTGGTGGTCGGCGACAGCCGGCTCACCTGTCATTTCCCGTTGAACACATAGACCGCCGCGCCTGTCAGGCGCGCCCGAAATCCGGAGAGCAGCCATGGAAGACATCCGCGTCGTCACCGACTTCCCGCGCAAGGTGCGCGAGATCGAGAACCTCTGGATCCCGATGCCGGACGGCGTGAAGCTCGCCGCCCGCATCTGGCTGCCGGAGGATGCCGAGGCCGATCCGGTGCCGGCGATCCTGGAGTATCTGCCCTATCGCAAGCGCGACGGAACCGTCGAGCGCGACGCGCTGACCCATCCCTATTTCGCCGGCCACGGCTATGCCGGCGTGCGTGTCGACATGCGCGGCTCGGGCGACAGCGAGGGCCTTTGCAAGGGCGAATATCTCAAGCAGGAGCAGGACGATTGCCTGGCCGTGATCGAATGGCTGGCCAGGCAGCCCTGGTGCTCGGGCAGCGTCGGCATGATCGGCATCAGTTGGGGCGGCTTCAACGGCCTGCAGGTGGCCGCTCGGCGGCCGGCGGCGCTGAAGGCCGTGGTGTCGCTGTGTTCCACCGACGATCGCTACGCCGACGACATCCATTTCGTCAGCGGCGCCGTGGCCGGCGACAAGTTGCGCTGGGGCTCGACCGCCTGGGCCATCGCCATGACTCCGCCCGATCCGGTGATCGTCGGCGACCGCTGGCGCGCCATGTGGGAGCAGCGCCTCAACGGCAACGGCATCTGGATGTACGACTGGTTCGAGCATCAGCGCCGCGACGACTTCTACAAGCATGGCTCCGTTCGCGAGAACTATGCCGACATCGAGATCCCGGTTTATGCCGTCGGCGGATGGGTCGATGGCTATCCCAACCCGATCTTCCGGCTGCTGGAGAGCCTGCCTGGCAAGCGCAAGGGCCTGATCGGCCCGTGGGGTCATAAATATCCGCATTTCGCCATGCCGGGGCCGCGCATCGGCTTCCTGCAGGAATGCCTGCGTTGGTGGGACCAGTATCTGAAGGGGATCGACACCGGTATCGAGGAGGAGCCGATGCTGCGTGCCTGGATCCAGGAGCCGGCCCGGCCGGCGGCGATCTATGACGAGCGCCCCGGCCGCTGGGTGGCGGAGCCGTCCTGGCCTGGGCCCGGCGTAGGGGAAAAGGCGCTTCACCTTGCGCCACGCCGGCTGAGCGAGACGAAAGGCAAGGACGAGGTGCTGACGATCTGTTCGCCGCAGACGGCCGGCCTGTCGTCGGGCGCATGGTGCGGCTACGGCGTGGCGCCGACGCTGCCGATCGACCAGCGGACCGAGGAAGGCAACGCGCTGATCTTCGAGACGGAGCCGCTCGCGGAAGCGATCGAGATCCTCGGTTTTCCCGAGTTCGAGGTGACGCTCGCCTCCGACAAGCCGACCGCGCTTCTCTCGGCCACGCTGTCACAGGTCTTCGCGGACGGCGCGGCCTCGCGGGTGAGCTACGGCATCCTCAACCTCAGCCACCGCAATGACGACCTCGCCATCGAGCCGATGGTGCCCGGCAAGGCCGAGACGATCCGGCTGACGCTGCGCTGCTGCGGCCAGCGCTTCGAGGCGGGCGAGCGGATCAGGCTGGCCATCGCCACCGCGCATTGGCCGATCGTCTTCCCGACGGCGGAGAATGCGACCCTGTCGATCCATTGCGGAGCGAGCCGGCTGATCCTGCCGGTGCGCGACGCGCAGCCGCTCGACGCCACGCTCGGCGCCTTCCTCGGCCCGGAAAGCGCCGAGCCGATGGAACAGGTGGTGATCGAGGAAGCCGAGCCCTTCGAGCGCTCGGTGTGGACGGACCAGGTCACCGGGCTCACCGTCCATCAGATGCTTGCCGATTCCGGCAAGGTGCTGCATCCGCACACCGGCATCACGGTGTCGGCGCGCCATGTCGACCGGTTCAGCATCCATCCGGACGACCCGAATTCGGCCGAAGGCACCTGCACGTGGGAGAAATCCTATTCGCGAGACGACTGGCAGGCCTCGATCGCCGTCAGTGCCACGGTGCGCGCGCTTCGCGATGTCTGGCGAATGGAGACCTACATGATCGCCCATGATGGCGACGAGGTGGTGGTCGAGCGCAGCGAGGTCAGGGAGTTCCCGCGCGACCTGAACTGACGGATCCACACCGGCCGGACAAGCCGGCCGGTGTGGCCTTTCCATGTATCAGACCGGAGTGGGCGCGTTCTCGCGGATGAGGCCCTGCTTCTTCAACTCGGCCCAGAATTCCGTCGGAATCGGGTGGTTGATGAGCGCGACGTTTTCGTCGAGGTGTTTCTTGGTGCGCGTGCCGGGGATGTTGGTCGGTATCGCCGGATGCGCCAGCACGAATTGAAGCGCGGCGGCCTTAAGCGGCACGTTGAACGTGCGGCATACGGCCTCGATCCTGGCGACACGCTCGAGGATCGGCGGTTCGGCCGGGCTGTAATTGTAGTGCGCCCCTTCGACCGCGCCGGTCGCCAGGATGCCGCTGTTGTAGCCGCCGCCGAGCACGACCGCGACGTCGCGCTCCTCGCAGAGCGGCAGGAAGGTGTCGAGCGCGTCCTGCTCAAGCAGCGTGTAGCGGCCGGCAAGCAGGAAGCAGTCGAAGTCGCGCTCGCGCAGCGCCGCCTCGCAGACCTGCCACTCGTTGCAGCCGACACCGATGGCAGAGACGAGTTTTTCGGAGCGGAGCTTCTCGAGAGCCTTGTAGCCGCTGTCCATGGCGGTGCGGAAATGCTGCTTCTGCAGCTCCGGCCCGTGGGTGAAGACGTCGATGTCGTGGATGAACAGGATATCGACGCGCGAGACGCCAAGCCTCTGCAGGCTGTCCTCGAAGGAGCGCATGCAGCCGTCATAGCTGTAGTCGTGGACGACCTCGAACGGCGGCATGTCGACCCAGAAGAACGAGGTCAACCCACCCGCCGGCACGGGAGCGAGCAACCGGCCAACCTTGGTCGACAGGACATATTCGTCACGCGGGAAGGCGCGCAGCGACTCGCCCAGGCGACGCTCGGACAGACCATGGCCGTACATCGGCGCGGTGTCGAAATAGCGCAGGCCCGCGTCCCAGGCGCCACCGATGACGGCGCGCACATCCTCTTCCGCCACGGCGCGAAACTGGTTGCCGATGGGTGCGGTGCCGAACCCCATGGCCGTGACTTCGAGGCCGCTGCGGCCGAACTTCCTCTTGCCTGACGCCTTCATGAATCCTCCTACTTGATGAACAGATATTTCGAGCGGTCGATGGTCAGCGAGACCGCCAGGATGATGACGAAACCCTTGACGATGTCCTGGGTGAAGCTGTTGACCTCGGTAACGTCCATGCCATTGGTCAGGATGGCGATCACCAGCACGCCGAGGAAGGTCCGATGCGGCCCGCCGATGCCGCCAGACAGGGCGGTGCCGCCCATCACGACGGCCGCGATCGAGTTGAGTAGCAGGCTGCTTCCCGCGGTCGGTGTTCCGGCCCCCACCTGTCCCGTCAGCATCACCCCCGCCAGTCCGCAGATCGCGCCCGCCAGCATGAAAGCGAGGATCTTGTAGAAAGTGACGGGCACGCCGGCGTGCGACGCGACGATCTCGCCACCGCCGAGCGCATAGAGATAGCGGCCGAGTTTGGTGCGGAATGCCACCACGGTGAGAAGCCCCGTCGCGATCAGCGCGAACCAGATGACGTTGGGCACGCCGAGCACGAAGGAACCGTTGACCAGATCGGGCAGCAGGCTGTCGGTGAACAGGATCGATTGCCCCTGCGATATCTGGTTCGAGACGCCGGACAGGATCGACAGCATACCGAGCGTGACCAGGAAGGAAGGCACCCTGAGCATGGTGACCAGGCTGCCGTTGACCAGCCCGACCAGCGCGCCGACGCCGACGCCGACCAGCGTGGCGCCGAGGAGACCGTACTGGTCGACGGTGAGCGCGGCAAGGATGCCTGTCAGCGTCACCAGCGCGCCGACCGAAAGGTCGATCGAGCCGATGAGGATGACCACCGTGCCCGCCAGCGCGACCATCAGCAGCACCGAGGACTGGCGACCGATGTTGAGCGCGTTGGAAGAGGAAAAGAACAGCGGATTGACGTAGGAAAAATAGGCGATCAGCAGGACGATCGCGACGATCGGCAGGATGATCGTGCGCAGGCTGAGATCGCTGCTCTTCTTGGCTGCACTTGCCGGCTTGTCGGCCATTTCAACCCCTATAGCATTGCCGCCACCACGTCGACTTCGCGTGGCTTGGCGTCCTTCGGCGCCTCGAAGACGGCGGAGACCTTGCCGTCGCGAAGCACCATGATCCGGTTTGAGAGCCCGATCAGTTCGGGCAGGTTGTCCGACACGAGCAGCACGGCGGCTCCCTTGTCGGCGATTTCACGCATGAGCGAGTAGATGTCTTCCTTGGCGCCGACATCGAGGCCACGGCCAGGATCGTCCAGCACCAGGATGCTGACGCCGCGCGCCAGCCATTTGGCGAAGACGATCTTCTGCTGGTTGCCGCCGGACAAGGTGCGGCAGGCGGCCGATGGCCCCGGCGCGCGCACCTTTAGGCGCCGCATCCAGTCGAGCGTCAACGCCCGGCTGCGTCCGGGCGATATCAGGCCGAGCAGGCCAAGCGCGATCTGCCCGAGATTGGGCAAGGTCAGGTTCCAGTCGACCGTGTCGGTGCCGATGATGCCGGCGACGCTGCGCTCGGCCGGCACGAAGCCGATGCCATGGCGGATGGCGTCCCGCCGCGACCCCGGGCGCAATTTCGCGCTGCCCACGACGACATCGCCGCTGCCTTGCGCCTCGGCGCCGGCGAGCACACGCGCGAGCGTCGACTTGCCGGAGCCGAGAACACCGGCGACGCCGAGGATCTCGCCCTGGCGCAGCTCGAGCGAAACCCCGCCGAGATGGCCCGGCTTGCCGATCTCGCTGGCGCGCAGGGCGATTGTCGGCGACGGCTCGCGCTGGAGCGCCTCGCGATAATATTCCGCATTGCGCTGCCGGCCGACGATCAGCTCGTGCAGGCCGACCTCGTCGATGCTGCCGATCGACCGCTGCTCGACGACGCGGCCATCCTTCAGGGCGACGACCTCGTCGCAGGTCGCGAACACATCGGAGAGACGGTGCGAGACGAGCACGAAGGAAGCGCGCGAGCGCCAGCGGCTGATGCCGTCGAAGAGCTTCGCCGTCTCATGGTCGGACAGAGCGCTGGTCGGTTCGTCGAGCAGGATGATCGGCTCGACGGGATAGACCCGGCTCAGCGCGAACGCCTTGGCGATCTCGACAAGCTGGCGCTGGCCGAAGGACAGGGCGCCGGTAAGCGCCGTGGGGCTGACATCGACCTCGAGTTCCTCCAGCACCGCGCGGGCCTCGGCGATCATCGCCTTGCGACGCAACGCCCCGGCGACGCAGAACTTGTCCTCACGGCCGAGGAAGATGTTCTCGAAGACAGGGATGTTGGGGATAAGCCCCTGCTCCTGGAAGACGGTGGCGACGCCGGCGCGCGCGGCCTCGGTCGGATGGCCGAAACGCACGGCCTCTCCGTTGATGGAAATGGTTCCGCTGTCGGGACGCACGGTTCCGTTGATGATCGACAGCAATGTCGACTTGCCGGCGCCGTTTTCGCCGACAAGGCCCAGCATCTGGTGACGGCGCAGCACGAAGCCGACCCCGGTCAACGCGTTGGTGCCGGGATAGGTCTTGGTGATGTCGCGAAGTTCGAGGGCCGCGGCGGCCGGCCGCCCGCCCGGAAGTTCCGGACGGACGGCCACGGTCTGGGAGGTCACTTGAAGGGACCGCTCTTATAGTGGTCGGCGTAGAGCTTGGTGACGGTGTCGAACTCGGCCTTCCACTTCGCCGCGTCGCCGTAGGCGGCATTGAGCTTGTCCTGGCCAGCCTGCCCGGCCCACTGGGTGGCCGGGTCGATCGGATAGACGTTGTTCTGCGGGTCCCAGTTGTCGGGATGCAGCGTGCGGCTCATCTTGGCGAAATCGAAAGGCAGTTCGGCGCTCTTGTAGACCTTCTCGTCGATCGAGGCGGCGGTGCCGGCGGTCGCGGTGAGCGAGCCGGTGTAGAGCAGCCGCTCGGCCAGCGACGGCTTCCATCCGTTCAGCGCGTCGAACAGCATGACGGCGGCAAAACCCGCCTGGTACGGCGCGAGCGAGGTGTTGGTGGCCACGAACTGCTCGCCCTTGGCGACTTCCTGGAGACCTTCCGAAAGCCCGTCGATACCAGCGATCTTGACGTTGGTCAGCTTGCGCTCCTTGAGAACGGAGAGCGCGCCCAGCGCCATGGAATCGTTCTGCGCGAAGACGGCCTTCATGTTCGGGTAGGCCGTGACCATGCTGAGCATGACCGTACGCGCCTTTTCACGCACCCAGTCGCCACGCAGGCCGCCGACCACCTTGATGCCGGGGAACTCGGCGGCCGCCTTCATCATGCCGGCGGTGCGGGCATCATCGGTGGGCGTCGCAAGGCCCTTGATATGGACCACCTCGCCCTCGCCGCCGATCGACTTGAACAGTTCCTTGGCGACCTGATACCCGGCCTCGACCGAGTTGGCGGTCATGTAGGAGACGAAATAGTCGCCGACATCCGAGGGTGTGAACCAGGCCGGAATCTCCCAGATCGCCGAATAGTAGACCTTGTTCTCCTGACAGAGCTTGGCGACCATCGGCACCTCGCCGGCGGCGACGACCGTGTTGATCAGCATGTTGACGCCCTGGGTGGGCAGGCCACGGACCTGGCTGATTTCGCGGGCCGCGTCATTGTCGTGGTAGAGTTCGACAGGGTCGATCTTGAGTGCCGACGTGGTGGCCTTGAAACCCTTGATGAACGCCGCCCAGTAGTCGTTGGCGAGCGTCGCGACGCAGGTCGCCGCCTTGCCGGAAGGCGCCGCGAATGCCGGACCGCCCCGCAGGCCGAGCGGCAGGCTGACCCCGGCCGCGGTGGCGAGTTGCATGAACACCCGTCGCGAAACCGGATTCTGGATTCGCGAAACGGCCCTTACAATTTCTTCCTCATGAGACATGCTTCACTCCCTCTTATCGATGCAGTTTTACAATCGATTGCTTTTTCAGGGTGCCATGCCGCCCCCTCCTGGGCGGCATCACACGCGAACGATCCCGCGACCGCCCGATACGCATCGACATCAGGCTCGGGGAAGATCCCCAGGCGCCGACGTCGGTTCAATTCCTTGATTCGACTTGAGGTGCCCTCCCCGGCACCGCTATGCCTTGCAGTTTCGACCCTCGGATCAAACCGCTATTTTTTTCATTTTGAGATGCTTCGGGCACCCACCCCGGCAAGGAAGCGGGTACCATGCAACTGTTCCCTGTCGAAATAAGAGCCGCTCGGCGTGAGTTTGTCAATCGATTGCAAGAAATTCACGGCAACACCTTTGCAAAGAGCCCGTTCCAGCCATTCAGGAGGACGCGCGAACGATCAGCGACGGCACGAACAGCCGGCTCTCGAACCGATAGGAGGGGTTGTCGATCAGGTTGCGGACGAGTTCCCCTGCATGGCGGCTCACATCCTCCACCGGGTAGTCCACCGTCGAAAGCGGCACCGCCAGCACACGCGAGAGATGCGTGTTGTTGAAGCCGACGATCGCCAGATCCTCGGGATAGCGAAGGCCGCGATGGCGCATCGCCTCGATGACGCCGAGCGCCAGCGCATCGTTGTGCGCGAAGACGGCAGTGGGGCGTGGCGACATCCCCAGCATGGCGTCGAGCGCGCGCTTGCCGGCGGCCGACGTTGCGTTCTCGGCGAAGATGCGCTGCGGCATCTCGACGATCGATCGCGCCGCGCAAACCTCGGAAAACCCAAGCGCCCGGTTCTTGAAAGTGGCGGAAAGCGGCGGTCCCTGCACCTGGCAGACCACCTTGTGGCCGCGCTCGGCGAAGTGCGTCGCGACCATCGCGCCGCCCGCCCTGTCGTCGCAGAGCGAGGATGGAAAGACGGCGCCCGCGATGCTGCGAATCGCCAGCACGACAGGGACCTCGCGGGCCGCCTGCTGCAGGATCGGCGTGTCGGCCTCGGTGGAAGCGAGCGAGATGATGGCGTCGACACGCCGCGACAGGAAGGTGTCGATAAGGCGCCGCGTGGCGTCCGGTTGGTCCAGCGTTTCCGCGATGAGCGGCGTCAGCGACGCCTCGCCGGGGCGCTTGTCCAGATAACGGAAAATTGTGCGGATGACCTCGATGAAGGTCTCGTTGCCGAGATCGGACACCAGGATGCCGATCGTGTTCGAGCGGCCACGGCGCAACGCGGCCGCCGTCAGGTCCGGCCGGTAGCCGGCGGCGAAGGCTTCCTGGCGGATGCGCTCGCGCGTGGCCGGAGCGACGAGATGGGCCTTGTCGCTGCTGAGAGCGCGGGAGATGGTCGCCCGGTCCACCCCCAGCTTCAGCGCGAGCTCTCGCATGTTCAAGCGCGCCATCATCTTGCCCGCATCATCATTGCGTTGCCCAACCCCTTGATCTTGCTGACAGATCGGCGAGCGTTTGACAAGAGACCGCACGCCGGACCCGCTTTCGCCCTGTGGATTGAAACGGCCAGGCGAGGAACTGGTTGCCTCATCGAGATCAAGATTACCCCCCGTCAGGCCGCCGACATGATCCCGGCGACCACCACAAGACAACACTTTTTGCAATCGATTGACAAGATGTTTTCGGACGCTTACTCATTCCGGCGACCAATTGGGAGGAACCTATGAGAACCAAGATCGGTGCAGCCCTGGCTGTATTGTGTGGACTGGCCCTGGCATGGGCGCCGTCGGTGGCCGCGGCGGCCGACGCCAAGCTCAACGGCGACGGCAAGGAGATCGTCGTGCTGATGCCCAGCCGCAGCAACGCCTACCTGGCGCAGTGGATTCGCGGCGCGGAGAAGAGCGCGGCGGAGGCCAACTACAAGATCACCATCATCGAGAACAATTTCGACCAGACCGAACAGGACGCGCAGGCGCAGCAGCGCATCAGCTCGCCGAACCAGCCGGCGGCCTATGTCTGGTGGCCCGCCGACAACCAGGCCGGCCTCGCCACGCTGCGCCGCCTGAGCCGCACCGGCGTGCCGGTGTTCCAGGTCAACCAGGCGCTGCGGCCGGAGGCCAAGGACCTGGTCGTCGCCTATGCCGGCGTCGACGACCATTTCAACGGCCAGATCGCCGGCAAGAACGCGCTGGCGGCGCGTGACGCCTATGTCGCGGCAGGCAAAAAGCTCTCCAGCGACGGCGGCAACCTCGTCATCCTGAAGTTCATCCCCGGCTATTCGGCCGGCGACGACCGCGAGGCCGGCTTCCAGGAAGT
>ERZ778019.3187-NODE-3187-length-12772-cov-13.855390_pt1 | contig 12772 bp, 10 predicted proteins | sample MGYA00375749_ERZ778019 | MGnify/ENA primary metagenome ERZ778019 (study PRJEB29350, sample SAMN05389821) | bioreactor metagenome | isolation source: Ammonium sulfate bioreactor | place: South Africa: University of Cape Town | collected 2014-03-17 ... | reverse complement strand
AAAGAAAGAAAGAAATGAATTCAAGTCTAACGTTCATCATGAACGATAACAACAGCGGAAAGAAGGAATGAACAACCGGTCTCAATATACGATAGTTTAAAAAAATACACAGAAATTATGTTTGTTTGATCGATTGATACGCATACGTGCGTTCGAAATAGGAATAATAATAATAATAAAAAGATTTGAACAAAAATAATATGTATGCATAGAAGTATAGTTATGAGTCCGATAGAAGAAGAAAAAGAATCACAGTAAAAATGGAATGGAAAGGAGAGAAAAGCGTAATTTTTTTGTTGCTCGAAAATAAAAATCGAAGAATGTGTACAGAACAATGAAATGAGCAACAGAAATCGGAAATGCTAAGGCGGATGGAAACGTGTGTATTTTGCACTGTCGGGATGGATTTCCATTTCTGAACTTTTGTATTCATTAAGTTCACGTCGAATCATTTGTTTATCTCGAGGTGTTAGACGTGTCCACGGTTTATCCGCACGTCGATCGACATCATCGCATTCGGAAACTTCGATATAATCACAGAAACGAATGATTTTACGATCGCGAAGTTCTATTTGAAAAACAAAATAAGAAGAAAATCGTTTTTGTTTTTCATTGATTTACCTTGAACACTCGGTCGAAAACTAAGTTTTCGTATTAAATAACGTTTTGTTTCTTCTTTCTCAGCGATCAATTCGGCTTGTGTCTTCGCACGAAGAATATTTCGTGCTTCTAATTCCTCGTGAGTTGGTCGCAATGATAATTTGCGTTCTAATTTTGTTTCAATATTTTCACGTTCATTTCGACGTTCATCAGCTGGCTTAACAAGAATATGTTTATCGAATAGTTCCGTTGGCAATGGACGATCTTTGAGAAAACGTGCCAATGAATCATTACGTTTAACATTAGCAAAACGTTTCTTCGGTTCGTTAGGATCATCATCATCGTTATCATCTTCCGAAGACATATGATCGTTATCGTTTGTTTCATAATCTGAATTATGTTCGTCGTTATTTCTCGACGTGGAATTGCTGTTCGATATTGTCGTTGCCAATGGCGAACTGACAAGAACAACGGGCTTGAATTTTGGACTAGGACGAGGCGATGGACGTTGTTCCTCGCGGAGAACAGGAATAACACGACGTTTGATACCATTGGCTTTTTTTAATGCACTTTTTTCAGGTTGACGAGAAAGATCAGGTTCTTTCGCAGGGATTTCTTCGTATTTAGTTGTATCGATTTCTTGAACAGTGATATGTTTGTTCGTTTGTATAACAGTTGTTGTTGGAGTTGGAGTTGTCGATGGTGAATTGATGATGGTTGTTGAAGATACAGCAGGTGGTGGAGGATGGACAACAGTCGCAGCAGTAGTAATTGCTGTGGATGTTGTCGTTGGAATTGGAGATGGAGCAACATTTGTATTATTATTTACAGGTGATGAGCGAACTTGAAATTTTTCTTGTAAGGCTAATATATTATTATTTATTGGTGGACGATTCACTGGAGTAGGAGTAAGATTTGTGTTTGGATTATTATCGTGAACAGGTCGGAATTGATTTGTTGGGTGTCGATCTCCTAAGCCAAACCGCCGTGGTTCGGTGGTGGCTGTACTTGTTAATAAAGAATTTGAAGGAGAATTTGTTACTGTAGTTGCTGTTGTTGCTGCTGTTGCTGTCATAAGTTGTGATGGATGAAGTGGCACGTGTGTTTGATTAACAGTTGATACTGGCTGATTTGTATTATTGAGATAATTTGAGCGAATTGGTGTTAGACGATTAATATCCGGTTTCGGAGCAACTAAAAATCGAAAAAAGAAATTGTTAAGAACCAAAAAAAAGTACAAATTCAACAATTCACCTGGTGGTGGAATACGAGACGGATTTGCCGGCGTGTTTGTGACAGTTGGCGTCGTATTCATTGTTTCCACTGGTTTAGTATGTGCACTCGGCGGTCGAGGTGGAGGTGGCGGTGATGCAAGAGATGTTGATTGTGATGGTGGCACAGGAGGAGGAGGAGTAGCTCGTACTATTGGTATTCTACTATTTTCAGTAAAATGTACAGGTAATACTCGAGCAACAGGTACCGGTGTTGGTCGAGATATTGTTTCGGTAACTGTCGGAGATGTTCTAGTTGTCGTATTTGTTGTACTCGTCCATGTCGATGGCGGTATATGTGTTCGTGTAGTTGTTGTTGGTGGTGGTGGTGGTCGATCGAAATCGACAGTTACACTATCGACACTATTTGCTCGTGTTGAATTGAAATTAACTGGTTCAGTAACGATGATTCGTTGTGAGGATGTTCCAGGCGTAATCGAATCGACTGATGCCGAACGAACAGCTGTTGATGATGTCGATTGTGGAGATATCGGAGCATTTGTATAAACTGCAGTTGATGATGAAGATGATGATGCACTCGATTGATGTGCTGGCGGTGGTGTCGATGTCGATGATTGTTTTCGACGTGTACGCCAAGTTGAAAAACCTTGTCGAATCATTTTTGGAATGGAGAATTTGCCATTGACATTATTATTCAACCGTTTCGATGGTTCATTCAAATTCGAATCGGTTTCGAATGACGATGATGCTGCTAAATAATCTCCTCCATTATCATTCGGAAGAAAATCTTTCGATACAGACGATTGAATTTGATAATGATTTTTCGGCATTGTTAAAGCTTTATGACTTTGCTGATGATTGAATCTTGTTGATGACGTTGAATAATCATAATCGTCACGATTTAATGTAGACGATTGTTGTTGACGATAGCGAGTTTTTGGCGTATTGTTATTATTATTATTGTTGTTGTTATTGTTATTATTTGTAGTAGGCGAATTTAAGAGTCCTGCATTTCTATATGCTGCCATTGGTGAAGAAACAGGTGACACAACATCCTTCAAAAGAAAATCAAAATTAAATGTCTCTAAATATATTTATTTAACAATCAACTCAGTCGTTTTTTTTCTCTCTTCTTCTTCTTATCAGTGAGTATGAGTACATATAGTATAGTATGTATATATGAAGAAACAGAAAGAGCAAGTACTTTAAAAATGAAACGAGAGGAAATAAAAAAAAGAAATTATATATAAATCTCGAATTGAAATAAATCGAATCGCCCAAGGTTGAAGAGGGCACTTGTGAATCCAATCACACGCAATTTATGTACGCGCACATGATCGTTATGAATGTGCAGAAAAAAAAACGAGAAACAAATGGGTAATAATTCATTCACTTGACTGTTGTAATCTATTCATAAAACAATTGTAAACATACCTCTTGATCAATATCTCGTGTCTCATCATTAATATTATTAACAGAAGATGAATATGTAGCACATGTTTCTTTTGATTTCGACAGTTGTCGAGAATTATTCGAGCCCATTTCGTTTTTTGTTTTCTTCTTATTTCTCTTGCAAATTTACATCCAATAATCCAAAGAAATATCTCAATACGAATGATAAAAATTCGTTGTATTTCTTTTCACATTCTTTTCTTCTCCTCCTCTTCGTTCTTTTTTCTTTCGCATTTTTTTCTTCTTCTTCGTTTCAATCTAGTAAAAGATTTTTTCTCTCTTCTTTTTAGTGTCTGGCCAAACGGACGAGAGAATACGCGTAATCACAACTGAAGGTCATTCGGCCTACACGCACACACATGCATATCTTCTTTTCATTCATTCGTTCTCTCTTTTTTTTTATAAATCAACACTCAATAGAAAAAAAAGAAGAAGAAGAACTCGAATATGACATATTGACCTTATTTTATCTGTTGTTCAATGATCAGTTTAGTCATCGTTTTTGTCAGTTGAATAGATAGATCTACGTCTTTCAAATGAGAGATAAAACAAAAATCCCCCCCGAAAACAATCGACTCGAAATGAAACACGAAACTGATACTTTAATGTCAATACAGAAATACATACTTTGCTTTTTTTCGTTCTCTTTTCGATAGACATAGATTCTTTAAAATGAATAATAACTACTCATTATATGATTATAGGCAGTTGTAAAAAAAAGACGACGACAAGGAGAAAAAAACATTATCACGGCCTATTAAATCTCGATAGCAGATATATCATGTAGAAAAAAAGATATTTTTCAAATCATAAATGACTAAGATTCGCCCATCTGTCGCATAAAAACAACATATTTATCGTTAGTTTTCATATTGTGGCTATAAAATCTATAGATCTAAGGATTAGATTGAAAAGCAAATATTAGGAAATAAAAAACAAAACTCGTTGATTTCTCGTGAGGAAAAATACATAATTTCTACTCTCTCTCTCTTCGTGTGTTTTTCTATTCACTTACACCTATTTGACCGAAGGTGTAATTAAAATACCCAGACGAACTTGTTTCTTCATCATCATCGGTATAAACTCCATCATGATAGAACCCATCAAGATTTTGATATTTTCTCGTATAATAATCTTCACTCAGACTTCGAGAGATTTGCCGTTGTTGAGGTTGATATCGATTCGAACTCGGATGCAATGGCACTGGCGACGTGACAATCGATGGTGTTGTTTGCCGATAGACACCGTACAAACTGGAAGTATATGGAAAATTCGATTGCCGTTCAGATGAATACGGTGTGTACGATGACGAGGGAGTTCGATTTGTTGTCATGTGAACATCGGTTTGCGTTCGATGTGTTGATGAAGATTCATAGGCTCGTCTCGGTTGTGTCGGTGGTGGTGGACTGGAAATTTGTTTCGAAGATAAACTTCGTTTATCATGCCAATAAATTTCATTCATAATTGAAAGTTTTGTTTATATGACGAAGAAAAAGAAAGTTCTTCTTTCTCTTTCCCTCTTTGTCTTCTTTTTTTTTCTTCCTCTCCTTTTACTCTGCTCACTTGTATAAAAACGAAATGAAAAAGTAATGCAATGAAACACTTGTTATTACTCATTGAATATACTACACTTTTCGAAAGAGCGCACAACAGAGCGCGAGAGAGAGAGGGAGAGAAAGATTCGACGACAGGTGACAAGTATTCGTCGATCGACAACACTACAAACGAGGGTTTTTTTATATGTTCTATTTCTACAGGCAGTTCTCTTCAATCTTTTTTTTCCTCTTTTTCACTTGCAGGTATAAATAAAATACGCACGAGAAAAAGAACGAAGGCTAAAACTGAAATCATACAACGTACAGTTGAATGAGAATGAAAAGCAAAATGAATTTCTAGAGACAAAGTTGCATAAACAAAGACGAAGTCAAACTAGAAGAACGAGATTGCATATTTACTTTAGAACAAGAAGAAGAAATCTATTCAAACAATTGCTTCGTATTTGTACATACCGATTTTAACTAGGAAATGATATCGGTGATCTGCGTATTTGAATGCTTACTTTGAATAGTCGAATGGAGAGAATAATAAAATCACAATCATCAAAGACGACAAACTAGACAAGAAGATAACAGAACATTAAATAGCAAACAAATCTTTTTTTTCTATATTATTATTATTATTAACAATTGAGTCATGCAATGACTTCTATTGGTTGAAAAACACGACCAATCGAATAGAGTCAATCTAAAAATAAAATTTATTAAAAATAAAATCGAATTTTCGAAATTCAACTGAACGTAAATCATTTATTTTCAAAGGAAAGATGATTGAAAGTAAATTAAAAAAGAAATCTTTTGCGTAACCATGACATCGGCCGTAAAATGACACTCGATCAATTTGAAGTATAAATACCGTTTTGGCGAAAAGAGCATCATTTAAATAATAGAAAGGTAAATATTTGTTTGTATGCGCATAAAATGGCGACAATGTTGCAAAATCCGACGAGAAATTTTCCTAAATCTCAAACACAAAAACGAACAAACCAACAGACTCGTTCAAGATTAATCAACAATTCGAAAGAAATTAGAAAAAGGTACTTGTATTTTTCTTTCATTAGCATATACAAATAAGACGACGCAGAGAGAAAGAAAGAGACAAAAGAGAAGAAGAAGAAAAAAAAGAGAAACAATCTCGACAAAGAGAAATCTTAATAAAAATCAAACACGAATTTAGCTACGGAGCCGAGCGTAAATCTCAAAACGCCATGCTGAAACCATCGTTGATCTCCAGACGAAGACCTTTCGAATTGGTCGATCATGACACATATCTCAATCAAAAACAGCCTAGTGATATTCAACCGGTGACAATGAGAAAACACTACAGTCCAGTGCAAACGCCACCAAGACTACGAGCGTATGCAAATGAATCGACTTAAATCAATAAAAAAAAACGAATAAAGAAATTATGATTGTGTTGTAGATTAGCATCATCACCGACTATAGGATTCTATCGAAATAATCTCAATCTACGTCGGATAGCGAGTCCATTGCCGATCATTAGCGATTTCTAGTAAGTCGATTGAAAAACAACAAAAAAAAAGTTAATTCATTTGCGAATGTTGATCTTAAAGTTCGCCAAGTATAAATCTTGATACTTGGGGTGTGACTGCAACGGATTATGCAAGTCTGAATCTCATGCGACGATATCCAACACCATTATCAAGTTTTAATTATCGACAAAAGAAAGTAATTTGAAATTGATTTCGTATCGAGTTTCGCACAAAATCAACATCTTTCACTAGCCCTACATTGTTGTTCCTCGCTTAACAAATCTGATCACTCCGCCTGTGAGTAACTATCCTACAGCTAGTTTTCGTTTGCCAGCACGTCGCTTATCACCTATCTGCATACCCAATTCACAATATAGACATTTCGAACGAATTGATTCATTGACATCTCCACGTTTTTATCGTGTATGTGTTTTCTAATTAATTAAAATTTTCACTGTGTGTTTGTATTGTTCGACATGAAATCAAATACTTATTCACTCGAGATCAGTTTTCATGAAATATATCGTTGTCTAATTATTTTCGTATCTCTAGAGACCGAGTGATTATGTTTATTTACGAAAAAATGAAGCATTTGCAAATGATTATGTTGAGAATTTTATTGGAAAGTATGTTGAAGATGAATTTATACCCGATATTCTCAAAGAAGTCATTCGCGAAATTGATCAAGAAGTAAAAAAAAAACAAACCGATAGAATTTATTCGATTGATTGTTTTTCCCTTTCTCTCTGAAAGAGTCGAAGTAAGGGTGGAAGATCGTATCAATCTGAACTCGACCGATACTATGCCGAATTAAATCAACGAAGAAATCAACAACTTCATTCAACAGAAACACAGTCTGTATTCATACGAACTGTTAAATCAAATTTCATCGTTCGAATTTAGTTTATTTTCTGATGAATGGATACACCAATTAGATTATCAACGACCACCTGTTCTAGCTCCGATGAATCCGATGAATCGTGTTCGTTTTCATGAACTTCCAGCAGACGTTCAAGGACGTTTACTAGCGGATGTCAATCAAGAAATAATCGAACACGATATCAATAATCTAACCGGAGATTTAGGCTATCAAACTTTAACAACAACTCGTGTAAAACAAAACCAAACCGATAATAATGAATTCAATTGTTTTTCTTTTCGTTTTCTTCTTCAGACTCGTAGTGTTCCACTTGCAATTGAGCCTCGACTTGACACTTATCGAGATTCGTATTCAGAAACAATTTATCGAACTCAATACAATACACAACGAGTCGATCCACAAATGGCAGCTTATACTGAAAATAAACTCTTGGATGCCGTGTGTCTCGATCGTTTGATATACAAATATCTCAAGCAAACAGATTCGGGATTTGATAATGATGAACTATCACGTTTATTAGACGGTAAAACATCATAAAAAGAAAACAAATCATTAAGAAAAAGTACATACATACATACGCCCGTTGTTTTAGTAACATTACTTCAAAATTTAATTGGACAATGCCATAGAATTGACGAATATCGTTCTCGAACATTAGATAATTATGCAACGAAAAAATTTCACATGAATTCGTACATGAATGTTGTAAGTACATAGAGAGAGAATATTTGTAAATGTTTTGTTTTTGTTTTTCGGAAAGTGAATTGCTCGTTCGATATTTTTGTACCTATGTGAATGTTTCTAGACAATGGATTTCTTGCTCACCGAACTGAGCGGCAGTCTTACCGAGGATATGAAAGATTTGGATGTACAGGAGCGAAAAAATCTTGTCTATCGAATCTAATTTTTAGCAATAGAAATGTTTTTCTTTTTCGTTCTTTTATTTTTTCTTAATTATTTCAACAAACAGTTCCTTTGCTTTTTGTTTTCTGTAGTCGTCATCTTAAAAAAAAAGAAAGAAAGAAAGAAAGAAAGAAAGAAAGAAGCTATTTAACATTCCAGATAAGTATCTCGTAAATGTTGTTTATCACTCGAAAAAATCAATCACAACTAAATCTTCTTCTTCGTCGTGTGCTTGTGAAAGTAATACTGCATGTCAGTAAATGTCACTAATATCAAAACGAATTGTTCAACCTCTTTTTTTTAAAGTTTTCGTATTTTTCTATGACGAATGTTTTTTTCTTCTTCTTCTTTCAACACAGCTTCGATTGTGGCTTTCATGCATGTAAACATACTCGGTTTTATGATATTTTTTTCTTTTGTATTTAATAAAATTTCGACATCTGAATGAAAATGATTTATTAATTTGAAACGAACGAAAAACAAAACAAAATCTGTGATAAATAATGAGTTTCTATGCGAGAGAGAGAGTATAAGCGAAATATCACAGTGTTTAGAATTGAAATTGAGCCAGACGATGTTGAAAAGCTAATTTACGACGAAGTTTATCTTCATCAACTCGACGACGTTCTTCTTGTTCTTGACGAATTTCACGATGAAATTTATCACTTTCATTGATTGCTGCTGCCTGAAGAGAATAAATTTTGAAATGATAACTTTGTGATAGAAGATGATGACGTACTTTGGCTTCAAAGAAATGTTTGGCACCAGAAACACCTTCTTTTGAAACATCGATTTCAAAAATGAGAGCATAGAATTGAGAGAAAATCGATGATTTATCCGGATTTTCGGTGAGAACTTTACGAAAAATTAATAAAAACTTTGAAACAAAAAACATAATATAACAATTTAGTTCACATTGAAATTTTTACTTACTTCACGAAATGATATCTTTCCATCGCAATCTTCGTCGACTCGTTGAATCATTTCTTTGAGTTTTAAATGCGTTTGAGGGATACCGAGTTTTTCCATCATATATTTCAATTCATGAAAATCAAGAGCTTTATCTTTATCTGTATCAAATCTTCAAATAAAAAACAATCAAATCAAATCAACTATTTTACCTATTCGATATCCTACTTTTCGAAAGTATTCATAAGTTTTAGAATTTGTTTTCTTGAAAATTCATTATATTCAAGAAATGGATTGAAAACAACGGGCCTTGAATAATCGAACTCGAATTCATCGATTGTTCCATTACCATTCGATGATGAACATTCCGATGATGAATCGATCGATTCCATTCGACGAAATCGTCGATGAAGTTTTTCTGCTAGATCAGCATCCATTGTTTGATCTCTTTAAAATCAATATGATGTCATCAAATCTATGGGCGAGAAATAGAAACAAAATAACGATGCGAAGTGTGGAAAGGATTAGCAATCTATTGACGAGCGAAGAAGAAAATGTCGAATGCAATACGGCAGCACGTTGTATAACAACTCGGAGTGAACGAGAAAAGAAAGAAATCATTTTCTATCTTCTTTATCCCTCGTTTTATTGAACATCAATCTATCGAAAGATGTTACTTAGAAATCTAAACAGAAGAGAATAATCAATCACCTTCTTTCTCTTCTTTTTTTATTATAGAACACATGAATATATGTGTATACATCTCAAGTTAAATACAAAAGATTGTTTTTTTCTTTCTCCTATCGAAAACAGTACATGTTTTTAGACAATAGAAAGCAAGTGTGATTACATCATGATGTCTAAATAAACATATTTAGATTTACCGTCAGCTCGAAATCAAAATGACATCATAATCATAGACTTCATAATTAACAAGAAAGAATAACATCGAATCGAGCTCTCTACTTCGATACGATTCATTGATGCAAAAATTTACAAATAAACAAAAGAAAACAAATCAATGCAAATCATCGTCTTATGTCGATGAGGTCAGTGATTACTACTGACGTTGGAGAATAATGTTTTGTTTTAATGGTGTAACCACAAGTGCTAAAAATACATCACACGTTTATGTGGTTTCGACCTAATGATATGTTATTACTAGCTTCATGCTGATCGACTCCGTTCATGTTTAATTACAAAAAGATAGATCGAGAGAGAGAGAGAGTCAATCTATTGTTTACAGTTCGAATAGTTCCAGGAGCATATTTGTTGATTATTCATCAATGGTTCATCAGAAAAGATAAATGTGGTAGGCATTTGATCGCATGTATCACGTCGACCCCACCATGGACCTAAGTTATGAAATTGCTCGGAATTCAATGATTCATTCGAAATCATTGTTGACCATAAACATGTATCTCTAGTGATTTTATGATTGGTATGCTTTGATGAATTCATGAAGTTGAGAAAACGTTCGAATAGATATCGAAAAGAAATTATTCTAGAACAAAAAGTTTTTCGTTTGAAAAGGAATGTATTTGGCTAATTTACATGTCATCATAAGTAGCACGGACTTGATTGAATGTATTGTACATTCCATTGGTAGAACTCGGTGATTGTGAATGATCATGATTAACTGGTTCATGTGAAACAGCAGTTGAAAAACTTTGTTGTGAATCAAGCTTTGTATTCGATGTTTCGTCATCATCGTTTACTTGCGATTGACCTTCTACAAGAAAGTGTTATCTAATCAAATCCGAATGAATTAAATTATTTCCTAAGACAAACTTTTCGATGATGATTTGCCTTGCAATGGTATTGTATATTCGACATCATCCCAGTCTATAACGTTTTGTGAAATATTTCGATATATTTTTCAAAAAAATCTCTACTGTAAGGTTCAAAATTCTGATCAGATGCCGTTGGTAAATTCCAATCTATCAAAAACAAAAATAGTTTTAAAAACATTTTTCAAATGGCATCGATTTCTACTGTAACTCTCGAGGATATCGTTTTCTGATTGTTTTGATTCATCATTATGATCTATGTTTACTTTCGTCGATTTTCTCGTTATATTCTCGGATAAATCAGGTCCATTTTGTACAGTCAATTGAACGCATGGATCGTGATAAATTTCAGTTATAGTTCCGCAAAAAATTGATTCATTTAAAAACTCAGACTGTGCCAACGGCTTCGTTTTCATAGTTTTTTCATTCGAAATCTTCTTTGTTTCGATAAGATTTCGTTGTTTTTTCTCCTTTCGACAACAATGACCAAAACAACAAATCGATTTTTGATTTAAAATTTCCATCGAAAAACTTCATTTTTCATTATATTTCGAAGAAAAACAAACGAACAAAGAAAAAAAAATTCGATTTGCACGCGCATTTTAAAATTCTATTTAAATAAATACTTAAGCAGAAGAAGAAGAAGAAGAAGAATAGCATAGGTAATAAAAATGAAATGATACAGTTCGAAAGTTAGTCATGGGATGGGACAATTTCAAATGTTTAGACGATATTGTTGCCAACCGTTTTCTAAATTAAAAAGAACCAAGATAGTTATTTGATAAAAGCAAATTGAGGGTAAGCATGGAGAGCAGAGCTTAATTACTATGGATATCGTTTTTTAGGAAAATTTCCGGATATTCCTATAGTTTATTGAAATGATTATTAAAGGGATAGATCGATTGTTTTTCTTTGCTTACTGTTTTCTAAATTATGAATAACTGTTTGAATGCCTCTAACCCATCGTTCAGCTTCTTGTGGATTCGGTGCGTATAACTAAATGAAATGAGATAAAAGTTTGTCTTTTGTGTTTTTTTTTAAATGAAATAAACTATCGATGTTACATGATAATGTTTTTCATCTTTAGCTAAACTCGACCATGTTAATTCAAGAGATGGACCATATTTCGAATCATCATAATAGAAAACTTTTGCTCCTAAAATTTTTATATATTTTTCGGTTTGATTTGATTGAATATTTTGATCTTATTTACCTCGAAGATTAACCGCTTTTTGCGGTGTTCGATCTTGTTCATTTCGATGCATTAGAAGCGCATTCGTTGTTAAAACACAATAATAACGTTCGATTCGTTTGAGAAATGATTCTCGATTCTGTTTACGAAGCCAACCTTTAACCGAAGCATTCGCTTGAATAGCTGGATAATTCGATTCGACAGGTGTCAAATGAATTGAACTTGCGTCGTCATCTTGCATTGGTTTCTTTCCGAACTGGAGCGATCCTGTTTTCGTGCTTAATCGAGGTTCTTGATCGGTTTGAAAGGATTCTTGCAATGTTTCGAAACTGGGGAATTTATTTGGAACTAGATTTGTTGGTTGTTTTTGTGTAACTGGATTCGATTTTGTTTTTGAAGCCGGTAATCGAATCGAAGACGAAGATGATGATGATGAAACCGAACGTTTCGGTTTGAGAACATTTTTAGTTTTTTGTTTGCCATTATCATCATCGTCATCACTATCATCGAAATGAACACTTGTAATAACTTGTTGTTGTTCCATCGATATGGGCTCGCCGAGATGTGGCCGATCTTGTCGACGAACTTGCGGAAGACTGTAGTTGCCTGCTGATGATGTTGTTGTTGTTGTTGTTGCTGCTGCTATTTGTTCTTTAGTTGATGATTGATTGGTGATATGATTGAGACGATTCGATGCAGGCGACGGCTCGGCAATCGGAATCGATGATGCGAGTTTTTCAGATGCTGTTGGAATTGATGTTGATG